>Ga0228699_1000297_pt1 | contig 41635 bp, 36 predicted proteins | sample McNCre217_Aug_MG_FD_178016 | JGI IMG/M metagenome (GOLD analysis project Ga0228699, IMG submission 178016) | Freshwater microbial communities from McNutts Creek, Athens, Georgia, United States - 2-17_Aug_MG | ecosystem: Environmental > Aquatic > Freshwater > Creek | place: USA: Georgia... | reverse complement strand
GGGCACGACGAAGAACAAACGCATCTTGTCGCCCAGCTGTGCGCGCCAGCGCTCGGTGGTGGCCTCGGCCTGCGCCAGCTGGGCCCGCGTGGGCAGCAGTTGATCGCGGTTGAGGTGGGCCCACGAGTAGTACTGGCTGTTGGCCAGCTCCATGTACTCGGCGCCCAAGGCCTCGCCCATGCCGATGATGTCGTCGAGGTGGTCGATGTTGAGGCGGTGCAGCACCACGTTCATCACCATGGGGTAGCCGTGACCTTTGATGAGCTGGGCCACGCGCTGCTTGAGCTCAAACGTCTTGGTGCTGCTCAAGAAGTCGTTGACCTCTTTGGTCGCATCCTGGAACGACAGCTGGATGTGGTCGAGCCCGGCGGCTTTCAAGCCGGCGATGCGGGCCTCGGTCAGGCCCACGCCCGAGGTGAGCAGGTTGGTGTAGAAGCCCAGGCGGTGGGCCTCGGCCACGATGGCTTCGAGGTCGTCGCGCACCAGGGGCTCGCCGCCGCTCAGGCCGAGCTGCACGCTGCCTGCAGCGCGCGCTTCACGCAGCACGCGGAACCAGTCTTCGGTGCTGAGCTCATCTTCAGGTTGGGTTTGCGCGAAGTCGACCGGGTTGTAGCAGAACACGCAGTGCAGCGGGCAGCGGTAGGTCAGCTCGGCCAGCAGCCAGTAGGGCGGGCCCGGTCGTGCGGTGCTCATGCGGCCTCCGCCACCTGCAGGCCCAGCCAGCCGTTGAGCCGCGCCAGGTTCATGAAGGCCATCACGTCGGTTTGCAGCCCCGCGACGCCGAAGGTGCGCTCCAGGTCGGCCACGATGTGGGCCACATGGCGGTGCCCATCGCAGCGCTGCATGATCTCGCCAGCGCTGCGGTTGAGCTTGACCATGCCCTCGGGGTAGAGCAGCACCCAGGCCTCCTGCGCGGCTTCGAACTGGAGGCGATAGGGGTGGCGCACCGTGGGCACGTCCACCAGCTTGATGCTGGGCGGCACGGGTGTGGCGGCTGGAGAGGGTGGGTTCAGGCTCATGCCCGTGCTCCGGTGATCTCGATGCGGCACTGGCTGAGCATGATGGCGTCGGCCAGGGCCCACAGCACATCGAGTTTGAACTGCAGGATGTCGAGGGCGCGCTCTTGCAGGGCGCGCGTCTGACTGAAGTAGTCGAGCGTGAAGCGCAGGCCATGCTGCACGTCGCGCCGCGCCTGGGTGAGGCGGTTGCGGAAGTACTGCAGGCCCTCGGGCTGGATCCAGGGGTAGGCCTCGGGCCACAGGTCGAGGCGCTGCTGGTGGATGTGCGGCGCGAACAGCTCGGTCAGGCTGGAGGCCACGGCCTCTTGCCACGGTTGCTGCCGCGCGAAGTTCACATACGCCTGCACGGCAAAGCGCGCGGCCGGGGCCACCAGGCGCTCAGAGGTCACGTCGTCGCGGCTCAGGCCCACGGCCTGGCCCAGGCGGATCCAGGCCTCGATGCCGCCGTCTTCGCGCACGCCGTTCACCAGGCGGCCGTCGTGGTCGAGGATGCGCTCGATCCACTCGCGGCGGATCTCGCGGTCAGGGCAGTTCGACAAGATGGCCGCATCCTTGATGGGGATGGCCGTCTGGTACAGGTAGCGGTTGGCCACCCAGCCTTGCATCTGCGCCTGGGTCAACTTCCCCTCGGCCATCATCACGTGGAAGGGGTGGTGGATGTGGTAGCTCGTGCCCTTGTCGCGCAGCAGGGCTTCGAACTCGTCGGCCGACCAGGGGCGGCGGCCATCGTCGATCTGGTGCACGGCGTGCTGCTGGTGGCTCACAGGGTGATCTCCATGCCGTCGGTGGCCACCTCGATGCCCATGTGGTCGAGCAAGGCGCGCTCAGGGCTGTCTTCGTCGAGGATGGGGTTGGTGTTGTTGATGTGGATGAGCACCTTGCGCGTGCTGGCCGGCAGGCGCGAGAGCCAGTCGAGCATGCCGTCGGGGCCGCTCAAGGGCAGGTGGCCCATGGCCCGCGCCGTGCGGCTGGAGGCGCCCAGCGCGATCATCTCGTTGTCGCTCCACAGGGTGCCGTCCACCAGCACGCAGTCGGCCTGTTGCATGGCGTCCCACACATGGGCTTCCATCTGGCCCAGGCCGGGCGCGTAGAACAGGCTGCCGCCCGTGCGGTGGTCGCGCAGCAGCATGCCCACGTTGTCGCCCGGCACGGTGCAGTCGCGGCGCGGCGAGTAGGGCGGCGCGTTCGAGCTCAGCGGCAACGCCTGCAGGTGCAGGCCGGGCACGCGGGGGATCTCGAAGCCCAGGGGGCCGAGTGGCATCGGGTGCCAGGCCACGCCGCTGTAGTGGCCCAGCACGTGCATCAGCGGGTTGCCTTCGCACAGGTCGCTGTGGACGGGCTCGGTGCAGTAGATGTCCCACAGGCGGCGGTGCTCGCGCAGCATGAACAAGCCGGTGGTGTGGTCGATCTGCGCGTCCATCAGCAAGATGGCGGCGATCGCGGTGTCGCGCAGGGCGCGGGCGGGCTGTGAGGCCGGCCACTCGCGCAGCTGCTGCAGGATGTCGGGGGAGGCATTGAACAGCAGCCAGTGCGCGTCGTCGGCCGTGACGGCGATCGACGACTGCGTGCGGGGCTGCGCGCGCACCGTGCCTTGGCGCACGCCCTGGCACAGGCGGCAGTTGCAGTTCCATTGCGGGAAGCCACCGCCAGCGGCGCTGCCCAGAACGTGGACTTTCACGGTGTGGTCCTCAACAGGAGGCAAAAAGAGAACAGGGGGGGCAACACCCCGGCAGGCCGCACGCGACACCGCCGGGGCGTGCCGTCAGGCTCAGCGCGTGGCGATGTACATCGTGATTTCAAAGCCGAAGCGCAGGTCGATGGCGGCGGGGGTTTCCCAGGTCATGTCAGTCTCCAATCAGGTTGAACAAACGTTGGCGAAGCGGAGGCGGTGGGCCCGGCAGCTGCGGCGCGGGTCCGCGCGTTGCTAGCATCCGGGCATGGCCACCGATCTCCGCCCCGATTGCTCTGCACACCGCGTGCCAGCCTGTGAAGAGGGCGTGCTGCCGGTGGGCGATGGGCATGCGGTGGCCTGGTCGGCCCATGGCCATCCCCAGGGATTGCCCGTGGTGGTGTTGCACGGTGGACCAGGCAGCGGTGCCAGCCTGAAGCACCTCGACTTCTTCCCGCTGGACCGATGCCGCGTGGTCTTGATGGACCAACGTGGCTGTGGCCGCAGCACGCCGCTGGGCGCCACCCACGCCAACACCACGGCCCACCTGGTGCACGACATCGCCGCGCTGCGCCGGCACCTGGGCCTGCCCGCCTGGCTGGTGGTGGGCGGCTCGTGGGGCGGCACGCTGGCGCTGGCGTATGCGCAGGCCGAGCCCGAGGCCTGCTTGGGTGTGCTGCTGCGTGCGCCCTTCTTGCCGGGGCCTGCGGCATTGCACTGGTTTTGCCTGGGCGCGGGCGGCTTGCGCCCTGAGGCCCATGGCCATTGGCTGGGCCTGCCTGCGCTGGCCAACTACCCTGAGCGCCACACGGTGCCGGGCATCTTGCACGCCTATGCGCACGCCGTGGGCGAGCCCGGGGACGACGGCCGCGAGGCCCTCACACGCTGGCTGCACTGGGAGGCCACGCTGGAGCGCTGGCACCAGCCTCCAGTGTGGACGGGCGAGCCACCACCGGCCGATCGCCTGGGTGCGCTGCAGGCCCGCGCGCGCATCCAGCTGCACTACCTGCAGCAGGGCTGCTTCGTCGATGTGGCCGCGTTGCTGGCGGGCGTGCGCAGCCTGGCGCAGGTGCCCGCCGCCATCGTGCAGGGCGACTGCGACGCGGTGTGCCCAGCCGGCTTGAGCTGGGCCGTGCACCGCGCCTGGCCGGGCTCGGTGTGGCGGGCGGTGGCCCAGGGCACGCACGCGCCGTTCGATGGCGAGATGCCCGCCGCGATGCGCCAACTGGTGTGCCAATTTGTCGCACACCAGCGCTTTTCTGGCACAGCCTGAAGCGGCCATGTGACAGCACCCTGGGGTAGACCCTAGGGCCCGTGGACACGGCGTTTGCGGGGCGTCGAGGCTCCCAGGGTTTGCCCTGGGTGCGGCACAAGTTGGAACACTTGCGGCGACACCGCTGGCGCACTGGCTGTGACAGGTGTTCAGGAATGGAGCAGCGCTTGGGGGCTGAGGAGGGGCTGTGCGCGCCTGGCCCGGTTGGCACGGTATTTGAGATGAAGAGCCTGCGCAGCCACAGCGGCTGACTGCTCTGCAAACCGAACCGAGGACGACCCATGATCTACGCAGCCCCTGGCGCCGCCGGCGCCCCCCTGAGCTTCAAGGCCCGCTACGACAACTTCATCAACGGCAAGTTCGTGGCCCCGACCTCGGGCCAGTACTTTGACGTGATCACCCCGATCAACGGCAAGGTCTACACCCAGGCCGCACGTTCCAACGAGGCCGACATCGAGCTGGCCCTGGACGCCGCCCACGCCGCCAAAGACGCCTGGGCTGCCACCTCGATCACCACGCGCTCGAACATCCTGCTCAAGATCGCCGACCGCCTCGAAGCCAACATCGAGAAGCTGGCTTACGCCGAGACCGTGGACAACGGCAAGCCGATGCGCGAGACGTTGAACGCCGACATCCCGCTGGCCGTCGACCACTTCCGCTACTTCGCTGGCTGCCTGCGCTCGCAAGAAGGCGCCATCTCTGAGATCGATGGCAACACCATCGCGTACCACTTCCAAGAGCCGCTGGGCGTGGTCGGCCAGATCATCCCCTGGAACTTCCCCATCCTGATGGCCGCCTGGAAGCTGGCCCCTGCGCTGGGCGCTGGCAACTGCGTGGTGCTCAAGCCCGCTGAGAGCACCCCGGTGTCGATCCTGGTGCTGGTGGAGCTGATCGCCGACCTGCTGCCCCCGGGCGTGCTCAACGTGGTCAACGGCTTTGGCCGCGAAGCCGGCATGCCGCTGGCCAACAGCAAGCGCATCGCCAAGATCGCCTTCACCGGCTCGACCGCCACCGGCAAGATCATCGGCCAGGCTGCGGCCGCCAACCTGATCCCCGCCACGCTGGAGCTGGGTGGCAAGAGCCCCAACATCTTCTTCGAAGACGTGATGGCGCAAGACGACGCCTTCCTCGACAAGGCCATCGAAGGCATGGTGCTGTTCGCCTTCAACCAAGGCGAGGTGTGCACCTGCCCGAGCCGTGCGCTGATCCATGAATCGATCTACGACAAGTTCATCGAGCGCGTGATCCAGCGCGTGGCCGCGATCAAGCAAGGCAACCCGCTGGACACCGACACCATGATGGGCGCGCAGGCCTCCAGCATGCAGATGGACAAGATCCTGTCGTACCTGGCCCTGGGCAAGGAAGAAGGCGCCAAGGTGCTGATCGGTGGCGAGCAGGCCAAGATGGGCGGCGACCTGAGCGGTGGCTACTACATCCAGCCCACGCTGTTCAAGGGCCACAACGACATGCGCATCTTCCGTGAAGAGATCTTCGGCCCGGTGCTGGCCGTGACCACCTTCAAGGACGAGGCCGATGCCATGCGCATCGCCAACGACACGGTGTACGGCCTGGGCGCTGGCGTGTGGACGCGCGACATCAGCCGCGCCTACCGCTTTGGCCGTGGCATCCAGGCGGGCCGCGTGTGGACCAACTGCTACCACGCCTACCCGGCGCACGCCGCCTTCGGTGGCTACAAGGAATCGGGCATCGGCCGCGAGACCCACAAGCAGATGCTCGACCACTACCAGCAGACCAAGAACGTGCTGGTCAGCTACGACCCCAACAAGCTGGGCTTCTTCTGAGCCCCTGATTTCCTCTCCACTTGTTCCTCATCCTTCTCGTGATCGTCTCCTCGTTCACGTTCAGGGCGGCTTCGGCCGCCCCTTTTTTTTGTTGAATTGATGCTGAAGGAGCCCTCCATGATCCACCGTGTGCTGGCCACCGAGGCCGCGTTGACCTTGATCGCCCAACTGCGTGCGCGGCACGGGGCGGTGTTCTTCTACCAAAGTGGCGGCTGCTGTGAGGGCTCGACGCCCATGTGCCTGGCCCCCGGCGACCTGACGCTCATGCCTGACGACGTGCAACTCGGTGAGGTGGGCGGCGTGCCGTTTCATGTGAGCCGCTCGCAGTGCGAGTACCTGATGGGCTCGCAGCTCACGCTCGATGTGGTGCCGGGCAGCCTGGGCACGTTTTCGCTGGAGGACGCCGATGGCCACCACTTCGTGAGCCGCACGCGCGTGTGGACGGACGACGAGTGGCACCAACTGCAAGCCCAAGAGGCAGGCTGACCGGGTGTGTGCCACAGTGCGCCCTGGCGCAGCGGCATGTGGCCCGCTGAGCCGCCTACCGAAGTGAACCCATGAGCCTGATCCTCTACGGCATCCCTGCCTGCGACACCGTCAAGAAAGCCCGCACCTTCTTGGACACGCAAGGCGTGGCCTACACCTTCCACGACTACAAGAAGCTGGGCGTGCCGGCCGACCGCCTGGCCGCCTGGGTGGCCGCCGTGGGCTGGGAGCCGCTGGTCAACCGCCAGGGCACCACCTGGCGCAAGCTCGACGAGGCGACCAAGGCCGGCGTGGTGGATGCCGCCAGCGCGCAGGCCTTGATGCTGTCGCAAGCCAGCGTGATCAAGCGCCCCGTGTTCGAGTTCAAGGGCCAGGTGCTGGCCGTGGGCTTTGACCCCGCCAAGGGCGAGGCCGTGTTGCAAGGCCTGCGTTGAGGCGTGGTCAACGTGCCATCTCTGATGTAACAGTCGGTCTGCAAGCCTTGAGGGCGCAGACCCATTTCCTTGCGGTTATTACTGTGTTCCGAAGCGCACGCTGATGCGTTGAGGGAGCATGGCGCGACAGACTTTGGCGGCTGTGGCAACGCGGCTTGTCAGGCGGGGACATCCCCCATGGATCGGGCAAGGGTTTCGCTGTACCCACGGGGGTGCGGCAGGCCCTTACAGTCTGCGCCTCAGCTTGTCCTTGATGGAGATCTGGCAGTGACTTTCGGAACCGGGCGTTTTCAGCCCAAGCAAAGCATGAAGGCCGCCGTGGCTGCGGCCCTGGTGGTGACGGCTTCGTCGGCGATGGCCGACCTGCGCGTCTGTGTGTTCGATCCCCTGGGCAAGAGCGGTGACGTGCACCGCGCGCTGGAAGACTACCGGATCGCGATGGCCAAGGTCGGCTTCGACTTGGAGATCAAAACCTATGTGGACGAGTCGGTGGCAGTGGAAGACTTCCGCGCTGGCCAGTGCGAGGCCGTGATGGCCACGGCCCTGCGCACCCGCCAATTCAACGCCACCGCTGCGTCACTCGACTCGGTGGGCGCATCGAGCATCATGCGCAACGGCAAGATCGACATGGACGCCAGCTACGACGTGGTGCGCCGCTTCATCGGCCTGCTGGCATCGCCCAAGGCGGCCAGCATGATGGCCGTGGGCCAGTACGAGATCGCCGGCATGATCCCGCTGGGCGCCGCCTACTCGTTCGTGAACGACCGCCAGATCAGCACGCTGCAGGCCGCTGCTGGCAAGCGCGTGGCCGCTTTCGACTACGACAAGAGCCAGGCCGAGCTGATCCAGCGCGTGGGCGCCCGCCCGGTGGCGGTGAACATCACCAACTTCGCCACCATGTTCAACAACAACAACGTGGACGTGCTGGTGGCGCCCGCCCTGATCTACAAGCCCTTCGAGCTGTACAAGGGCCTGGGCACCAAGGGCGGCGTGAGCCGCTTCCCGCTGACCATCCTCACCTACCAGATGGTCACCCGCAAGGAGAAGTTCCCCAAGGACTTCGGCCAGGCGTCGCGCGAGTACTTCTTCAAGAACATCGACCAGGCGATGGCCATTGCCCGCAAGGCCGAGAAGGACATCCCCGAAAAGCTGTGGTTCGACCCCACTTCTGCTGAGGTGGACCAGTACATCACCATGATGCGCCAGGGCCGCGTGCTGATGGCCAACAAGGGCATCTACGACAAGCAGGGCCTGAAGCTGATCAAGAAGATCCGCTGCCAGATCGAGCCGTCTTTGGCCGAGTGCTCTGAACGTACCGAGATCTGGTGAGGCCCGACATGACGATGAGCAAGAAGTACCGCGTGGCGCTGGGCGCCGCCGCATCGCTGCTGGCCGCTTCGGCCCTGTTGCCGCAAGCCGCCCAGGCCAAGACTTTGCGCCTGTGCGTGTACGACCCCTCTGGCGCAGCGGGTGAGGCCTACCGCGCCGCCACCGACTACCGCCTGGAGATGGCCTCGCAGACCGGCGTTGAGATCGAGACCAAGCCCTACACCAACGAGAAGGTGGCGGTGGAAGACTTCCGCGTGGACCAGTGCGATGCGGTGATGGCTTCGGCCCTGCGCACGCGCCAGTTCAACGGCGTGTCGGCGGCGCTGGATTCAATGGGTGCAGCCACCATCGTGCGCAACGGCAAGGTGGACATGGACGCCAGCTTCGAGGTGGTGCGCAAGTTCGTGGAAGGCATGGCCAAGCCCGCCGCAGGCGAGCTGCTCACCGGCGGTGGCTACGAGATCGCCGGCATCCTGCCGCTGGGTGCCGCCTATGCCTTCGTCAACGACAAGGCCATCAACACGCTGGAAGCCGCCTCGCGTCACCGCGTGGCCACCTTCGACCACGACAAGGCCCAGTCCGAGCTGGCCCGCGCCGTGGGCGCCACCGCTGTGGCCGCCGACTCGATGAACTTCGCCAACATGTTCAACAACGGCAACGTGGATGTGGTGATTGCGCCCACCATCCTCTACAAGCCGCTGGAGCTGTTCCGGGGCATCGGCAACAAGGGCGGCGTGAGCCGTTTCCCGCTGGCCATCCTGACCTACCAGCTGGTGATCAAGCCGGACCGCTTCCCCAAGGGCTATGGCCAGAAGTCTCGCGAGTACATGGCGCAGAACTTCGAGCTGGCGATCGCGTCGTTGCGCCTGGCTGACCGTGGCGTGCCGGCCAACAACTGGATCGACCCGCCGGCCGATGCCGTGGTGCGCAACCAGACGATGCTCAAGCAGATCCGTCTGCAGATGGCCGAGGCTGGCGTGTACGACAAGCGTGGCCTCAAGCTGGTCAAGAAGATCCGCTGCGGCCTGGCGCCTGAGGCCGCCGAGTGCTCGGAAGCCACCGAGAACTGATGCGCCGTTGACCACCTCGCACCGGGTGTGCAAACAGACAGCGGGGGCCTGAGGGCCCCCGTTTGCTTTACGCTTGCGGGTTTCATGTTCGCGGTGACTGGGCCGGCGCGGGTTGCGCTCGCGCCAGGCCGCGCCCCAACCGATGCCCGCCGTCCGTTTTCCTGCTGTTCCCCGTCGTGTTGCCCAGCGCGGCAAGGTCGATGGTTTCTTGTTGTCGATGATCGGGGCGGTGCTGCTGGCCTCGGTGCTGCCCGAGGCGGGGCGCAGCGGTGGCTTGGTGCACGCCGACCAGCTGGGCGACATCGGTATCTTCTGCCTGTTCTTCCTGCACGGCATGGGCCTGTCGACCGACAGCCTGAAAGACGGGGCCAGCAAGTGGAAGTTGCACCTGCTGGTGCAAAGCTGCACCTATGTGATGTTCCCCTTGTGGTGGGCCGTGTGGGCCTTGGCGCTCAAGGGCGTGGTCTCGCACGACCTGCTGATGGGCTTTTTCTACCTGGCGGTGCTGCCGTCCACGGTGTCGTCATCGGTGGCGATGACCGCGCTGGCGCGTGGCCATGTGGCGGCGGCGGTGCTCAACGCCACCTTGTCGACCCTGCTGGGCGTGTTCCTCACGCCGCTGCTGGTGAGCCTGGTGATGAGCGGCAGTGGCCAGCACTTCGAGGTGGTCGACACCATGGTCAAGGTGGCCCGCATGCTGTTGCTGCCCTTTGTGCTGGGCCATGCGCTGCGGCCCTTGCTGGGCAGCTTCTTCGCGCGCATCAAGGCCTACACGACGGTGTTCGACCGCGGCGTGATCGTGCTGCTGGTGTGGTCGGCCTTCAGCGATTCGGTGGCCGATGGGTTGTGGAGCCGCCACGGCATCGCCTTGCTGCTGGAAGGGGCGGCGGGCGCGACGCTGTTCCTCTTGCCCATGCTGTGGTTCACCCGTTGGGTGGCGCGCCGTTTGAACTTCAGCGTGGAAGACGAGATCGTGGCGGTGTTTTGCGGCTCCAAGAAGACGCTGGCCTCGGGCATGCCCATGGCCAAGCTGCTGTTCGGGGGCAATGCGGCCATGGGCGTGTTCGTGCTGCCCATCATGCTGTACCACCAGCTGCAGCTGTTCGTGTGCGCCGTGATGGCGCGCCGCTACGCCGAGCGTTGAGCGACCGCAGCCCCAGCCATGCCCAGCCCACCCTCGCTGACCCCCGACGTGGTCTATGCGCCACCGCCTGACCTCAGCCTGACGCCCGTGTGGCTCGATGACGACCTGGTGGTGCTGGACAAGCCCAGCGGGTTGCTGTCGGTGCCAGGACGGGGCGCCGACCGGGCCGACTGCATGCTCAGCCGAGCCGAGGCCCGCTGGCCCGGCGTGCAGGTGGTGCACCGCCTGGACATGGCCACATCGGGCCTGCTGGTGTTCGGCCGCCACGACGCCGCCCAGCGCGCGCTCAGCCTGGCCTTTGCCGGCCGCCACAGCCTCAAGCGCTACGAGGCCGTGGTGCATGGGGTGGTGGGCCCCGATGCCGGCGAGATCGACCTGCCGCTGATCACCGACTGGCCACGCCGACCGCTGCAGAAGGTGTGCCACGACCAGGGCAAGCCCTCGCTGACGCGCTTCGAGGTGACCGAGCGCCGACCGGACCTGGGCTGGAGCCGGGTGGCCCTGACGCCCGTGACCGGCCGCTCGCACCAGCTGCGGGTGCACCTGCTGGCCATCGGTCACCCGATCGTGGGAGACCCTTTGTACGGCCCGGGTGAGCTGGCCACTGCGCCCGTGCCGGGGCGCTTGCTGTTGCACGCCCGTGCGCTCGGCCTGCCGCATCCGGCTGATGGCCGCGCCATGCAGTGGGCGTGTCCGGTGCCGTTTTGAATCCGGGCTAGTCCGCTCGGGGGCCCCGTTTTCGCGGGCAGGATGGGTCCGCATGGACCGTGCGCATCCGTTTGTGTATGGCGAAATCTGGAACGGTGGCAAAATATAGGGTTTTGACGGACACGGAACGACACATGAGCGAAGTCGTCATCAGCGGCACCGGCCTGTTTGTGCCCCCTCACACCATCACCAACGAAGAGTTGGTGACCTCGTACAACGGCTACGTGGAGCGCTTCAACGCTGAACACGCCGCCGAGATCGAGGCCGGCACGGTCAAGGCCCTGACGCCTTCGAGCGCCGAATTCATCGAGAAGGCCTCAGGCATCCAGCGCCGCTATGTGATGGAAAAGGATGGCATCCTCGATGTCACCCGCATGTACCCGCGCTTCGAGCCGCGTGGCGACGACCAGATCTCGCTGATGGCCGAGATCGCCGTCGATGCTGCAAAGAAGGCCCTGGCCGCCGCCGGCAAGAGCCCGGCCGATGTCGATGCCGTGATCTGCTCGGCCTCGAACATGCAGCGCGCTTACCCGGCGATCGCCATCGAGGTGCAGCAGGCGCTGGGCGCTGGCGGCTTCGGCTTCGACATGAACGTGGCCTGTTCGGCCGCGACCTTCGCCCTGGAGATGGCCGTCAACATCGTGCGCGCGGGCACCGCCAAGTGCGTGCTGGTGGTCAACCCCGAGATCACCTCGGGCCACCAAGAGTGGAAAGACCGCGACTGCCACTTCATCTTCGGTGACGTGTGCACGGCCACCATCGTCGAGCGCGCCGACACGGCCACCTCGGCCGACCAGTGGGAAGTGCTGGGCACGCAGCTGGCCACGCAGTTCTCCAACAACATCCGCAACAACTTCGGCTACCTCAACCGCAGCGAAGACAGCGACCCCAAGGCCCGCGACAAAACCTTCCGCCAAGAGGGCCGCAAGGTGTTCAAGGAGGTGGTGCCCATCGCCGCCGCCCACATCGACAGCCACCTGGCCAAGCTGGGCCACCACCCCACGGCCGTGCGCCGCTTCTGGCTGCACCAGGCCAACCAGAGCATGAACCAGCTGGTGGTCAAGAAGCTGATCGAGACCGAGCCGACCGAAGACAACGCCCCGCTGATCCTCAACGAGTTCGCCAACACGGCCTCGGCCGGTTCGGTGATCGCCTTCCACCGCCACCGTGCCGACCTGAAGCCGGGCGACCTGGGGGTGATCTGCTCGTTCGGCGCCGGTTACTCGGTGGGCTCGCTGGTGGTGCGCAAGCGCTGATCGCCGCCCATCCGGCCTGAACCCGGGCCCCCGAAGGTGGTGAACGTGCCATCCTTCGGGGGCCTTTGTCTTGCTGGGGGCGGGCAGGGCGCCCAAGCTCGGGTATCGTGCCGGGCATGAGCGACATGACCTTCTACTGGCACGACTACGAAACCTTTGGCAAGGTGCCCCGGCACGACCGGCCCTCGCAGTTTGCGGGCGTGCGCACCGATGCCGAGCTCAACGAGATCGGCGATCCGCTGATGCTGTACTGCCAGCCGCCGCTGGACACGCTGCCCGATCCTGAAGCCTGCCTGCTCACCGGCATCCTGCCGCAGACTTGCGCCGAGCGTGGCGTGCCCGAGCACCAGTTTGCCGACGCCATCGAGCGCGAGCTGGCCCAGCCGGGCACCGTGGGCCTGGGCTACAACACCATCCGCTTTGACGACGAGGTGACCCGCCACCTGTTTTGGCGCAACCTGATCGACCCGTATGCCCGCGAGTGGCAAAACCAGTGCGGCCGCTGGGACCTGCTCGACGTGGTGCGCACCACCTGGGCGCTGCGCCCCGAGGGCGTGAAGTGGCCGGTGGTCGACGGGCGCCCCTCGTTCAAGCTGGAGCTGCTGACCAAAGAGAACGGTCTGGTGCACGAGGCCGCGCACGATGCCTTGTCGGACGTGCGCGCCACCATCGCCATGGCCCGCTTGGTCAAGCAGGCCCAGCCCAAGTTGTGGGACTTCTGCCTGAAGCTGCGCAAGAAGGACGCCGTGCTGGCCGAGGCCGGCCTTGACCAGCCGCGCAGCCAGTGGCGGCCCTTCTTGCACATCACCGGCATGTATGGTGTGGAGCGGGGCTGCATGGCCCTGGTCTACCCGATCGCACCGCACCCCAGCAACAAGAACGAGGTGCTGCTGTGGGACTTGAACGAAGACCCGGCACCGCTGTTCCAGCTCAGCGCCGCGGAGATCCGCCAGCGCGTGTTCAGCCGCACCGAAGACCTGCCAGAGGGCGTGACGCGCCTGCCGCTCAAGAGCCTGCACATCAACAAGTCGCCCATCGTGGTCGGCAACCTCAAGGTGTTGACCGCAGGCGTGCAGCAGCGCTTCCCGCTGGACCTGGAACGCGCGCAGCGCCACGCCGAGTGGCTGGCCCCGCGTGTCACGCAAATGGATGGCATCTGGGCCGAGGTCTACGGGCGAGACGACCGCGAGCGCGCCCCGGTGGACGTGGACGAAGACCTGTACGGTGGCTTCGTGGGCAACGACGACCGCCGCACCCTGCAGCGCCTCAAGGCCTTGTCGCCCCAGGCCCTGGCCGACAAGCAACCGCACTTTGGCGATGAGCGCCTGGAAGAGGTGCTGTTCCGCTACCGCGCCCGCAACTTCCCCGACACGCTGAGCGACGACGAGCAGGCCCGCTGGGAGGCGCTGCGCCACGGGCGGCTCATCGACGGGGCGGCTGGCGGCTTCACGCTGTCGAGCTTTTTCGAGCGCATCGACGAGCTCAACGAGGATCCGCGCTTCGACAACGAGCGCGCGCAAGACATCCTGGGCGCGCTGTACGACTGGGCCGAGCAGATCGCGCCCTGATCCTGGACGCGGGGGCAGGCCGAGCGGGGGGCTTGTCGTAAAGCCAACAATGCCCACAGGGCCCACGCTGCGGTGCGACACCGGTGTCGGTTTTGGGTGCTGCCCACTGATGCATTGAGGGTGGATGTGGCTGCGCGCCCTGGGCGGGCAGGGCGTGGATGGAGATGGCACGCGGGTTGCACGGTGGCCGGCATGAGCAGCGCACCGTCAACGAGGCAACCCCAGCCCAACCCGCACTACGCCCAACTGGGCGGACACGAGGCCGTGGTCCAGCTGGTGTCGGCCTTCTATCGCGCGATGGACACGCGGGCCGATGCGGCGGCCATCCGCGCGATGCATGAGCCTGACCTGCGCGCCACGCAGGCGGTGCTGGTGGACTACCTCAGCGAGTGGCTGGGCGGCCCCAAGCGCTACACGCCCGCGCGCGGCGCTCCCATGCTGCGGCGACGCCACCAGCCGTTTGCCATCGACGCGGCCGCCCGCGACGCCTGGATGGCCTGCATGCGCCAGGCCCTGGCCGAGATCTGCGCGGACGCGGCCTTGCGGGCCGAGTTGGATGCGGCCTTCTACAAGGTGGCCGACTTCATCCGCAACCAAAGCGAGGGCGGCCAGGCGCGGCCTCACCCCGGGCGACCCCGCGAGGTGGCGCCTCACGACGTGGCGGCCCCCCATGCCTCGCGCCCCTGAGCCAGGCCGCAGCACGGGCGCGCACCCATGGGCCATGCCAATGCGCCGCACACCGTGGCCAACGAGGTCGGCCCCCAGAGCGAGCCGCAGCCGTGCACCTGGTACGCCACCAACCTGGTCGGCGTGCCCGCTTGGGTGCTGGGCAGCGCAGCCTTCAACCGCCACCCGCAGCCGCTGCACATCGGCGGTACCCGCGAGGCGCATGCCGGGCTCTTTCACCTGTTGGCGGCCTGTACCACGCCCAGCGAAGCGGCCGGGGTGTTCATGCACTACCTGAGCATCGCCTTTGGCCTGCGTGCCGACACCACGGTGGCCGATCCCAGCGAAGCGCGACGCTGGCGGTCCAGCTACATCCGCCTGCTGCAGGGCTGGGGTGGCGACAGCAACGGGCCGGCTGGTGCGGTGCTCAAGGGCTGGGTCGAAAGCCGCTTTGGCCTGGTGCCGTGTCACCACAAGGGCCTGCTGGGGCGTTTTCCTTCGCCGACCTGGATCGCTTACCTGGAAGAGAAGGCGGCCAGCCGCTTCCACAACAACGGCATCCAGCAGCAACTCGACCTGCTTTACGAGTTTTGCCAGTGGGCGCTGGCGCGCTTCCAACCGTTTGGGGACACACCCCGCATCACGCTGTGGCGCGGTGTGCAGCGCCTGGACGCGCACCGCGCCTGGCCTGTGGATGCGTGGCCGGCCGAGGGCGGGTCAGCTGAAGGCGATGCGGCCCGAGCCATGTGCACCAGCCGCCGTGCGCGCGTGCTGCGCTTCAACAACCTGCTGAGCTTCGCGCTCGACCCCAAGCAGGCCGAGTGCTTTGGCGACACCGTGCTCAAGGTGGCGGTGCCCCTGGTCAAGCTGCTGTATTACCCCGGGCTGCTGCCTGGCGTGCCGCTGACAGGTGAGAGCGAGGTGCTGGCCTTGGGCGGCGACATGGTGGCCGAGGTGTGGCGTGACTGAGGCCCTGTGTACCTCGATGCCTGCCATGGTGCCTGCACAGCTCGGCTGTACCGATGGCTGGCTTGCAGGCCCAGGCCTGGCGCGCCTGCTCGACCAGGCCCTGGGCGCCTACCTGGGCCTGGCCGTGGGCGATGCCTTGGGCGCCACGGTCGAGTTCATGACCCCGCGCGAGATCCAGGCGCGCCACGGCGTGCACCGCGACCTCACCGGCGGCGGCTGGCTCAGGCTGCGGGCCGGCCAGGTCACCGACGACACCACCATGAGCCTGGCGCTCGGCGAGGCCTTGCTGGAAGGGCACCGCACGCAGCGGCCTTGGGATGCCCGCCTGATGGCCGAAGCCTTCGTGCGTTGGTGGCGGGCCAAGCCGGTCGATTGCGGCAACACCTGCCGACGCGGCATCGTGCGCTACCTGGCCACCGGGGTGGCGGCCGGCCCCATGCAAGAGGGCGATGGGGGCAATGGCGCACTGATGCGCAACCTGCCCGTGGCCCTGGCCACCTGGCCCGATGCCCGCCTCATGGCCGACGTGAGCCTGGCCCAGGCCCACATCACCCACCACCACCCGGCCTCGGATGCGGCCTGCGTGGCCTTTGGCCACTGGCTGCACGCCATCTGGCGCACGCCCGACCCCACCCAGGCGCGCGCCGTGCTGGCCGATGCCGTTCGGGCCTGGGTGCTGACCCAACCGCTGTTCCGCTTCGAGCCCTATCCCGGGCGGGCCAGCGGCTACGTGGTCGACACCGTGCAGACGGTGCTGCACCACACGCTGGGCGCCCCCGATGTGGAGCGCGCGGTGGTGGGTGCCGTCAACCAGGGCGACGATGCCGACACCACCGGTGCGCTGGCCGGCATGTTGGCCGGGGCCATCCACGGGGCCAGCGCCATCCCCGCGCGGTGGCTGCAGCGGCTGGACCCGGCCATCCGCCTGGCGATCACCGCGCAGACCACGGCCTTGCTGGCGCTGCACGTGTCGCCCCTGGGCACGCAGGAGTCCCGATGACCACGACAGCGTCCAAGCCCAATGCGCCCGGCTTCACCCGCCTGCGCGCCGCCGACTTGCCCGCCTGGTGGGCTGCCCACCCCGGCGCCCTGGTGCTCGATGCCCGCGATGCCACCCACCACGCACGTGGTGCCTTGCCTGGCAGCCTGAGGCTCGATGGCCGCAACCACGAGCGCTGGCTGATGCGCGAGGCCAAGAGCCGCCCCGTCTTCATCTACTGCTACCACGGCAACGCCAGCCAAACGTATGCCGAGATGTTTGCCGACTTCGGCTTCGCCCAGGTGGCCGATCTGGTGGGCGGCTGGGAGGCCTGGGCGCACTCGGGCCTGAGCTTGCCACCCGTGCCGGTTGATGTGGCGCAGCCCATGCCGCCTGCCCCCTCAACGCCGTGCCCATCGCCCAGCCGGCCAGGTTGACCGAGACCGGCTTGGCGCACCCTGATGCGATGGACCTCACACCACCAACGACCCGGAGCGCACCCCATGGACCTCGTCTACAAAACCACCATGCTCACACAAGGTGGGCGCACCGGCACCGTCCAGTCCGAGGATGGCGCGTTCAAGGTCAAGCTGGCCACGCCCACCGAGATGGGCGGCAAGGGCGATGGCCCCAATCCCGAGCAGCTGTTTGCTGGCGCCTTTGCCGCGTGCTTCGAGCAGTCGGTGCGCCACGTGGCCAAGAAGAGCCACACGCCGCTGCGTGGCTGCTATGTCGAGGCCACGCTGGCCATGTACGTGACCATCGAAGACGCCTACCGCATGGGCCTGAGCCTGGCCGTGCACATGGCCGGCGCCCTGACGCAAGGCGATGCCGACGAGCTGGTGGAACGCGCCAAAGGCATCTGCCCGTATGTGGACGCCACCAAATCCAACGTGACGCTCAACCTGAGCGCCGTGCTGGACAACCCCCAGGCTGCGCAAGCGGCCGCATGAAGGAGACCCCACCATGGACAGCACCGCTGGCTTCTTTGTCGACTGGGATGGCAACCTGCGACGCACCGATGACCCGGGCGGCGGCTACGTGTGCGAGGTCGACAGCGTGGCGCGCTACGTGGGCGTCAAGACGCCCAAGGGCGTGCTGATGCACGAGGCCACGCTCTACAAGGACGAGGCCGCCGTGGCCAAGGCGGGCATCCGGGCCCAGCTGGTGCCGGGCAGCCACCCCTGGGGGCAGCCCGAGGGCCTGTGAGCCATGCAGGGCAGGTGCTGCACGCCCAAGGCCACGCTGTGACCAACGTGCAGCTTCATGCCGGCACCTCAGGCGCGGCGGTGTCGTTGGCGGCCTGGGGGCGGGCCTCGTCCAGCCCCAGGGCGCGCAGTTGCTTGCGCACGCGTGCCGCGGCCCCCAGGGCGCCTTCAAGGTAGCCGCCACCGCGCAGGGCGGTCTCGGTGCCGCCCAGCAGCAGCCGGCCACCCCATTGGGCTTCGGCCAGCAGGGGCAGGCCGTACTGCGGATGACCGGCCAGCCCTTGGTCTTCATCGGCCACGTCTTGCGGCGTGCAGGTGGTGTCGTCTTCGGCCCAGTCTTGCCAGAAGGTGGCGAGGTGCATGCCGGGGTCGGCGGCCGTGGCACCAAACAGCTGCACCACCTGGCTCTCCAGCAGCAGCTCGCGGCCCCGCGCAAAGGCCGGTCGCTGCGAGGCGGGCAGCGCGGCAAAGCCCGCCAGCGCGGCGCCGGGGTAGGGTACGCCGCCTGGGCCCTTGCCTTCGCCCTTGCCATCGGCATCTGCGGTGTGGGCATCGGGCCCGCTGGCGTCGAACACCTCGGCCAACATGGCCTGGCTGTGCGTCACCCAGGCGTTGCCGCTGAGGCCTTGCTCGCGCCAGAAGGGGCGGCGGTACACATAGGCCGCTTTGGCGGCCGTGGCCATCCACGTGGGTGTGTTGCGCAGCGCGGTCTGCACGGCCTCAGGCAGCGGTGGTGTGCAGGCCACGCTGGCGGCCAGCACGCGCGGTGGCAAGGCCAGCACCACGTGTCGGCGGTGAATGACCTGGGTGACACCTTGGTCGCTCAGCGTCAGGCTCACGTGGCTGCCGTGGTCGTGCACGGCCACCAGGCGCAGCCCCAGGTGCAGGCGCGAGGCCGGCAAGGGCCGCGCCAGCCGGTCGATCACCGCTTGCATGCCGCCCACCACGCGCCTGGCCCCGCCGTGCACCTGCCCGGGCCGGGCGGGCACATCGGGCGCGGTGGCGGGCTGCAGGTTGGCTTGCAAGGCCACCAGGCGGGGCGGCTGGGTGCCGTCGTGCAGGTGCAGCACGCGGCCATCGTCGGCCTGGGGCAGGGTGGGCAGCTGCAGGTCGGCCAGCAATCGGGTGATGTTGGGCTGGTGGCTGGGCCAAAACCAGGTGGCGCCCAGGTCCACGGGTGTGCCGTCGGGCCCTCGGCGCGTGCGGATGCGGCCCCCGAAGCGCTCACGCGCCTCGAACAGCCCCCACGAGATCCCTTTGGCGGCCTGCAGGCTGTGCGCCAACGCCAGGCCACACAGGCCCCCACCCACGATCGCAACGTCCAGCATGACCCGCCCCTCCGCATCGACACCGTGAAGACACAGGCCCAGCCCGTGCGAGAGGCGTGCCAGCCTGGTGCGTCATGTTTGCGAGTGAGACCACGGGCGTGGCGCGAGACAAGGGTGACAAGTCCGACAGCCACCTTGTGGCGCCCCCGCCAAACCCGACAAGCCGGCTGCGGTGGGCTCAGTGGTGTTGCCAGGCCGTCGCCACCAGCTGGCTGTAGTGCGTGGGCTCGCGCCCCAGCAGCCGGGTGAAGGGGGCGGCATCGGCCACGTTGTCGGTGGCCAGCATGGCCATGGTTTCGCTGCACCAGGGCATCCAGGGGATGAGGTCGCCGATGCGGGCGCTCAGGGTGGTCAGCGGGCCGGGCAGCGGCACCGTCCAGGTGTGGGTGCGGCCCTGTTGCTGGCGCAGGCTGGTGATCAGCTCGGCCATGCTCAGCGGCTGTGGTCCCACGGCGTGCAGCACGCCCTCGGGCAGGGTGCTGCGCCAGTCCAGCGGCACCAGGCGGGCCACGGCATCGGCCAGGTCCAGCACCGACACGGGTTGCACCTTGGCGCGGATCACGGGCTGCGGCAGGCACAGCAGCGGGCTCATGGCCAGGCCCATGAAGAGCTGGCTGCTGGCCCCACCGTGGCCAAACACCACGCTGGGCCGGATGATGGCCGCTTGCAAGCGCCCTTGGGCCGACAGGTTCAGCAGGTGCACGTCGGCGGCCTGCTTGGTGCGGGCGTAGGCCGTGGGGCTGCCCACCACGCCAAGGGCCGACACCTGCAGCACCTTGGGCACGCCCGCCTCGGCGCAGGCGGTGAACAGCGCCTTGGGCGTGTCTTCGTGGATGGCCTGGATGCGCCGCGAGGGCGTGTCGCGCAGCACCCCCACGGCGTTGATCACCAGGTCGACGCCGCGCACCCGGGGCATCCAGACCGTGGGGTCGGTGTCGCGGTTGAAATCAACGGTGGGCCCGGTGACGGGCTGGCCGCCATCCCCACGACGGGAGGTGGCGGGGATCACCTCGTGGCCGGCGTTGCGCAAGGCGAGCGACAGCCGCTGGCCCACGAAACCGCTGGCGCCGCACAGCAAGATGCGCATGGTGCACTCCTGAGTCATTGCGGCTTGATTCTGGCGCCAAAGCGGTGATCGGTGCGTCGCCTTTGGCGTGTAAAGCCTTGCTTGTTCAGATTGACGCCAATTTGACGCGCCTTTGTGTGGCGTGTGCCGATTCAGCCTGCGGGTGAACTGGCGTCAGGCCGTGAGCGCCAGCAGCAGCGGGGTGCTCAAGGCTGACAAGGCGGTCGACATCACCAGGGCGGCCGCCACCGGTCCCTCCAGCGCCCGGAAGTGCATGGCCATCAAGAACACGTTGGCGCCGGTGGCGATCGAGCCCAGCAGCACCACGGCCCGGGTCTCGGTGTGCCCCAGGCCCAGCGCCCAGGCCAGGCCCCAAACGCACAGGGGCTGCGCCAGCAGCTTCATGCCGGTCATCGCCAGGCTCAGCCGCCACTGCGCGCGCAGGCCGTGGGCTTGCAGCCCCAGGCCCAGGGCAAACAGCGACAGCGGTGCGGCGGTCTCGCCCACCCAGGTCAGGGGCAGCTTCAGGGCATCAGGCAGCGGGGTGCCGCTCAGGCCCACGGCCGTGCCGCTCAGGATGCCGAGGATCAGCGGGTTGCCCAGCACGTTGCGCACGGTGGCCCCCAGCCCTTGCAGGGACAGGCTGCCATGGCGCGACCACTCCACGCTCACCGTCACCAGCGTCCACAGCGTCAAGGCGTTGAACACCAGCACCAGCGCCACCGTGGGCAGGGCCGCCTCACCCAGCGTGACCTTGGCCAGCGGGATGCCCAGCAGCGCGTTGTTGGAAAACACCCCGGCCAGCGCGAACAGCGACTGGCCTGTGCCGTCGAGCCCAAAGGCCCGCCACGCCACCAGCCGCCCCATCACGAAGACAATGCCGCAGCTGCCGAAGAAGGCCAGCAGCACGCGTGGATCAACCGGCGGCAGGCGCGAGAGCTCGCTCATCAGCCTGAACAGCAGCGCCGGCAGCGCCACGTTGAACACCACCTGGCTCAGCCGCCGTGTGGCCACCTGCGGCCAGCGCGGCAGGTGGGCCAACAGCCAGCCGGCGCCCACCAGGGCGAACAGCGGGGCGCACAGCGCCAGGTCATGCAGCAAGGCGCTCACGGTGCGGGCAATGCGGTGGGGGTGGCTGTGCGGGTCAGAACAGCTTGTCGAGGATGCTCTTCTTGGGATCGGCCTTGCCGTCCTCGCCACCTTCGTGTGCTGATGGGGTGTGATCGTCAGCGCCAGCACCTTCCACCACCTCCGAGGCCGTCGGGTCAGGGGGTTGCGGGATCATGCTGGGGTCGATCACCTGGTCGCCCGCACCGAGCTCGCGGATGAAGCCGCCATTGGCCCACTCCAGGTAGCGCCAGCCGGTCTCGGTCTGGATCACGCCTTCGGGCACCGGCAGCTCGGCCACCGGTTCCTTGGCCAGTGCGGTGCCCATGTACTGGATCCACGCGGGCAGCGCCAGCGAGGCCCCCGAGGACTGCGAGCCCAGGCTGCGCGGCGTGTCGTAGCCCAACCAGACCACGGCCACCACGTGCGGCTGGAAGCCCGCAAACCAGGCGTCGAACACGTCGTTGGTGGTGCCGGTCTTGCCGTACAGGTCGGGGCGCTTGAGTTGGCCTTGGGCGCGCGCCGCCGTGCCGCTGCGGGTCACCTCGTTGAGCAGCGTGCCGATCATGAAGGTGTTGCGGGCCGGCACGGCGCGCAGCTCCTCGGTCAGCTCCACCTTGGGGGCTTCGAACACCGGCTTGCCTTCGCCATCGGTGATCTTCTGGATCAACACCGGCGCGACCTTGTAGCCACCATTGGCGATCACCGCATACGCACTGGCCAGCTGCATCGGTGTGGTGCTGCCGGCGCCCAGCGCCAAGGTGAGGTTGTCGGGCTGCTTGTCGACGTCGAAGCCGAACTTGCCAGCCCACTGGCGCGCGGCCTGCGGGCCCACCAGCTGCGCCAGGCGGATGCTCACCAGGTTTTTGGACTTGGCCAGGCCGATGTGCAAGGGGATCAGGCCGTCAGCGCTGCCGTCGGCGTTCTCGGGGCTCCAGTCGCCGATCGTGATGGGCGCGTCGTTGACCAGGGTCTCGGGCATCACGCCGTTTTCCATGGCCGCGCCATACAAGAAGGGCTTGAAGCTCGACCCCGGCTGGCGCCAGCCCTGCGTGACATGGTTGAACTGGTTGCGCTTGAAATCAAAGCCGCCCACCAGCGCGCGCACCTGGCCGTTGCGCGGGTCGAGCGCCACCAGGGCACCCTCGGCTTCGGGCCACTGCGTGATCACCCAGTCGCTGCCTTGCTGCAGCACCCGCACCACCGAGCCGCGCTTGAGCTTGAGCTTGTCGCTGGCCTTGGGCGAGAGGCCCGGCTGCACCTGGCGCAGGCCCTTGCCCGTCACCGTGGCCTGCTCGCCGCTGGCCAGCACCAGCGTCACCGCCTTGGCGCCGGCATGGGTCACGATGGCCACGTGCAGCATCTCGTCGTCGGCGTACTCGGCCAGGGCCTGGGCCACCGCCGGGTCTTTGTCGTCGAGGTCGGCGTCCAGCACCTCGTGGTCTTCGGGGCCGCGCCAGGCCAGGCCCAGCTCGCGGTCGATCAGGGTCTTGCGCAGCGACTTCCACGCGGCTTGTTGCTCGTTGGCGCGCAGCGTGGTCACCACCTTCATGCCGGTGGTGTAGGCGTCTTCGCCATACTGCGCAAACACCTGCTGGCGGGCCAGCTCGGCCACGTACTCGGCGTGCACCTCGGTATCGCCCGGGTTGCGCACCCCGATCTTCTCGACCTTGGCGGCCTCATAGGCCTCGTCGTCCAGCACGCCCTGGCTGTGCATGCGGCCCAGCACCACCAGCTGGCGGGCGCGGGCCCGCTCAGGGTTCTTCACCGGGTTGGCGTAGGCCGGGTTCTGCGGCAGGCCAGCCAGCATCGCGCACTCGGCCGCGCTGAGCTTGGCCAGCGGCTTGCCGAAGTAGGTTTGTGCGGCTTCGCCAAAACCATAGGCCCGGTTGCCCAGGTAGATCTGGTTCATGTAGAGCGTGAGGATTTGCTCCTTGCTCAGCTCGCGCTCGATCTTGAGCGACAGCAGCGCCTCCTTGAGCTTGCGGCTGATCGTGCGCTCGCGCGTCAAAAAGAAGGTGCGCGCCACCTGCTGCGTGATGGTCGATGCACCTTGCTTGCGCCCGCCCGTGGTGTTGGAGACGATGGCCCGCGCCACGCCCACTGGGTCGATGCCGTGGTGCTCGTAAAAGCGCGAATCCTCGGTGGCCAGCAAGGCGTCTTGCATCAGCTTGGGGATCTCGTCGTAGCTCAGGTAGATGCGCTTTTCCTGGCCAAAGCCACCGATCTCGACCCCGTCGGCGGTGTACACCCGCAGCGGCAGCTTGGGCTGGTAGTTGGCCAGCCCCGAGGTGTCGGGCAACTGCGGCAGCAGCACGGCCAGCGTGCCCCCCACGATCAGCAGCAGGCTCACCAGCCCGCCCAGCAGGGTCCACAGGCTCAGGGTCAGCCAACGCGGCAGGCCTGCATCGCTCCCGGCCGACGGGGGATCGGGCTGGAGGTCTTGGCCGCCGGGCATCAGGTCATCAGGGGGAATCGTGGACAAGGCAGGATCCGGTGCTCACTGGGGAGCGCACATTATCCGCGCCCAGCGCCCTCAGGCTGGCGTGGGCAGCAGCGCGCCATGTTGGAACACGCGGATCTCGCCCGGGGCGAACGCCTGCCAGGCCTCGTCCACCGTCAGCGGCTCGGTGGCGATGATGGCCACCTGGTCGCCCTCGCGCGTCACCTCGGCAAAGTCCATGGTGATGTCGGCGTCTTGCAGTCGGGCCTGACGGAAAGGGTGCTGCCGCACCACGTGGTGCAGCTTGGTGGTGGCATGCGCCCACAGGGTCTCGCCCTGGCTGAGCAAGAAGTTGAAGGTGCCGTGGCGGGCCACCTGCGGCACCAGTTCGCGCAGGGTGCGGGTCAGCTCTTCGGGCGCGGGCATGCTGGCGTGGCTCTTGGCCATCTCTTGCAGCAGCCAGCAAAACGCCCGCTCGCTGTCGGTGGCGCCCACCGGGCGGAAGGCGCCATGCAGGGCCGGGTGGTAGTCCTTGAGGTCGCCATTGTGGGCAAACACCCAGTAGCGCCCCCACAGCTCGCGCACGAAGGGGTGGCAGTTCTCCAGCTTCACGCTGCCCACGGTGGCCTTGCGGATGTGGGCCACCACGTGCGTGCTGCGGATGGGGTAGGACTGGATGAGGTCGGCCACCGGCGAGGCATTGGCCGGCTGCGCATCGACAAAGCAGCGTACCCCGCGGCCTTCGAAGAAGGCGATGCCGAAACCATCGGCGTGCTCGCAGGCCCGGCGCGCAAAGCCCGAGAAACTGAAGATGATGTCCGTGGGGACGTTGGCATTCATGCCCAGAAGCTGACACATGCCCGCAAGCTTAAGGGATGGCGGCCCGTGAGCCCCGGCGCGTCCCACCGTGGCTGCGTGACAATGTGCGCCATGTCCGAGACCCCTGAAGCCTTCGACTGCCAGGCCTGTGGGGCCTGCTGCGCCCAGTTCCGCGTGTCGTTTTACTGGGCCGAAGCCGACGACGCCCCCGGCGGCACCGTGCCCGTGGCCCTCACCGAGCCCGTCAACGCCCACTTGCGCTGCATGGCCGGCACGGCGGCCCGACCCGTGCGCTGCGTGGCGCTGCAAGGCACCGTGGGCACCGCGGTGAGCTGTGGCATCTACCACCAGCGCTCATCGACCTGCCAGTCCGTGATGCCGGGCGATGCACAGTGCCTCAAGGCCCGCGAACAGCACGGGCTGCCGTGCTAGGCTGAAGGCCCCCCAACGCCACCTCAGAAGCGCCCCATGCCAGCCGCCATCGACTTCTATTTCGACTTCTCATCGCCCTACGGCTACTTTGCCGCCGAGCGCATCGAAGCGCTGGCGGCCAAGCACGGCCGCAGCGTGGACTGGCACCCGGTGCTGCTGGGCGTGATCTTCAAGGCCACCGGCATGGCCCCGCTCACGCAGATCCCCATCAAGAACAGCTACTCGCGCCGCGACTGGGAGCGCATCTCGCGCCTCACCGGCATCCCCTTCAAGATGCCCAGCGTGCTGCCGATCTCGGCGCACAACCCCTCGCGGGCCGTGTTGTTCGTGGCCCGCAGCAACGAGGCGGCCGCCAAGGCCTTGACGCTGGCGCTCTACCGCGCCTACTTTGTGGACGACCAGAACATCGGCGAGATCGATGTGGTGCGCAACGTGGCCCTGGCCCAAGGCCTGGACGCCGACGCCATCGTCGCGGCCATGGGCGACCCGGCCGTGAAAGACCAGCTCAAGCACGAAGTGGGCGCCGCCGAGGCCCGGGGCGTATTCGGCAGCCCCTTCCTGTTCGTCGATGGCGAGCCCTTCTGGGGCTTCGACCGCTTCGACATGGTCGACGAGTGGCTCTCGCGCGGCGGCTTCTGACGGCAACCCGTCAACGGTCTGCCCAGCCTTCAGGGGCTGGCAACCAAACGTGAAACTGGGCCCCCACACCCGGTGAGGCGTTGGCCCACACCCGACCGCCGTGGCCCTGGATGATGCGCTGCACGATGGTCAGGCCCACGCCCAGGCCATCGAACTGCCCATGGGCATCGAGTCGCCGGAAAGGCTTGAACAGGTTGCTGGCCTGCGCCGGGTCGAAGCCGACGCCGTTGTCGGTCACCGTCAACTCGAAGCCATTGTCGACCTGCCGCGCCCGCACCTGAACCTGCGGCGCATCGGTTTGCCCCGAGTACTTCAGCGCGTTGCTGATGAGGTTGACCATCACCTGGCGCATCAGGGCCGGGTCGACGTCCACCACCACATCGAGGTTTTCGCAGCGCACCGGCTGCGTGCAGCCATCGCCCTTGCTCATCTCCAGCCACTGCAGCGCCTCGGTGACGATGCCTTGCAGAGGCGAGGCTTGTTTGCGGATGTCCAGGTGCGAAGATTTCGCCAGCGTCAGCAGGTCGGACACCAGCGCCGTGAGGCTGCTGGACGCGGTGTGGATGGTGCGCACCAGGCGCAAGGCGCGCTCGCGGTCTCCCCGCTCCAGTGCATCGGCCGCCACCTTGCTGATGCCTTGCACACCACCCAGTGGATCGCGCAGGTCGTGCGACACCATCGAGTTGAACGATTCCAGATCGGCCACGATGGCTTGCAACTGCTCGGTGCGTGCCTGCACACGGTGCTCCAGCGTGGCGTTGAGTTCGCGCAGGGCCACCTGCAAGCGGTCCATGGTGGCGGCAATCAGGCCCAGGCCTGCCACGGTGAAGGGCACAACGCCCCAGTGCGCCAGCTCCTTGGGCGTCAAACCCATCAGTGCACCGGCGGCGATCATGGGCACGTACATCACCTGCATCACGGCCACCATCTTGTGGCCGACGCCGGGTTCGCGCTCGGCCGCTTTCAGCCCGAGCCATCCCAGGTAGATGTAGATGCAGCAGGCCGCGACGATGCCCAGCGTGACGTCGGCGCCAAACAGCTGGGGAATCTGCACCACCACATAGATCAGCCACACCACGCCGAAGGTGAGCCAGGGACGTGGGCGCTCGACGCCCAGGTAGAGGCGCACGCCAGCCGTCATCGTGGCCATGCAGCTCACGCCGAGCACGGCCCACACCACGGCTCCCGGGATGAACCAGGGTGACTCCGGCCGCAGCGACATCAGCGGGCCGGCCGCGAGGTTGATCAACGCCGCCATGGCGTACGACGCGCCCAGCCAGCGCAAGCCCCAGGCCGGTCGCTCGCGGTGGTAGCGCATGAAGGTCAAGGCCATGAAGGCCTGGATCGTGCCGCTGGCCAGGGTCAGGCCAAGGCCGAAATCGTGGGGAATGACCGCGCTCATGTGTGGGATGTCCTTGCCGCCAGCCGAGTCTCGCACCGGGCCTTCAAGGGGCCCCGAGCAATATGCACGTTGGATCGGACATTTGACGCACGCTGGCTGGCTGATTGTCGGCCAGTTGTCATTCCTCGCGGTCAGATGGGGGCGGGCATGAAAAAACCCGCTCGGGTTTGACCCCGGCGGGTTGGATGCGGTGCTGGACGCTTCCGCGTCCAGCCGGCGTTTCGGGCGTGCCTGAATCAGGCGGCCTTCACGTCCTTGGCGGTCTCCACGTACTCTTCAATCTGGTTGAAGTTCATGTACTTGTAGATCGCATCGGCGTTGGCGGTCACCACACCGGTTTCGGCCAGGTACTCGGCGGGCGTGGGCAGCTTGCCCAGCTTCGACGCCACAGCAGCCAGCTCGGCCGAGCCCAGGAACACGTTGGTGTTCTTGCCCAGACGGTTGGGGAAGTTGCGGGTCGAGGTCGAGATGCAGGTCGAGCCTTCCTTGATCTGTGCCTGGTTACCCATGCACAGCGAGCAGCCCGGCATTTCGGTGCGGGCACCGGCTTGACCGAAGGTGTTGTAGAAGCCTTCCTTGGTCAGCTCGGCGGCGTCCATCTTGGTCGGCGGGGCCACCCACAGGCGCACCGGCAGGTCCTTCTTGCCTTCCAGCACCTTGCCGGCTGCACGGAAGTGACCGATGTTGGTCATGCACGAACCGATGAAGGCTTCGTCGATCTTGGTGCCAGCGACTTCGGACAGGAACTTGGCGTCGTCCGGGTCGTTCGGGCAGCAGACGATCGGCTCCTTGATGTCGGCCAGGTCGATGTCGATCACGGCAGCGTACTCGGCGTCGGCGTCGGCTTCCAGCAGGTTCTGGTTGGCCAGCCAAGCTTCTTGCGCGTCGATGCGGCGCTGCAGGGTGCGGGCGTCGGCGTAACCGTTGGCGATCATGTTCTTCATCAGAACGATGTTCGACTTCAGGTACTCGGCGACCGGTTCCTTGTTCAGCTTGATGGTGCAACCCGCGGCCGAACGCTCAGCCGAGGCATCCGACAGCTCGAACGCTTGCTCGACCTTCAGGTCAGGCAGGCCTTCGATTTCGAGGATGCGGCCCGAGAAGATGTTCTTCTTGCCGGCCTTGGCCACGGTCAGCAGACCGGCCTTGATGGCGTACAGGGGGATGGCATGCACCAGGTCACGCAGGGTGACGCCAGGCTGCATCTTGCCCTTGAAGCGCACCAGCACCGATTCAGGCATGTCCAGCGGCATCACGCCGGTGGCAGCACCGAAGGCGACCAGGCCCGAACCTGCGGGGAACGAGATGCCGATGGGGAAGCGGGTGTGCGAGTCGCCACCGGTGCCGACGGTGTCAGGCAGCAGCAGGCGGTTCAGCCACGAGTGGATCACGCCGTCGCCCGGACGCAGGGCCACGCCGCCGCGGTTCGAGATGAAGGCGGGCAGTTCGCGGTGCATCTTCACGTCCACCGGCTTGGGGTAAGCGGCCGTGTGGCAGAACGATTGCATGACCAGGTCAGCCGAGAAGCCCAGGCAAGCCAGGTCTTTGAGCTCGTCGCGGGTCATCGGGCCGGTGGTGTCTTGCGAACCCACGGTCGTCATCTTCGGCTCGCAGTAGGTGCCAGGACGCACGCCTTGGCCTTCGGGCAGACCGACAGCGCGGCCGACCATCTTCTGGGCCAGGGTGAAGCCCTTGCCGGTGTCCTTCGGGGCCACGGGCAGGCGGAAGGCGGTCGAAGCGGGCAGACCCAGGAACTCACGGGCCTTGCCGGTCAGCGAGCGGCCGATGATCAGGTTGATGCGGCCGCCGGCTTGCACTTCGTCGAGCAGCACTTGCGACTTCAGCTCGAACTTGGCAGCTTCAGCGCCGTTCTTCTCGATCTTGCCGGCGTACGGGAAGATGTCGATCACGTCACCCATTTCGAAAGCCGACACGTCGACTTCGATGGGCAGCGAGCCCGAGTCTTCTTGCGTGTTGAAGAAGATGGGGGCGATCTTGCCGCCGAGGGTCACGCCGCCGAAGCGCTTGTTGGGCACGAAGGGGATGTCTTCGCCGGTGGCCCAGATCACGCTGTTGGTGGCCGACTTGCGCGAAGAACCGGTGCCGACCACGTCGCCCACGTAGGCCACGAGGTTGCCCTTCTTCTTCAGGTCTTCGATGAACTGCATCGGGCCGCGCTTGCCGTCTTCTTCGGGCTTGAAGGCCGCGTCAGGACGGGTGTTCTTGAGCATCGCCAGATAGTGCATCGGGATGTCAGGGCGGCTCCAGGCGTCCGGAGCGGGCGACAGGTCGTCGGTGTTGGTCTCGCCAGGCACCTTGAACACGGTCACGGTGATCTTTTCGGCAACCTTCGGACGGGTGGTGAACCACTCGGCGTCGGCCCACGACTGCATCACGGCCTTGGCGTTGGCGTTGCCCGACTTGCACAGCTCGGCCACGTCGTGGAACGCGTCGAACATCAGCAGGGTCTTTTTCAGGGCCTCAGCGGCCACGGTGCCGACATCGGCGCTGCCCAGCAGGTCGATCAGGGGCTTGACGTTGTAGCCGCCCACCATGGTGCCCAGCAGCTCGGTGGCCTTGGCCTTCGAGATCAGCGAGACAGCGACGTCACCGTGCGCAACGGCTGACAGGAACGAGGCCTTGACCTTGGCGGCGTCGTCCACGCCCGGGGGCACGCGGTGGGTCAGCAGGTCCAGCAGGAAAGCGTCTTCGCCAGCGGGCGGGTTCTTGATCAGCTCGATCAGGTCAGCGACTTGCTGAGCGTTCAGGGGCAGCGGGGGGATGCCCAGCGCGGCGCGCTCGGCAACGTGTTGGCGATAGGCTTGCAACATGGTGTTCACCTGGTGTGGATGGGGACGAGAGCGGCTCACCGCGACGGTGCGGCTCACCCTGCCAGTGCGACAAGTCTTATAGAAGACTTGGACAGTTCGCTATTGTCGCGCAGTTTCGGTGCAAAGGGCAGGGAAAGCACGGTCGTGTGTGGGATTAGCTCCCTGCGGCACGCAAAAAATGAGCCATCTGCGACAAAAAGGCCAGCGTTTGGGGATCAGGCCGGCGTGGCGGGGGGCTCGGGCGGCAGCACCACCTCGCCCACGCGGCGTTGCACCTCTTGCAGGTAGCGCTCCAGCAGGGGCAATTCGCCCGGCGCCTTCATCGCCACGCGCGAGCGCATCTCGCGGTCGAGCTCGCGCAGGCGCCAGCGCACCTCCATGAGCACGATGGCCACTTCGCGTTGCATGTCGGGCGGCTCTTGCAGCAGCCAGCTGCCGTCGGGTTGCACGTCCAAGCCGGTGCTCGACCACGCGCGTTTGATGCGCTCAAATCGCTCCAGCGCCTGTGTCCACAGCTGCCGAAAGGCGGGGCTGGCCTTTTGCACCAGGGCTGCCACCGCACCTTGCACCTCCATCACCCGGTGCATGCGCTCGGCCACGGCCTTGGAAGTCTGCAGGGTGGCTTCCAGGCTGGGTGTGTCCATGATCGCTTCGTCTTCGACGAGGCAGTCGTGGTACGCGCGGTTGACCACGTCGATCACCGGTCGGCTGAACTCACCGTGGATCAGCTTGGTGGCCACGGTGGCGTGCTGCAAAAAGCTGTTGCCCTTGTCCAGCAGGCCCGCCAGCATCTCGGCCACGCCCAAGATCTGGGCGGGCACGCTGGGTGGGGGCTGCTTGTGCCCCACGGGGTAGCCGAAGCCATCGAGCCGCTCGTGGTGATCGAGGATCAGCAGCGCCGCCTCCGGTGCGAGGCCAGAGAGGTCTTTGAGCAGGTCGTGGGCGATCACCGGGTGGGCCACGATGTGCCGCCATTCCTGCGTGTTGAGCTTGCGCCCGCCTTCCAGGTACTCGGGGTTGATGTAGAGCTCGCCCACATCATGGGCCAGGCCTGCCACCAACATCACCGCCAGCCCATGGCCATCGTGACCAGGCAGCCGGTGCAGCAGCGCCATCGCGATCAGGGCCACGCACATGGCATGGTCGATCTTGCCGGCGCGGTGCTCGTTGTAGACCGTCATCAGCGTCTGCAAGCGACCGCCGAAGGTGGCCTGACCCAGCACCGCCAGCGGGCCGTCGGCATCATCGCCGCACAGCGCCTTGAGCACTGGGTGGCGCGCCAACAGGCGCTCGGCCACCACCAAGCAGTGGGCAGCCGTCACCCCGTCGGCCACGGCCAGGCAGTCTTCCAGCGGCTTGGTGAGCTTATGCTCCAGCAGGCGATCGCGGATGCGCGTGTTGATCTGGTGCCCTTTGGCGACCAGCTTCATGCCGTTGGTGGAGAAGATGTCTTCCGAGGCTTCGATGAGCCGCCCCTCCGCCACGAGCATGACGTTGTCGAGGTAATGCTCGTTGACTTGGGTGGCACCGTCCATCGTGCAGTGGTTGGGGTGGATCTCAAACCATTGTGGTGGCAGGCGTGCGGCGGTGCAAGAAAAAAGCCCGCGAGGGTGGCTCGCGGGCTGTGGTGATCAGGCGACCCTGGGGCGCCTGGTGCTGTACATCACTTGCAGGTGTTGGGCGCAGCTTTGCCAGCGAAGCGGTCGATCAGGTAGTTCAGGCCGGTGTTCAGGTAAGTGGCGCCAGCGACGTGGTCGATGCCCGTCAGCTTCTTGAACTGCACCGTGGTGCCGGCCGCGCAGTAGGTTGACACGACCTTCTCGGTGTCGGCCATGGGCATCAGCTCATCGGTCGTGCCTTGCCAGATGTACACGGGCATCTTCGGGGGGAAGCGGCCCATGGTGTTCTCGGCGTTGATGGCTTGCATCTCCGGCAGGTCCAGGAAGTTCGGGTCCTTGTAGTAGTTCTTGCCGCTCTTGAAGGCGTAAGCGGTCAGCAGCTCAGGGTTGCCGCTGACGGTGCCGCCCAGACAGCGCGTGCCGGCATCGGCCAGGGCCTTCACGCCTGCGTCATTGGCGTAGTCTTCCACGCGCACTTCAGGGTAAGCGCGCGACAGGCCCACCACGGCACCGATGTAGGCACCGGCGAAGAACGTGCCGTCGACCTTCTTGGCGACGTTGATCGGGTTGGCAGGCAGACCGCCAGCGGCCACGCCGACGATGTTCAGCTCAGGTGCGTATTGCGCAGCCAGCTCCGCACCCCAGATCGAGGCGAAGCCGCCACCCGAGAAACCGAACAGGCCCACGGGGGTCTTCTCGTCGAGGTCAGCGCTGAAGTTCTCGACGGCGCGGATGCCGTCCAGCACGCCGTGGCCGGTGTTGATGGCGGCAATCCACTGCGACTCCAGGCCTTCGTAGTCGGACACCACGGTGTAGTAGCCCTTGGTCAAGGCTGACTTGAAGAAGGTCTTGTCGAACAGGTTGCCCTTGAGCAGTTCACCCGAGGGCGAGCAGTTCAGCGTCAGGCTGTCGTAGAACGACTGGTAGGACACCAGCTTCTTGCCGGTGGCCGACACGGTCTTGGGCACCAAGAAGGTGGTGACCATGGCCACGGGCTGGCCCTTCTGGCCCGACGAGCGGTACATGATTTGCCAGCCTTCCTTCACGTCCGACCACAGCGACGAAGCGGGCAGGGCGCGCGAGCGCAGCACGGCGCCAGGCTTGGCAGCGGCCAGTTCGGCCTCGCTGGGCGACTTGTAGAAGGCGTCAGCGCTGGGCTTGACGTTCTTGTCGGCGGTGGCTGCGGTTTGCGCCATGGCAGCGGGCGACAGGGCCAATGCGCCCAGGGCGGCAGCGGCGGCCAGCGCGGCCATGCGGAGAGTGGACTTGCTCATGTTGTTCCTCGTCACGTTCAGGGGGCTTGTGGGGCTGGTTCCAACCCGTACCTGCGATTGGATGGTGACGAGGCGCCCAGAATGTCTGGCGTTTACCCGTGATTCAGGGTTGTCCGCATCCCCTGATCGGTGGGGAATCTGATCGGGCATTGTCCAAGGTGGCCACTTCATTGGCCGGATTGGCCACGGCCAGCTTGGCGCAGGGGTGTCAGGCCCCAGGCGCCTGTGGCGCGGTGACCTCATCCGCAGCTGGAGAAGGCCACTCGGGCGACCAGTCGATGTGCACCGCCTCTGGCGTGGACCAGGGCCAGCAGAAGGCGGGCAGTTGGGGGTGCACAAACGCCTCGGCATGGGCCAGTTGGCTGCCCAAGGTGCTCAGCGCTGCGCCCACCACCATGCCCACCGACACGGCGAGTGTGCGGATGCGGCGGTGGCGGACGAGGCGTGTGGCGCGTTGAACGGTCATGGGCTCAGGTGGGGTGGGGTGCCGAGGCACTCCCGATGCCCACATCTTGCCACCGAACGGCGCCGGGCTCAGAAGCTGTCGCTCGGCACGCGCACCCAGCCTTCCATCACGATGCGCGCGCTGCGGCTCATGATGGCCTTGGTGACCGTCCACTGGCCGTTGACCTGTTTGGCCTGCGCGCCGACGCGCAGCGTGCCCGAAGGGTGGCCAAAGCGCACGGCTTCACGCTCACCACCGCCGGCCGCCAGGTTCACCAGCGTGCCCGGGATGGCCGCCGCCGTGCCGATGGCCACCGCGCACGTGCCCATCATGGCGTGGTGCAGCTTGCCCATCGAGAGCGCGCGCACCAGCAGATCGACATCGTTGGCGTTGATGGTCTTGCCGCTTGACGCCGTGTAGGCGGTGGGCGGGGCCACGAAGGCGATCTTCGGGGTGTGCTGGCGGGTGGCGGCTTCTTCCGGGGTCTTGATCAGGCCCATGCGCAGGGCGCCAGCCACGCGGATGGCCTCGAAGCGTTTCAGCGCCTCGGGGTCGGTGTTGATCTGCTCGCGCAGCTCGGAGCCGGTGTAGCCAATGTCCTGGGCGTTGACGAACACGGTGGGGATGCCGGCCGTGATCATCGTGGCCTTGAAGGTGCCCAAGCCCGGCACTTCGAGGTCATCGACCAGGTTGCCCGTGGGGAACATCGAGCCGCCTTCGTCGCCGTCGTCCGACGGGTCCATGAACTCCAGCACGATCTCGGCGGCCGGGAAGGTCACGCCGTCGAGTTCAAAGTCACCGGTCTCTTGCACCTGGCCGTTGGTCACAGGCACGTGGGCGATGATGGTTTTCTGGATGTTGGCCTGCCAGATGCGGATCACGGCCACGCCGTTGTCCGGGATGCGGGCCGGGTCGACCAGGCCCGCGTGGATGGCGAAAGCGCCTGCCGCGGTGGAGAGGTTGCCGCAGTTGCCCGACCAGTCCACAAACGGCTTGTCGATCGAGACCTGGCCGTACAGGTAGTCCACGTCGTGATCGGGCACGCTGGACTTCGACAGGATCACGCACTTGCTGGTGCTCGACGTGGCGCCACCCATGCCGTCGATGTGGGCGGCATAGGGGTCGGGGCTGCCGATCACGCGCATGAACAGCTTGTCGCGCGCTTCACCGGGCTGCTGGCACGAGGCTGGCAGATCGGCCAGGCGGAAGAACACGCCTTTGCTGGTGCCACCTCGGATGTAGGTGGCCGGGATCTTCACTTGGGGTGCGTGAGCCATGTCGTTTTCTCCTCGCGCTCAGGCGGCCTTGTTCGCGGCCAGGAAATCCTGGGCGAAACGTTGCAGCACGCCACCGGCTTCGTACACCGACACCTCTTCGGCGGTGTCCAGACGGCTGGTCACGGCCACCTTCACGGTTTCACCATTCTGGCGATGGATCACCAGCGTCAGGTCGGCGCGCGGCTTCAGGTCGCCTTCCACGTCGAAGGTTTCGGTGCCGTCCAGGCCCAGGGTCAGGCGGGTGGTGCCCGGCTTGAACTCCAGGGGCAGCACGCCCATGCCGATCAGGTTGGTGCGGTGGATGCGCTCGAAGCCTTCGGCCACCACGGTTTCCACGCCAGCCAGGCGCACGCCCTTGGCCGCCCAGTCGCGCGACGAGCCTTGGCCGTAGTCGGCGCCGGCGATGATGATCAGCGGCTGACGGCGGTTCAGGTAGGTCTCCATGGCCTCCCACATGCGCATCACCTGGCCTTCTGGCTCCACGCGGGCCCACGAGCCCACCTTGATCGAGCCGTCTTCCTTGCGCACCATCTCGTTTTTCAACGTCGGGTTGGCGAAAGTGGCGCGCATGGCGGTCAGGTGGTCGCCACGGTGGGTGGCGTAGGAGTTGAAGTCCTCCTCAGGCAGGCCCATCTTGTGCAGGTACTCACCAGCGGCCGAGTTCATCAAAATCGCGTTCGAAGGCGACAGGTGATCGGTCGTGATGTTGTCCGGCAGGATGGCCAGCGGGCGCATGGCCTTCAGGGTGCGCGGGTTGGCCGCCAGGGCGCCCACACCTTCCGTGTCCCAGTAAGGCGGACGGCGGATGTAGGTCGACATCGGGCGCCAGTCGTACTGCGGGGATGCCTTCTCGCCCTTGTCGACTGAAATAGCGAACATCGGCTCGTACACGGCGCGGTATTGCTCGGGCTTCACGGCGGCCTTCACCACGGCGTCGATCTCTTCGTCCGACGGCCAGATGTCCTTCAGGCGGATCTCCTTGCCATTCACGGTGGCCAGCACATCGTTTTCGATGTCGAAGCGCACGGTGCCCGCGATGGCGTAGGCCACCACCAGCGGGGGCGAGGCCAGGAAGGCCTGCTTGGCATAGGGGTGGATGCGGCCGTCGAAGTTGCGGTTGCCCGACAGCACGGCGGTGGCGTACAGGTCGCGGTCGATGATTTCCTTCTGGATGACCGGATCGAGCGCGCCCGACATGCCGTTGCAGGTGGTGCAGGCAAACGCCACGATGCCGAAGCCCAGGGCTTCGAGGTCGCCCATCAGGCCGGCTTCGTTCAGGTACAGCTCCACGGCCTTCGAGCCCGGGGCCAGCGACGACTTCACCCACGGCTTGCGGGTCAGGCCCAGCTTGTTGGCGTTGCGGGCCAGCAGGGCGGCCGCGATCACGTTGCGCGGGTTCGAGGTGTTGGTGCAGCTGGTGATGGCGGCGATGATCACGGCGCCATCGGGCATGGTGCCTTCTTCGGCCTTGGGCATGGCCCATTGGCCAGCGATGCCCTTGGCAGCCAGGTCGGTCGTGGCCACGCGGGCATGCGGGTTCGACGGGCCGGCCATGTTGCGCACCACGCTCGACAGATCGAACGCCAGGTTGCGCTCGTACACGGCGTTCTTGAGCGAGTCAGACCACAGGCCCGCGGTCTTGGCGTAGGTCTCGACCAGCTTGACCTGTTCGGCCGTGCGGCCAGTCAGGGTCAGGTAATCCAGCGTCTGCTCGTCGATGCTGAACATGGCGGCTGTGGCGCCGTATTCAGGGGCCATGTTCGAGATGGTGGCGCGGTCGCCGATGGTCAGCTTCGAGGCGCCTTCGCCGTAAAACTCGAGGTAGGCACCCACCACCTTGTTCTTGCGCAGGAACTCGGTCAGCGCCAGCACCACGTCGGTGGCGGTGATGCCGGGTTGGCGCTGGCCGGTCAGCTTCACGCCCACGATCTCGGGCAGGCGCATCCACGAGGCGCGGCCCAGCATCACGTTCTCGGCTTCCAGGCCACCCACGCCGATGGCGATCACGCCCAGGGCGTCCACGTGCGGGGTGTGCGAGTCGGTGCCGACGCAGGTGTCGGGGTAGGCCACGCCCTGGTCCGCATGGATCACGGGCGACATCTTCTCGAGGTTGATCTGGTGCATGATGCCGTTGCCCGCGGGGATCACGTCCACGTTGGCGAAGGCCTTCTTGGTCCACTCGATGAAGTGGAAGCGGTCTTCGTTGCGGCGCTCTTCGATGTCGCGGTTCTTCTGGAAGGCTTGCGGATCGAACCCGCCACATTCCACGGCCAGCGAGTGGTCCACGATCAGCTGCACGGGCACCACCGGGTTCACCTTGGCTGGGTCGCCGCCTTCTTTGGCGATGGCGTCACGCAGGCCGGCCAGGTCCACCAGCGCGGTCTGGCCCAGGATGTCGTGGCAGGCCACACGGGCCGGGAACCACGGGAAGTCGAGGTCGCGCTTGCGCTCGACGATCTGCTTCAAGCAGTCGGTGACGATGGCCGGATCGGCCTTGCGCACGATGTTCTCGGCGTGCACACGGGCGGTGTAGGGCAGGGTGGCCCAGGCGCCGGGCTGGATGGCTTCGACAGCGGCTTGCGTGTCGAAGTAATCCAGGTTGGTGCCGGGCAGGGGCTTGCGGAATTGCGTATTGATGTTGCTCATGGCCTGGTGTCGTTCACTGAACGTGATGGGCTCAAGGTAAAAAGGCGCCACATCACCGCTGGGGCAATGTGGCGCCTGATGCGGCGTGCTTACTTGCGGTCCTTCAGCGGCACGAAGGCTTGGTCTTCAGGGCCGGTGTAGTTGGCGCTCGGGCGGATGATCTTGCCGTCGATGCGTTGCTCGATCACGTGGGCCGACCAGCCGCTGGTGCGGGCGATCACGAACAGCGGCGTGAACATGTCGGTGGGCACGCCCATCATGTGGTAGCTCACGGCCGAGAACCAGTCCAGGTTCGGGAACATCTTCTTGATTTCCCACATCACCGACTCCAGGCGTTCGGCGATGTTGTACATCTTCATGTTGTCCTGTTCCTTGGACAGGTCTTCCGCCACCTTCTTGATGACCACGTTGCGCGGGTCGCTCACGGTGTAGACGGGGTGACCGAAGCCGATCACGACTTCCTTCTTCTCGACGCGGGCGCGGATGTCGGCCTCGGCCTCATCGGGGTTGTCGTAGCGCTTCTGGATCTCGAAGGCCACTTCGTTGGCGCCGCCGTGCTTCGGGCCACGCAGGGCGCCGATGCCGCCGCACAGGGCCGAGTACATGTCGGAGCCCGTGCCGGCCACCACGCGCGAGGTGAAGGTCGAGGCGTTGAACTCGTGCTCTGCGTACAGGATCAGGCTGGTGTGCATGGCGCGCACCCAGCTGTCACGCGGCTTCTCGCCGTGCAGCAGGTGCAAGAAGTGGCCGCCGATCGAGTCGTCGTCGGTTTCCACGTCGATGCGCTTGCCGTTGTAGGCGAAGTGGTACCAGTACAGCAGCATCGAGCCCAGGCAGGCCATCAGCTTGTCGGCGATGTCGCGGGCGCCAGGGTGGTTGTGGTCATCCTTCTCGGGCTTGACGCAACCCAGCACCGACACGCCGGTGCGCATCACGTCCATCGGGTGGCTCGAAGGCGGCAGTTGCTCCAGGGCCACCTTCACGGCGTTGGGCAGGCCGCGCAGGGCCTTCAGCTTGGCCTTGTAGCCCGCCAGTTCGGCCACGTTGGGCAGCTTGCCGTGCACCAGCAGGTGGGCGATTTCTTCGAATTCGCAGGTGGTGGCGACGTCGAGGATGTCGTAGCCACGGTAGGCCAGGTCATTGCCCGTGCGGCCCACGGTGCACAGGGCGGTGTTGCCAGCGGCGGTGCCCGACAGGGCAACCGACTTCTTGGGCTTGAAACCGGGGGTGGCGGTGGTCTCAGGGGTGGCGCTCATGAATGCGTCTCCAAATGAAAGCAGTGGCGGATGAAAATCACTTCTTGGCGGCAAACAGCGCGTCGAGCTTGCCCTCGAACGCGTGGTAGCCAATGCGGTCATACAGCTCTTCGCGGGTCTGCATGAGGTCGATGACGTTGCGCTGGTGGCCGTCGCGGCGGATGCCTTGGTACACGGCCTCGGCGGCCTTGTTCATCGCACGGAAGGCGCTCAGCGGGTAGAGCACCATCCCCACGCCGGTGGGGCGCAGGTCATCGACGCTGAACAGCGGGGTCTTGCCGAACTCGGTGATGTTGGCCAGCACGGGCACCTTCACGGCGTCCACGAACTTCTTGTAGGTGTCGAGGTCGTAGGCGGCTTCGGCAAAGATGCCGTCGGCGCCGGCTTCCACGCAGGCAATGGCGCGCTCGATCGCGGCGTCCACACCGTGCACTTGGATGGCGTCGGTGCGGGCGATCAGGAAGAAGTCGGGGTCGGTCTTGGCATCGGCGGCGGCCTTCACGCGGTCCACCATTTCTTCGGTGGTCACGATTTCCTTGCCGGGGCGGTGGCCGCAACGCTTGGCGCCCACCTGGTCTTCGATGTGGCAAGCTGCGGCGCCGGCCTTGATCAGGCTCTTGACGGTGCGCTCGATGTTGAAGGCGCTGGGGCCGAAGCCGGTGTCGATGTCGACCAGCAGCGGGGTGTCGCACACGTCGGTGATGCGGCGCACGTCGATCAGCACGTCTTCCAGGCCCGAGATGCCCAGGTCAGGCAGGCCCAGTGAGCCAGCGGCCACGCCGCCGCCCGACAGGTAAATGGCCTTGAAGCCGGCGCGCTTGGCCAGCAGGGCGTGATTGGCGTTGATGGTGCCCATGACTTGCAGGGGCACTTCTTCTTTCAGGGCCTGGCGGAAACGGCCGCCGGGCGTCAGGGTCTGGCTCATCGGATGGACCTCCGGAAGGGGCGGGCTTGGGGCCTGCCGGGTGTTTCAGCGGGGGAAAGGGCTCGCCCCGGTGCAGGCCATGGTGCAATGCACATGCCAACCCCCCGGGCGCCAGAACTGCGGCAGCCATCATCCACCCAAGTGCTTGAAAGGACAATGTTTTTCCTCAAGCCTGTGTGCGGATGAGCACGGCGATGCCGCCACGTTTCGTTCCATGTTTCATTTGTGGTGAGACAATGAAACAAAAGGATGAAACATGGCCGCCACCGAACTCGCTCCCGTCTTGCCCCGCATCGTGGCTGTGGGTTATCGGCGCCTGAACAAACTCCTTCAGGAGCTGGCCCCCGAGGTCACTGACCGGGCCCGCGTGGACGTGGTCGACATGGGCTTCGAGCAGGCCGTGGCCCGCATCCAGGCCATGCAGGCCAACCAGGTGGTCGATGTGGTGGTGTCGGCGGGCTCCAACGGCGGCTACCTGCGCCAGCACCTCGATGTGCCGGTGGTGCTGGTCAAGGTGGGCGGCTTCGACGTGATGCGGGCGCTGGCCCAGGCGCGCCAGCGTTCGCCCCACGTGGCCTTGGTGTCGTTCGACCCGGGCGACGAGCGCACCCAGGCCGACCTGGCCGCCCTGGCCGACCTGACCGACTGGCCGCTGGTGCAACGCCGCTACCGCACCGAAGAAGAGGCCCGCGCGGCCGTGCAAGAGCTGGCGGCACTCGGCATCGAGGTGCTGGTGGGGCCGGGCCTCGTGGCCGACCTGGCCGAAGCCGCCGGGCTGCAAAGCGTCTTTCTGTACTCCAGTGAATCGGTGCGCCAGGCGCTCGAAGATGCGGTGGAGGTGGCCCGCACCGCGCGCATCGAACAGGCCAAGCGCGAGCGGCTGGAGGCCATCCTCGGCCAGCTCAGCGACGGCGTGATCGCGGTCGATCGCCACGACCGTGTGCAGGCCATCAACCCGCGCATGGCCGAGTGGCTGGGCGTGAGCCCCGAAGCCTGGGTGGGGCACCTGCTGGCCGAAGTCGGCCCCGAGCTCAGTGCGCAAGGCGTGCTGCGCAGCGGTCAGCCCGAGCCCGAACACCTGGAGCGCGTGCAAGGCCGAGGCCTCATCGTCAGCCGCATGCCCATCCACGAACAAGGCGTGCTCACGGGGGCCATCGTCACCTGCCAAGACCCGATCCGCATCCAGCGCGTCGACCGCCACATCCGGGCGCGGGCCTCACGCCAGGGCAGCGGCCGCCGCCACACGCTGGAGCAGTTCACCGGCAGCAGCGCGGCTGCGCAACAGGTGCGCGAGATGGCTGCCCAGTGCGCCACCAGTGATGCGGCCGTGCTGATCACCGGCGAGAGCGGCACCGGCAAAGAGCTGATTGCACAAGCCATCCACCAGGCCAGCGCGCGGCGTGACATGCCCTTTGTGGCGCTCAACTGCGGCGCACTGTCCGAGTCCTTGCTGGAAAGCGAACTGTTCGGCTACGAAGACGGCGCCTTCACCGGCGCGCGCAAGGGCGGCAAGGTGGGGCTGTTCGAGGCTGCGCACCGTGGCAGCCTCTTGCTCGACGAAATCGGCGACATGCCCTTGTCGCTGCAAACCCGCCTGTTGCGTGTGCTGCAAGAGCGCGAGGTCACCCGCCTGGGCGCCACCGAGCCCACACCCGTCAACGTGCGTGTGATGGCCGCCACCCACCACGACCTGATGGGCCTGGTGAAGGCCGGCCGCTTCCGGCTGGACCTGTACTACCGCTTGCACATCCTGGGCGTGAGGCTGCCTGCCTTGCGCGAGCGCCGCGCAGACCTGTCCGACATCGCCCGCACGCTGATGCGCCGCCTGGGGCAGGGGGCCACCCCACCGCACAGCGAGCTGTGGATCGGCGCCCTGATGCAGGCCGCGCAGCACCACGACTGGCCGGGCAATGTGCGCGAGCTGGAGAACCTGCTGGAGCGCATCGTGGTGCATGCGGCGGGCTTGCCCCAGCGCCAGGCGCAGCCCTTGGGTCTGACCCAGGCGTTGGCCTGCCTCGCACAGTGGGCGCCCGAGTTGCCCATGGATCGGGTCGTGGCGGGGCAGGTGTCGCGCGTTCAGGCCACGGTGGCGTCGGGCGGGGCCCAACTCGCCGAGCGCGCCCGCATCGAAGCGGCCTTGCAGGCCCACCAGGGCGACCGTGAGGCCGCCGCGCGCAGCCTGGGCATGAGCCGCACCACGCTGTGGCGCAAGCTCAAATCAGCGGGGTGAGGGCGGCACAGGGGCTGGTTTTTGGGCTGGCCTGGGGGCGCTTCAAAGCGGGCCGGGCAAGACCTTGAGCCCCAGCAGCAGGGCCGAGGTCAGCGTGTTGAACACCACGCCCAAAATGGCCTGCACGTACAGCAGCGACGACACCACCGGTGCGCCCAACCCGTGCTCCATCAGCACGCCAATCAGGTAGCTGGCCACCGTCAGGATGGCCCAGCGGCGCAGGTAGGTGGGCAGCCAGCGGGCCTGTTCGCGGTTGTGCAGCCAGGCGCGGCTGCGCTCGAACATGTCCGCGCGGTTCACGTCCTTGAACAGCCAC
>Ga0228699_1000290_pt1 | contig 41969 bp, 40 predicted proteins | sample McNCre217_Aug_MG_FD_178016 | JGI IMG/M metagenome (GOLD analysis project Ga0228699, IMG submission 178016) | Freshwater microbial communities from McNutts Creek, Athens, Georgia, United States - 2-17_Aug_MG | ecosystem: Environmental > Aquatic > Freshwater > Creek | place: USA: Georgia... | reverse complement strand
CCAGTCGCCCCGCCGGGCCTGGCGAAACAGCCGCATCCCCTGGGGATACCAGGCCGAGGCTTCGCCCGCAGCGCCCCAGCGCCAGTCGGTGAACCAGTGGGGCAGCAGCACCCAGGTGAGGCAGCCCAGCGCGCCACCGAGGTGGGCGTAGGCCGTGTCCACGGTGATGAGCAGATCCAGGCCTTGCATGGCCTGCGCCACCTGGGCGAAGTCTTGCCAGGGCGGGCCAGCCAGCAGGTCCACCCATTCGACGTGCGCGCCTGAGGCGGCCACCGCCTCGCGCAAGGGCCGCCAGGGATCGGGCTGGTGCATGGAGCGATCGGCGTCGTTTTCATGGCGCGGGTTGCCGCGCGCCACGAGGCCCACCCGCAGGGGCTGGGCGGCGCCGCGCGGAGGCCAGGGCAGCGGGTGGCCCGGGCAGACCAGGTCTGGTGAGCGCCCCCAGCCTTGGGGCGACAGGGCCTCGGGGTGCTGCAGCCCGCACAGCCAGGGCAGGCTCATGATCGGGGCCCACAGGTCAGGCTCGGGCGCGCCGGCCGGCCAGGGCTCGCCCAGCGCGTACAGGCGCGCATCGGGGTGGCGGCCGGGCTGCGCCGCCAGCAGCGGGATCAGCGCCTCTTGCACCCAGGCATCGACGGTGCTGGCTTCGTGCAGCCAGCGGCGGTAGCGCCACATCTGCAGCACGTCGCCGTGGCCCGCATCGGCCACGAGCAGCAGCCGGCGGCCGGCGAGCGGCTCGCCCCCCCAGCGCGGCCAGGGCAGCTGGCGCACCAGCGGGGTGAGCGAGTCGCGCGACTCCAGGCAGGCCCAGCCGGCCTCGTGCTGGCCATGGCGCAGCAAGAGCGTGCCCAGGTTGAAGCGGGCACCGCCGTGCTCGGGGTCGCACTGCAGGGCCTGGCGCAGGCAGGCCTGGGCATCGGCATCGCGGTGTTGGGCCATCAGCAGCCCACCCAGGGCCGACCACGGCGAGGGCGATGCGGGCTGCAGCTGAGCGGCCCGCTGCAGCCAAGCTTCGGCCTGGGCGGGGGCATCGGCGGCGGGCTCGCGCATCCACCACTGGCCCAAGTGCAAAGCGGCTTCGAAGCAGCGCGCATCGGCCTGCAAGGCCTGCAGCCAGGCCTCGCGGGCGGCGTGGCGCTGGCCTTGCGCCTCCAGCAACAGGCCCAGGTTGGACCAGGCTGGCGCGCGGGTGAGGTGACCGGCCGGCGCCCACTGCAGCAGGCCTTCGAAGGCAGTGCGGGCGGCCGCGTCTTGCCCCTCGGATTGCAAGGTGCAGGCGTGGTGGAAGGCCGCGACCCAGGGGTCGCCCTCAGGCAGGGCCACGGCGGCAGCCTTGGGGGCAGGCAAGGGCGGCAGGATCATGGGCACAGCTTAGGCCGCGCGTGGCGGGGCGAACAGGGGGCGCATCCACGGATCAACACCCCGCACACCCGCCTGTTCTGGCCAGTTCTGGCTTCATACTGCTCGGCATGTTGACGCCCTCGCCCACCGCCCGCACACCCGTCCACCGCCGCCGCATCTCCGCTGGCCTGTTGGGGCTGAGCCTGAGCCTGGTGATGGCCGGCTGCGCCAGCTGGATGGGCCCGCGCACCATCGACGTGCCGCGCGAAGACATCCAGCTCAAGCTGCAGCAGAAGTTTCCCATCCAGCGCCAGGTGATGGGCTACCTCAACATCACCGCCAGCCAACCGCAGCTGGCCATGCAGCCCGAGTCGCAACGGCTGTCGGCCCAGGTGGCGCTGTTGATCGACGACACGATGTTCGCCAAGCAGCACGCGGGCTACGTGCGCGGCAGCTTCGGGCTGCGCTACGAGGCCAGCGACCAGACGGTGCGGCTCGATCAGGTGCGCCTCGACGAGCTGGCCATGCCCACCCTGCCGAGCTATTTCCAGGATGCGCTGCAGCGGCTGGGCACGCAGTTCGCCCGCGAGGCCCTGCAAGGCTTCGTGATCAAGCGCCTGCGCCCCGAAGACCTGCAGCGCGCCGACCGCCTGGGCTACGAGGTGCAAGGCCTGCGGGTGACGGCCACCGGCCTGGCGATCGACCTGGTGCCCAAGCGCGACAAGCCCGCCACGCCCGGCCTCACCACGGCCAGCTCGCCCTGAACGTCCGAGCGCCGGCACCGGTGCCTCGCGCACACGGTGGGACACCAAGCCACGCGGGATGCCGTGGCGGCCGGTTGACGTTAACGTCAATCAGCCTGAATTGTGTGGACAATGGGCCCCAGGCTGCCTAACCTGATCCCCACCATGAGCATCTTCACCGCCGACACCCGCCGCCAATGGGTCAACGCCTTCATGACCGGCATCCCCTTTGCCGTGGCCTCGGGCATGCATTGCACCGAGATGAGCGAGGGCCGCGCCACCCTGGTGCTGCCCGCGCGTGACACCTGGACGGGCGACGTGGCCCGCGGGATGATCCACCCCGGCTGCCTGAGCGTGCTGGCCGACACCGCCTGCGGCGTGGCCGTGGGCACGGCCCTGGAGGTGATGGAGCCCTTTGCCACGCTGGATTTGCGCATGGACTACCTGCGCAAGCCCGTGGCGAACACCGACTTGGTGTGCGTGGCGCACTGCCACCGGCTGTCGCGCGCCGTGGCCTTTGTGCGCGGCGAGGTGTTCCAGCCTGGCCAGGCCGAGCCCGTGGCCACGGTGAACGCCACCTTCATGCGCGCCACGGCCAACCGCCCCCGGCAAGACCTGGCGGGCAAAGCGGCTACGCCCCAGGGGGATGCGGCCGCGCTGGCCTCGCCCAGCCAGGCCGCCGCCAGCCTGCAATCGCCCGCGAGCATCGAGCCCACGCCCTTCGTGGTCAGCCGCGCGGCCGACTTGCCCGAGACCCTGGCACTGCCGCCCGGCGTGTCGCCGTATGTGGACTTCTTGAACATCCACCAGCAGCCGCAGGTGGATGCGGGGCCGGTGTTGCGCATGCCCTTCAAGCAAGACCTGGTGGGCAACCCGCTGCTGCCCGCGCTGCACGGCGGCGTGCTGGCTGGCCTGGGCGAAACCGCCATGCACCTGCACCTGCTGGCCACCAGCCCGGCGCTGGAGGGCGCGCTGCGCAGCGTCGATTTCGCGATCGCCTACATGCGCTCGGCCAAGCCGGTGGACACCTTCGTGCAGGGCAGCACCGTGCGCCAAGGCAACCGCGTGGCGCTGGTGCAGGTCAACATCTGGCAAGACGACCCGCAGCGGCCCGTGGCCCAGGCGCGTGGGCATGTGCTGATGCCGCAGGCCTGAGGCCCATTGCGTCACGGGCACGCTGCACGCGCGGCGGCTTTGCAGGTGTGCTGTAGCCCCTTGGTGGCCGATAACCCAGTCATACCGCCTGGAGACCGCCATGCACATCCCGCAAGTCAACCCCAATGCCCCCACCCGGGTGAGCGTGAGCACGACGCTGCCAATGCCCGCCACGATGGCGGCCGAGGCCGAGTCTCAAGCCGCTTACAGGCAGGCCATGACCCGCGAAGAGATGAGCGCCTTCGATTACCGCCTGCAACTGGAGCACCAAGCGGGCCCCGTGGAGCAGGCGGGTCAGGCCATCACCACCATCACCCAGCAGCTCGACCGGGCCGCCCGTGCGCTGCAACGCAGCCACCCAGAGTTGGCCACCACCGCCTGGGACGTGTCGATGAAAGACGGCAAGCTGGTGATCGAGGGCGACCTGCCTGAGGCGCAACGCGACTGGCTGAGCGCACGGCTCAATGGCAACGCGGCACTGGTGGGGGCGGTCAAGACCTTCTACCAAACGGCCGAGGCCTACCTGGAGACCTCCAACGACAACCCGATGTACCAAGGCATCAACGCCACCACCGGTGCGCTGATCTGGTACGCCTTCCACGACGTGGCCCCCACGCTGGAAAAGTCGCTGCACCTGCGCAGCATGATCGACAACGTCAACGCCTGGAAGCAGGAACGTGACCACCGGGCGACCCAAGGCCCGTTCTCGGGCTACTACGCGCTGGAGTACCTCGCGGCGCAGGTGTTGCCTCAGCCCCGTTGAGGCGACATCAAGCCTCCGGCCGGCTCCACGCGCTGTGGTGGTAGCCCTGCGCCTGGTCGGCGGCCTGTGCGGCAAACCAGTCGGCCACCTGCTGGCGCTGCTCGGGCGAGTAGTGCAGGCCGAGCTTGGTGCGGCGCCACAGCACATCGTCGGCCGTTTGGGCCCACTCGTGGCGCTTGAGGTAGTGCAGCTCGGCCTCGTACAGGTCGGGCGCCACCTCGGCGCCCAAATCATCGCGGGTGGCCACGCCATCGAGCAGGCGCAGCACGCGGCTGCCGTAGGCGCGGGTCCAGCGGCGCATCAGGCCCAGGTCCATCCACGGGTAGCGCTTGCGCAGCCGCTGCTGGAACAAGGCGAAATCGGCCACCGGGTTGTCGGGCTCTTCCACCAGGTCGTCGAGGTTGCCGCCGGGCAGGGGCACGTCGGCCGTCCAAGGGTGACGCGGGTCGCCCAGCAGGCGGCCCACCTCGTCGGCGGCCTGCTGCGCCAGCACGCGGAAGGTGGTGATCTTGCCGCCCCACACCGTCAGCCACGGGGCGGGCTTGGCCTGCACCTGCAGCCGGTAGTCGCGGGTGACGGCCGAGGCGCGGCCGCCGTCGTCCAGCAGCGGGCGCACGCCGGCAAAACGCCAGCGCACATCGCCCGGCTCGACCGAGCGGCGCAGGTAGCGGCTGACCTCGCGGCACAGGTAGAGCACCTCTTCGGGCTCGACCTCGACCTCACCCAACTTGCCCTTGTGCTCGACATCGGTGGTGCCGATCAGGGTGAACTGCCGCTCGTAGGGGATGGCGAAGATGATGCGCCGGTCGCTGCCCTGGAAGATGTAGGCGTGGTCGTGCGCAAACAAGCGCGGCACCACGATGTGGCTGCCCTTGACCAGGCGCAGGTGCGGCTGCTGGGCCGCGCCCGCCTCGCCGCGCTCGACCTTGTGGCGCGCACCGGCCTTCATCAGCGGCGGCTTGTCGCCCATCACCTCGCGCAGCAGGTGCTCGGCCCAGGGCCCGGCGGCGTTGACCACCAGCTTGGCCTGCACGGTGAGCTTGTGCACCACCTGGCTGCTCAAAGCGTCGCGCTGGGTCAGGCCCACGCGCCAGCCGCCCGCGTGCACCGCCATGCGTTCGCAGCGGGTGCGGGTGAGCACGTGGCAGCCTTGCTCGGCCGCATCCAGCGCGCACAGCGCCACCAGCCGGGCGTCGTCCACCCAGCCGTCTGAATACACAAAGCCCTTGGTCCAGCTGGGCTTGAGCGGCTGGCCCAGCTCGCCGCCTTGCAGCGACACGGCGTGGCTGCCGGGCAAGAACTCGCGCGGCGCCAGGTTGTCGTACAGCCAAAGGCCCAGGCGGATCATCCAGGCCGGGCGCATGCCGGCGTCGTGCGGCAGCACAAAACGCAGCGGCCACATGATGTGCGGCGCCGAGCGCAGCAGCAGCTCGCGCTCCATCAGCGCCTTGCGCACCAGGCCAAATTCGCCGTATTCGAGGTAACGCAGCCCGCCGTGGATCAGCTTGGTGGACGCCGACGAGGTGTGGCTGGCCAGGTCGTCTTGCTCGCACAGCAGCACGCGCCAGCCCCGGCCCGCCAGGTCGCGGGCGATGCCGACGCCATTGATGCCGCCGCCCACCACGAGCACGTCGCAGTGGTAGTCGGCCTCGCGCGTGGCGTCGTCGCCCGTCGTTTCAGGCGACACGCCAGGGGCAGGGGGGGGCGCTGCGTGCAATCCCAAATCCTCCAAAGACATCCAGCCAGTGTTGTACGCCATCCGCAATGTGAAAGCTCTGCGCGTATCCGGTTCTTTTCCGTTGGATTATCTTCGTATACGCTGCCACCGTTCGCTTTTTGAACCCAGGAGACCGTGCATGCCCAACGACAACTGGAGCCCCAACCCCCGTCAGCAGTCCCTGCTGGACGAGGTGCGTGCGCGGGGTGCCGTGTCGGTCGAGCGCCTGGCCCAGCGCCTGGACGTGACCATGCAGACCGTGCGCCGCGACGTGCAGCGCCTGGCCGACGCCGGCTTGCTGGCGCGCTTTCACGGCGGCGTGAGCCTGCCGCGCGAGCCGCAGAAGGTGGCCGCCTGGAAAGAGCGCCAGGCCCTGCGCGCCGACGCCAAGGCCCGCATCGCCCGCTCGGTGGCGGCCGCCATCCCCGATGGCAGCACGCTGATGCTGGGCATCGGCACCACGGTCGAGGCCGTGGCCCGCGAGCTGATGCACAAAGCCAACCTGCGCGTGATCACCCACAACCTGCACGTGGCCAGCATGCTCAGCGAGCACCCCGATTGCAAGGTGCACGTGGCCGGCGGCGTGCTGCGCGCGCGCGACTCGGCCCTGGAGGGCGACAGCACCGTGGCCTTCTTGAAGCAGTTCAAGGTGGACATCAGCATCGTCAGCGCCGTGGGCATCGATGCCGACGGCACCATGCGCGACCGCGACCTGCGCGAGCTGGCCGTGGCGCAGACCATGGTGGAGCAGGCCCGCGAGACCTGGATGGTGGCCGACGTGAGCAAGTTCTCCACCACCGAGCTGGCCGCCGTGGGCCACCTCAAGACGCTCAAGCGCCTGTTCACCGAGGCGCTACCACCGGCGCCCTACCCCGCGATGCTGCAAGAGTGGGATGTGGGTTTGACGATCGCGGGCTGAGCGGCTCAAGTGGGCCAGCTGCTGCCTGGACGGAAGCCGTCGGCCACTTCGCGCTCGTCCAGGCCCAGCGCCTTGGCCACTTCCTTTTTCTTGGCGAAGCGGGCGGTGACGTGCATGTTGGTGCAGCCCTGGCGCATGCGGCCGATGCCGTAAGCGCCTTTCTCGTTTTCTTTGACGATCACCTTGGTGGGGTGCTTGGCCTCGCCTTTGAAGGACTCGTCTTCGAAGTCGATGTGTTCGCGGGACTTGATGTTCGACTCGGCCGTGGCGTCCAGGTCGTACGCGACCAGCCACGCGTTGTTGGAGATCGCCTGCCCAGGCCGGTAAGGCTTGGACAGGTCAAACACCCACAGCGCCGCACCGTTGTGCGACATGAGCTTTTTGCCGACGGCCGTCGGTGCATGCTCCTTGGGAATCCAGCGATACAAAGACCACATGTTGCGTCCCTCCGTTCACGAATGGGCCGCAGTGTAGACAAGCTGCCCCACATTTTCACCATGTGACAGGCTTCGGCATGACTTTGGTCGGGTGGCTCGGGGCGCTCAGCCTCCCGAGGCCTGCCCCCAGGCTCAGCGCCGCGCGCCCGGCTGCGCAGACCGCCCCACCCTCAGCGGCACCAACAGCCCCTTCAAGCCGTTGTGGTCGATCTCGAACATCAGCGCCAACAGCCGCCCCAGCTCGCCCTTGGGGAAGCCCTCGCGCGCAAACCAGTGCAGGTAGTTGCCGGGCAGGTCGGCCAGCAGCGTGCCCTCGTGCTTGCCAAAGGGCATGCGCGTGGTCACCAGCTTGTGCAGGTCTTCGGGGTTCATGCGGGTGATTGTAGAAAGCGCGGCTTTCCAGGCTTTCCGAGTTTTCGCGCTGCGGGAAGTGGGCCATGATCGGCGGCATGAGCACGTCCTTCATCCTGGCCCTGGATCAGGGCACCACCAGCTCGCGCAGCATCGTCTTCGATACGCAGGGCCGCATCCACGCCAGCGCCCAGCTCGAAATCCGCCAGCACTACCCGCAGCCAGGCTGGGTGGAGCACGACGCGCTCGAGCTGTGGGACACGCAGCGCGACACCGCGCACGCCGCCCTGGCCCAGTTGCACGCGCAAGGCCACGACCTGCGCCAGGTGCGCGGCATCGGCATCACCAACCAGCGCGAAACCACCGTGCTGTGGCGGCGTGACACGGGTCAGCCCCTGCACCGCGCCATCGTCTGGCAAGACCGCCGCACCGAGGCCCAGTGCGCCCAGTGGCGCGCCCAAGGGCTGGAGGGCCTGATCCGCGAGCGCACCGGCCTGGTGGTGGACCCCTACTTCTCGGGCAGCAAGCTGATGTGGCTGCTCGATCACGTCCCCGCAGCGCGGGCGATGGCCGAGCGCGGCGAGCTGGCCTTCGGCACGGTCGACAGCTGGCTGCTGTGGCAGCTCACGCAAGGCAGCCCGGGCGGCCCGGTGCACGCCACCGACGCCAGCAACGCCTCGCGCACGATGCTGTTCAACATCCACACCCAGCAGTGGGACGACGAGCTGCTGGCGCTGATGGGCATCCCGCGCAGCGTGTTGCCCGAGGTGCGCCCCTCCAGCCACCTGTTTGGCGAGGCCACGCCCGAGGTGTGGGGCCTGGCCACCGCCCTGCCCGGCCTGCCGGCGCTGCCCGTGGGCGGCATCGCGGGCGACCAACAGGCCGCGCTGTTCGGCCAGGCGGGCTTTGCGCCCGGGCTGGCCAAAAACACCTATGGCACCGGCTGCTTCATGCTGATGCACACGGGCAGTGAGGCGCGGCCGTCGGCCAATGGGCTGCTCAACACCGTGGCGGCCCAGCCCACGGCCGAGCACGCCTACGCGCTGGAAGGCAGCGTCTTCATCGGCGGGGCCGTGGTGCAGTGGCTGCGCGACGGCCTGCACGCCATCCGCGCGGCCAGCGAGGTGCAGGCCCTGGCCGAGAGCGTGCCCGATGCGGGCGGCGTGATGTTCGTGCCGGCCTTCACCGGCCTGGGCGCGCCGTATTGGCAAAGCGACGCGCGCGGCGCCATCGTTGGCCTCACCCGGGGCAGCACGGTGGCCCACATCGCCCGCGCGGCGCTCGAATCCATCGCCTTCCAGAGCGCGGCGCTGCTGCAGGCCATGAGCCGCGACGCGGTGGCCGCCGGTGGCCAGGCGGTCAGCGAGCTGCGGGTGGACGGCGGCGCCTGCGTCAACAACCTGCTGATGCAGTTCCAGGCCGATTTGCTGGGCATCCCGGTGGTGCGGCCCGAAGTGGTCGAGACCACCGCCCTGGGCGCAGCCTACCTGGCGGGCCTGGCCACGGGCGTCTATGCCCACACCGACGACATCGCCCGCCTGTGGCGCGCCGAGCGCACCTTCTACCCCACGATGGGCCGCGACCAGGCGCAACAACGCATCGCCGATTGGGAGCGCGCGGTGCGCCAGGCCTGCGCCCACTGAGCCCCCGCTGAAGCCCCACCCTCCCCAGATGGGGAGACGGTTAACCCCCCGCGCCATGGCCGCCAGCTGTGCATTTGTGCACACCTGGCCGCAGGCTCACGCCTGAACACCACCCCAACCCGCAAAAAAGCGTGCACGCCTTGCGTGTCGTGAAATGCCCATCCATACACAGTCGTATTGGGTATATCCAAAGGGTAATGAGGTTCCCCCTTTCCCGCGTCTCAAGGGTTTTGGGTGGATTTGAGTGGGAACCCGATGCCGCCAAAAAAACCCCGGACCTACAGTGAAGTCACTGACAGCGAATTCAAAACTTCAGCAGTCAGGAACCTCGAAACTCTCTCACTCAATCTCTCTGAAGGAATTCCATCATGCGCACTCTGCAAACTCAAGAAGTCAAGGCTGTTTCTGGCGCCGGCATCATCACCTCGACCCTCGGCACCGGTTTGGCCGCAGGCAAGGCCGTGGTGGGTGGCATGGTGCAGGCTGGCGCCATCGTGGCCGCCCCGGTGGTCAAGGTGGGTACCGCTGTGATCAAGATCCTGGTGTGAGTTCGAATTTCAGCCAGGCAGGTTGCCCGCATGCCCCAGTGGGCTGCACGCAGGCTCCTCTCTCCCACCTGCCTGGTTGACCATGGTTTCGGTATGAATTGACTGATCGGTTGCACATCCATCGCCCGGCGCACTGCGCTGGGCTTTTTTTTGCCCTCGCCAAAATGGGTGAGGCCTGCCGCAGACATCCGTTAAACATGCCCTGTTGTATCCAGGTATTCAAAATCACTTGCAACCAGATACAGACTGGGCGCCCTTGTCCGCCGCGCGCGACGCCAATTTGGGTGAAACATCAGCCCCATTTGGCCTCCCCCATCCCCCTCCGTGGTGTGCAGACCTGGCCGGCGCCGGGCTGGCGGCGCCTCACCGGCCTCCCCCTCACGGGTCACCCTGCTCGCCATCCCCAAAAAGCCCCTGGCAACAGCGCGCCCTGGGCCGCAACGGTCCCCATCACCCCCACCAGGCTAGCCCCCTGCCCTGCTGGGCGGCACCCTGCGTCCCCCACGGGGGGAGCCCCACCACCCACCCCTCGGGTTAAACCATTTCCATACCCTTTTCATAACCCACCTTTTCAGGCATTAGAAATGCCCCCGCCCCACGTTTGCAGGTTTCAAAAGAATTTCAGTTGAAACCCTCGGTGGCATTTTAATCAGCCCGCCTAAAGTGAAACCACTGCAAGACGAAACCCTTCATCACGCAGTGCATCCAAAACCCCTCTCACACAAGGAAAACATCATGCGTCAACTCCAAACTCAAGAAGTCAAGGCCGTGTCGGGCGCTGGCATCCTGACCTCCACCGTCATCACCGGCGCTCAAGCTGGTGGCGCCCTGCTGGGTGGTTTCGTGTCGGCCGGCACCATCGTTGCCAAGCCGCTGATCGCCGTCGGCACCGCCATTTTCAAGGTCCTGATCTGATTCAGGCTCGGCAGGCTTAAACATACCTGCCCGGCACCTGCGGTTGCCGCTTGAAACCCCAAACGGGTCATGCCGCAGACATGTGCCCGATGACAGCCCGATTGCAGCCCGGTGTGCCTCACGGCCTCCGGGCTGATTTATTCACGCTCACCTCATCGGTGATTGGTGATTGCCCTTTCCCTTGCTTGCAGGTATTTGTGTCGCGTGCGGACTGCCCCCGTTCCACACCACGCGGTGCATGGCCTACATTGGTTTCACCGGGGAGCCCCGTCGCGTTGTTGGCGACCGCCCCGAGGACACAGCCCTCTCCTGAATCCATCCATAACAACAGCGGCCAGAACTCCAACAACATGCCGCACATGGCGCTGAAGACCGATCTGCAGAATACGGGTCTGCAGGTGGCTTCAAGTGCCCGGCTCCTGACGTGTGGTGAAGCGCGCGTTTCGGGCTTGCAGGTGAAGGCTGCGTCCTGGGTTGTCCACTCCCCGGTTTTTGCACCAGCCCGGCGCTCGCGCGTCGGGTTTTCCTTTTCGGGCCGTGCATGCGGCGATCGATAGAATGAGTTTCAGACCGATCACGCCAACCTGCCGCCCCGTGAAGCCCGCTGTTCCTGCGCTCTGCGCCGCCGTGCTGGCTTGCGCCCTGGCCTGGCCGGCCCAAGCCTTCACCCTCTCCACCGGGCTGCAGCGCCTGCCGGACGGGGCCTCGCGCACCTCGTCACGCACCACCCCGCCACCGACAGCGCCCCAAGATGCGCCTGATGCTCAGCGTGCCCCGGCCACCTGGCCGGCCCTGCTGCAGCGCGTGGGCCAAGCGGCGGATGCCCGCGCCGCCACGGCCGACGCCAACGCCGCCGCCGCCCAAAGCCGCCAGCAATGGGCCGCCGCCTGGATGCCCCGGCTCGATGCGCAGGCCACCTCCAGCCGCCAGAGCCAGCGCTACAACGGGGCTGACTCACAAACGCCCAGCTCAGCGGCCTCACTCACCGCCACGCTGCCGCTGTGGCGCCCTGCCGAGCGCGCCAGCGCCGACGCCCTGGCCCACACCGCCGAGCAGGCGCGCTGGCAAGCACGCAGCCGCCAGCTGGCCGCCGCGCAAGAGCTCAGCCAGGCCTGGTTGGATGCCGCCGAGGCCGCCGAGCAGTGGCGCCTCACGCAAGACCACAGCCGCCTGCTCGACGAACAGCTGGTGGTCAACGAGCGACGACTGCAATCGGGCCTGGGCACGGTGCTCGACCCGCTGGAGACGCGCACCCGCCAAAGCCAGATGCAGGCGCAAAGCAACCAGCTGGCCGCCCGCCTGCGCAGCCAGGCCCTGGCGCTGGAGCGCCTCAGCGGCGGCCCCGTGCACGCGCCCCAAGGGCTCACGCCGCGTGAAGCGGGCAGCAGCGCCACGGGGCCGTCGTCATCGCCCTCTCCGGCCTGGGCCAGCCTCAACAACCTCAGCAGCTTCAACCCCGAGCTGCCCACCTTGGCCGATGCGCTCACCATCGCGCAAGACCGCTACCCGGCGCTGCAAGAGGCCCGCCTGGGCGTGCAGGCCGCGCGCGAGACCACCCGCGCCCGACAGGCCGAGGCCTGGCAGCCCACGCTTGATGCCTCGGCCAGCGCCAGCCGCACGCGGCAAACCCAGCGCTTCGAAGGCGTCAGCGAGCAACAAAACATCCGTTCGCGGGCCGTGGGCGTGCAGCTCAACTGGCCGCTGTTCACCGGCGGCGTGCAATCCGAGCGGCACACCGAGGCCGCCGCCTTGCTCACCGCCGCCGAGGCCCGTGTGGACAGCGCCCAAGCCCGGCTCGACACCGGCCTGCGCGACGCCTACCAGCGCCTGGAGCAAGCCCGCCTGCGCCAGGCCCGCCTGGGCACCCTGGTGGACACGGCCCAGGCCGCGCAAGAGGCCATCCAGCGCGCCTGGTCGGCCGGCCTGCGCAGCCACACCGACTTGCTCAACGCCCAACAGCAGCTCTTCGATGCCCGCCTGAGCCTCGCCAGTGCCCGCGTGGGCGCCCTGCAGGCCGCCACCGACGTGCTGAGCTGGCTGGACTGGCTGGACGCCGACCACATCGCCCCGTGGATGAGCCAGTTTGAGCTGGCCATTGCCCCCTGACCGCCTCCCGCCCGCACGCACACCATGAGCGACCCGACCCCGCCCAGCCCGCACACCGAAGAGGCCTCGTCGCTGTTCCGGCACGAGGTGCTCGCCGCCCAATCGGACACGGCTGCCGGCACCCCCATCACCATCCGCCCCGTGGGCGCGGCCGCGTTCACCTGGCTGGCCGCCGGCATGGGTGCGGCCGTGCTGGCGGTGCTGGTGTTCGGCCAGTACACCAAGAAAGAGCACGTGCAAGGCGTGGTGCAACCGCGTGACGGCGTGGCCATGGTGATGCCGCCCGAGGTGGCCGTCGTCACCCGCGTGCTGGTCAAAGATGGCGAGGCCGTTCAGGCGGGCCAAGTGATCGCCGAGCTGCGCAACGAGCGCTACACCGACACCCCCGGCAGCAACAGCGCCTCGGGCCAAATCGAGAGCAACCTGCAAGGCCAGGCCCAGCTGCTCAAGGCGCAGTCGCAAGACCGCGATGCGGCGCTCAAGGCCTCGCTCGATGGCCTGGCCTCGCGCCTGAGCCGGGGCGAGCGCGACCTGCGATCGCTGCGCGACGAGCTCAAGCTGCAGCAAGAGCAGATCGCCTCGGCGCGCAAGCTGCTCGACCAGATGCAGCCCTTGCTGGCCGACAAGATCGTCTCGCAGCTGCAGTACGAACAGCAGCGCCAGGCCGTGCTCGACCAGACCGCGCGCCTGCAAAGCGTGCAGCGCCAGCTCAGCGCCACCGAAGCCGATGTGGCCCAGGCCCGCGACGAGCGCGCACGCCTCAGCGCCGAACACCGCGTCAGCCAAGCCGGGCTCGACCGTGACCTGCTCAGCCTGCAATCCGAAAGCGTGCAGCGCCGCAGCGCCCGCGTCACCCTGCTCAAGGCCCCCGTGGCCGGCACCGTCACCAGCCTGACGGCCGGCGTGGGCCAGACCGTGTCGCCCAACGCCGCCATCGCCAACGTGGTGCCCGCCACCTCGCCCATGCAGGCCGTGCTGTACGTGCCCAGCACCGCCATTGGTTTTGTGCGCACGGGCCAGCAGGTGCGCCTGGCCTACGACGCCTTCCCCTACCAGCGCTTTGGCCAGTACGCAGGCACGGTGGCCACCGTGTCGCAAACCGATGTGCCCATGAGCGTGCAAACCCCCCAGGGTACCGACCGCCGCGCCGTGTTCATGGTGCGCGTTGACCTCGCCCGCCCCAGCGTGGACGCCTACGGCACGGCCATCCCACTGCGCCCCGGGCACACGCTGCAGGCCGACATCGAGATCGACCGCCGCAGCCTGCTGCGCTGGATGTTCGACCCGCTGTTCGCCTTCGCGGGCAAGCTGTGATGCTCACCTGGTGAACCCGACATGAACGCCAACAACCTGTTCACCCTGTGGTCGCGCCAGCGCGTGCCCATGATCCTGCAATCGGAAGCCGCCGAGTGCGGCCTGGCCTGCCTGGCCATGGTGGCCGGCGCGCACGGCCTCGACACCGACTTGCTCACGCTGCGCCGCCGCTTCGAGGTGTCGTCGCGCGGTGCCACGCTGGCCCGCCTGATGGAGATCGGCGAGGCCTGCGGCTTTGCCAACCGCGCGCTGCGCCTGGAGCTCGAAGAGATGCCCCAGCTGCAGACGCCCTGCATCCTGCACTGGGACCTCAACCACTTCGTGGTGCTGACGAAGGCCGATGCCCAACGCATCACCATCCTCGACCCCGCCGTGGGCGAGCGCACGATGACGCTGCAAGAGGCCAGCCCGCACTTCACTGGCGTGGCGCTGGAGCTCTCGCCCGGCCCCAGCTTCGTCAAGGCCACGGTCAAGACGCCCTTCGACTGGAAGGTGCTGTTCGCCGGGCACAAGGGGCTGGCGCGCGCCTTCGGGCAGATGGCCGCGCTCTCGCTGGTGCTGGAGGTGTTCACCATCCTCATGCCCATGCTCAGCCAGTGGATCGTGGACGACGTGGTCGTCACGCGCGACGCGCCGCTGCTGACCGTGCTGTGCGTGTCCACCTTCTTGCTGGCCTTGATGTCGCTGGTGACACGGCTGCTGCGCGGCTGGATCGTGCTGGGCACCAGCCTGTCGTGGAAGCTCTCGAGCAGCACCAACGTGTTCCGCTACATGCTCAAGCTGCCCTTGAGCTACTTCGACAAGCGCCACACGGGCGATGTGCTCTCGCGTTTCGAGTCGGTCAACCACATCCAGGACACGCTCACCACCCACCTGGTCGAGGCCGTGCTCGATGGCGCCGTCAGCCTCATCACCCTGGGGCTGATGTTCATGTACAGCCCGAAGCTCGCGCTCATCGTGCTGGGCGTGGCCTGCGTCTACATCGCCATGCGCCTGGCCGTGTTCGGCCCCTACCGCCGCGCCGCCGAAGAGCTGATCGTGCGCGGGGCGCAGGCCCAGACCTTCTTGCTGGAGACCCTGCGTGGCGTGAGCGCCATCAAGTTCTTCGCCAAGCCCAACTGGCGTGTGGGCGGCTGGATGAACCAGCAGGCCAGCATGGTCAACGCCCACGTCAAGCAAGAGCGCATCGCCATCCTGTACCAGGCCGTCAACGGCACGGTGGGTGCCATCGAGCAGGCGCTGGTGCTGTACCTGGCCGCGCAGATGATCATCGCCGAGCAGTTCTCCATCGGCATGCTGGTGGCCTTCTTGGCCTACAAGGGCCAGTTCCTGCAGCGCGCCAACGAGTTCATCGAGCGCATCATCAACCTGCGCTTGCTGCGCCTGCAGGGCGACCGCCTGGCCGACATCGTGCTCACCGAGCCCGAAGCCCCCTCGCCCGCCCAGGCCATGCAGCAGCTCGCTGCCCTGGGGCCCGATGCCGCCATGAGCATCGAGCTGCGCGACGTGACCTTCCGCTACGCCAGCGACGAAGCGCCCGTGCTCAACAAGGTCAGCCTCAAGCTGAGCACCGGTCAGGCCGTGGCCATCGTGGGGCCATCGGGCTGCGGCAAGTCCACCTTGCTCAAGGTGCTGTCGGGCCAGGTGCAGCCTGAGAGCGGCGAGGTGCTGCTCAATGGCCAGCCCATCCAGCGCCTGGGCGCAGAGGCCTACCGCTCGGTGCTGGGCACGGTGTTCCAGGACGACCAGCTGTTCAGCTGCAGCATCTACGACAACATCGCGATGAACGATGTGGAGGCCACGCCCGAGAAGGTGATGGCCGCCGCGCAAAAGGCCTGCGTGCACGACGACATCGCCCGCATGCCCATGGGCTACCAGACGCTGGTGGGCAGCATGGGCGCCACCTTGTCGGGCGGGCAAAAGCAGCGCGTGCTGCTGGCGCGGGCGCTGTACAAGGCCCCGCGCTTCCTCTTCCTCGACGAGTACACCAGCCACCTCGACTTCGGCACCGAAAAGCTGGTGCAGGAGTCGATCAACGCGCTGGGTTGTGGCCGCTTCATCATCACCCACCGCCAACACAGCTTGAGCGAAGGCGACGAGGTGTACGTGCTGTGGGGCGGCGAGCTGCTGCCGCTGGCCGAGTTCCAGCGCCGCATGGCCGAGCAAGAGGCCGCGCAGGCGGCGCAGCGCGAGCTGGAGAGCCAGGCGCAAGAGCTGGCCGGGCTGGCGGGGCCGACCGAGCCCTCAGCGCCCGGCACGCCGACGCTCTGACGCCCCGGGTTTCGGGTTGAAGGCGGCCCCCCCTCGCACAAGGGGATTCCAGGGCTGTCCTTGCCGGATCATCTGTCCTATGCTCAGCGCACCACAAGCAGCCCGCCAGAGGCGTGCTGAGCCACAACACAGGGAGCACCCATGATCCGCCTCGCACAACGTCACACCGCATGGCCTGTTCGCATCGCGCTGAGCGCCTTGCTGCCCTTCGCCGCCCAAGCCGTCCAAGCGGCCAACACAGAGCTGCTGCCCAGCGGCTATTACAACACCAACGTGGGCCTGTCGCTCTCGGGTGATGCCAACTACCAGGCCAGTAAGACCCTGAACAACGTGTTCGGCGTGTTGAACGCCACGGTGGGCTCTGACAGCCAACAGCCCATCGGCATCGCCGGCTCGACGCCCACGGTGGGCCTGGGGCTGGGCAGCCTCACGGTCGCGCGTGACAGCGGCCTCGTGGGTGCGATCACCCTGGCCCATGGCCTGACCTTCAACGCCAACAACGCCGCGTCCAACGAACAAACCGGCATGACCGGTGGCACCGCCACCTTCAACCAGCTCCGGGCCAGCTTCGATGGCACGAACACGGTGCACATCTCCGGCACCGTCACAGGCCTGACCGCGAACAACACGCGCGTGACCTACACGGGCGAGCTGTTCACGGGGCTGGTCGCGTCCTCGCCCACCTTGCAAGTCGGCAGCTCGACGCAGCTGCAAATCACCGCCCTCGCAGCCACCGCACAGGCCACCAACACCTTGCTGGCCAGCTGGGGCGCCACCACCGATGGCTTGGTGTACCCGAGCATGCTCGCGGTTCGGGACTGGGGCAGCATGACCGTCCTGTGGCGCGCCGACGCCACGCTCAACGACGGCCCTGGCGCCCTGCCCGTGTGGCCCACCCAGGTGCCCGAGCCCGGCACGGCGGCCTTGATGGCCTTGGGCGGCCTGGCCATCTGGGCGCGCGCCCGTCGCGCAGCCCAGGCGGCCAGCCAGGCCTGAAGCCCGCCGCCTGCGAGCGGCTACCATCGGTGCCATGAAAGCCATTTTCAACGGCACCGTCGTGGCCGAAAGCAGCGACATCGTCACCCTCGAGGGCGAGCATTACTTTCCGCGTGCGGCGCTCAACGAGCAGTACGTCACCTTCAGCAACCACCGCAGCAGCAACTGGATGGGCCAGGCCCAGTACCTGAGCCTGTTCGTCAACGGCGAGATGAAGCCTGATGCGGTGTGGTTCTACCCCGAGCCCAGCGAAGCCGCGCAAGAACTCAAGGGCCGCGTGGCCTTCGTGGCCGGGGTGAAGATCGAAGACTGATCGCCGCTCACAGCAGGCTTGACGCCACGTTGATCATCAGCCCCACCAGGCTGGTGTTGAACACAAAGGCCAGCACGCAGTGCAGCATGCCGATGCGGCGCATCTCGCGGCTGGCCAGCGACACATCGGCCGTCTGGCCCGAGGTGCCGATCACCACCGAGAAGTACAAGAAGTCGAGGTAGTCGGGCTCGGTGGTCTCGGGAAAGCTCAGCCCGCCATCCTGCCCCCGGGCCTTCGACAGGTAATAGTCGTGCGCGTAGTGCAGCGCGAACATCACCTGGGTGAAGGCCCATGAGGTGGCGATGGTCACCAGCGCCAGGGCCACGTGCAGCAGCTTGTCGGCGCCGTGCAGGTCTTTGGAGAGCGACAGCTCGGCCACGATGGCCCCCAGACTGGTCAGCGAGGCCAACGTCACCAGCGCCAGCACGGCGCGGGCGCCATCGTCTTGCGTCAGCGCACGGCGGTGGATCTGCTGCATCCGGGCGCCGGCGACCATCCCGCCCACCAGCAGCAGGTAGAGCACCGCGCCACAGTTCCACGCCACGATCCATCGCGTGACCGGGCGTGCATCCCAACCCTGCGGCCAACACAGCCCCACGAGCACCCCCACCAACGCCGCCAGCAGCAGCCGTGGACGGGCGCGCAGGGCACGCAAGGGCATGAGCAAGGTGGGCAGCGTCATGCCCACATCTTGGCAGAAGCCCGCCCCCGGCGTGTGTGCTGCGCGCCGCACGCGACAACGGCCGGCTCGCCGGCTTGGGCACAATCGGCATCCACACCGCTGTCACAGGGACACCTTCCATGAGCTCCAACCGCCTGGCCACCCTGGCCCTGGCTGCCGCCACCCTTTGCAACACCGCGCTGGCCGCCGACGCCAACGACGGCCTGTTCCCCACGGGCATGCCGGGCGCCGGAGGCTTCGATGTGCAGGGCACCTTGTCGGGCACGCGGGTCAACCGCGACGGGACCTTCCAGCCCCCTGGCCTGAACTTCACCGACAAGAGCCACCAAAACGAGCTGAACCTGTCGGGCCGCTACGGCCTGAGCGCGCAATGGGCGCTGCTGCTGGGCATGCAGGCGAGCACGGTCAACGTCACCCGCCATGCCGCCAATGGCGTGAGCCAGCACGTCCACACCGAGGGCCTGTCGGGCACGGTGGTGGGCGTCACACGCGACCTGCTGCCCCGCGATGGCCGCCCCGAGGCCTTGACGGCCGACCTCACCGTGCGCCGCAACCCGCAACGCCGCAACAGCGAGGTGACGATGCAGTACGGCCTGAACCTGACCGGCAGCTACCTGCTGAGCGACGAGGTGCACCCCTACGTCGGCCTGAACCTGAGCGCGCCCAACGAAAGCACGGGCAAGCGCCAGTCGGCGGTGAAGGTGGGCGCCTGGTTCCGCCAGGACGAAGACGTCACCTTGCGGGCCAACCTGATCTGGCAACGCGACCACGGCAACGACCTTGAGCAGGGCAACACCTTGCATGTGCTGGAGGTCGGCTCCATCGTGACCCTCGACACGCGCACCCGCGTGCTGCCCACCTTGAGCATCGCCCGGCTGTTGCCTTCAGGCACCCGCAACGGCAACCTGGTGATCACGGGCGGCCACGGCATGACGCTGGCTTTGGCCCTGTACCACGCGTATTGAGCGCGCCTGCGAATTTCAGGGGCGTGTTGCTATCATCGCCCGCCTCGTTTCATTGCCAAACACACGGAGACCGTCTATGACCTCGATGCGCTTGAGCGCACTGTTGCTTGCCGCCACGCTGAGTGGTGCAGCCCATGCAGACAACAAGCTGTTCCCCACCGATCTGCTTGCGCCACAACAGGCTGATGTGTCGGCCAGCCTGAACGCCACGGAGGCGTCTGCCGACGCCAAGACTGCCGGCTGGCAATCTTCCTCGAAAGATTACGCGCTGGCCCCGCAAGTCGGTGCGCGCTATGGCTTGACCAACGCCCTGATGCTGGGCGCCAGCGTGTCCGGCATCAGCAGCAACACCATCACGCGCTACAACTCCGGTCAGCGCGACGATGATCGCAACAGTGGCGTGAGCGAATACAGCCTGTTCAGCCGGCTGGCGCTGGTACCAGAAGGCCGGGGGCCGTACACGGTCACCACCGATTTCAGCTTGGCGCATGTGATCGCGCACCACAGCGACACGTCGTTCAATGTCTACGGTGTGCGTGGCACGGTGAGTGCGCGCACCACCGACCTGTTCCGCACCTACGCTTCGCTGGACGTTGCGGTGCCAAGCAAGGCTTACGCGGCCCGCTCGCTGACGGCCACCGCAGGCGGCTGGATGCTGATCAAGCCCGGCGTGACGATGGCCGTGAGCGTGCGCCTGGGTCGATCGATGGCAGCCCGCAACTACTCAGGCTACAACGTCTCGGCCATGAACGCTGACGTGATCTGGGAACTGAACCCGCGCACCAGTGTGAAAACCGGCCTGATGTTCGGTCGCACCACGGCTGGATCGGCGTTTGACGGTCTGGTGCAGTATGCGCCCAGCCATGCTCAACGCCTGAGCGTGGCGCTGCACCACCTGTACTGAGCCCTCGCTCAACCGTGGTCACGCACCTGATCGTGCTGGCCACGCAACCACGCCAGCGCGAGCTGGAAGTGCTCGCGCTCGGCATCCGGGTGGGTCAGCAGGCTGATGTGGTCGTAGTCATGGGCGTAGCCCGTGCGGCGAGACAGCACGTGCACCCGCGACTCGTGCGCGCCTGACTCGGCCCGGAAGCGCCGCACGTCGTGGCGGTGGCCCCGACAGGGGTCGTTCTGCGCCGCGAAGTACAGCGCGGGTGGCAGGCGGTGCTGTTGGGCCGCTGCGGCGTAATCGAAGCCGTCGTCGCTGTCCACCCAAGGGCCTGCGGCCTTGGCCCAGCGCTTGATCTGCAGGTGGGTCTTGTTGGTCTCGTTGTCCGAGCCAAAGCGCAGCTGGCGCGCCGGCAGGTAGCCCACCGAGCGGCTCACGCCACGCAGCACCACGTTCCACATCAAATCGATCTCGATGGCCTTGTGCACGTTGCGCACGGCCACGCTGCGCTTGACGGCAAAGTGCACGAGCGAGGCCACCTCGGGGATGAGCGCCGGGCGGCGCAACAAGGCGCTGTTGAGCACCACCCCGCCCCACGAGTGCGCCACCCAATGCACCTGCCGCGCGGCGGTGAGGCGCAGGATGGCCTCGTGCAGCGAGGGCACGTCGTCGCGGATCATCTCGGTCTGGCCGTGGCGCGAGCCCGGGTGGATGCGCGGCAGGCTCTGGCCCTTGCCACGCAGGTCGGCCACGAAGACGTCGAAGCCGTGGCGCGCCAGGTAGGGGCCCAGCCCTTTGCCGCTGTCGCTGTAGAACACGCGGCCGTTGGACATCATGCCGTGCACCATCAGCACGGGCGGCAGCGGCGATGTGCCTGCGGCCAGCGCGCGGGCAGACCGGATGCGGCGCATGTACAGGGTGTCGCCGCCGGGCACCGGCACGCGCACATCTTCTTGGCGGAGGTCAGCTTGGCTCAGGCCCATCACAACTACTGGGGGTTCGGGACAAGCCCGCCATGATGCCAGCGATCAGGGCACTCAGGGGCGATCAGGCAGGCCCAGCACCAGCGCGCGGGCCCGGGCCTCGCGCAGGCCCACTTCGGCGTCTTCGGGCAGCAGGTGGCCGGCTGCCACCGCCGCTTGTGCGGCACGGGTGTAGCGGTCGATGTAGGCCTGCTGGCTGCTGTAGAGCTGGGCCAGCTGCGCGGGCGTGAGCGGCGTGGCGCTGCCCAGGAAGGTGCAGGCCATCACGCCCAACAGGCTGGCGAGGCCGCCGGCGCTGCTGCTGGTGGTGCCCGTGGTGCCCGTGGTGCCAGATTTCGGGCTGTTCGACAGGCCGTAGCTGAAGGTGGGCGCCTCCACCTCGGGCAGGCGCACGCCGCCCAGCGCGTTGCCCACGCTGTCGCGTTGGAAGGTGCCCGCCACCGTGGTGCTCAACACGGGCGCCGAGGGCGGCACGGCGCCCGTGGTCATCCAGGCCTGCAGGTGGCGCAGCACGGCCTTCTCCACCCGGTAAAAGGGCAGGTTGTTCATGGGCTTGGCGCAGGTCAGCGACACGCCAGCGGCCGCCTGGGCCGCACTCATCTGCGACAGCGCGTAGGCGTCGATGTGGGCCGCACCGGCCACCTCCCACGAGCGGATCAGCGGCGTGTCGGGCTGGCGGGCGCGGGCGAACAGCGCCGGCCCGGTGTCGAACTCGGTTTCGAGCTGGAACACGGGCACGCTCAGGTCGGTGCGGATGCGGGCCACCAGGGGTGCGCTCAGCAGCGCATTCAGCCCCGCGGGGAACGAGCCGCGCGAGTGGATCAGGTAGGCGTCGAAGGTGCGCTCGCGCGGCGCCAAGGCGTTGACGTAGGTGGCCAGGCGCAGGCCCGATTGCGACTGGCCAGCTGCCAAGAGCTTGCGGGGCTGCAACCCGCCCAGCAGCGGGGTGTCGGCCTGGCGCAGCAGGCGGGCCACGTCGCTGAACACGTCGTACGACAGGTTGTCGTTGGGGATGCTCAGGCTGTCGTAGCGGCCGGGGTGGGCCTGCTTGATGCCATCGAGCCCGGCCTTCTGCGCCGACACGCCCACCCAGGCATAGCCCTGGGCCAGCAGCTCCTCGGCCATGTAGGCGCCGTCGATCTCAATGTCGGTGAAACCGGTGACGTTGAACCACTCCACCACCACCGTGCCGTTGAAGCGTGCGGGATCCGTGGGGTAGCGGGCCAGCACGCGGGTCTGATAAGGCTGGTTGGCCTGCTTGACCTTGACGGCCCAGCGCCCGTCTGCGCCCCAGGTGCCGGCCTCGGTGTAGCTGTTGGCCGTGCCGGTGATCACCCACTCGCGCTCGGTGTAGCCCAGGGCCGCCAGGTCGCGGGTGGAGGCATTGGCTGGCGTGCCCGGCTGGCCGGGCTGCACGGTGGCCGCATGGGCCTGCGCGGCCAGCACGAACACGCCGGCACAGATCAGGTAGCCGGCCGCGATGGCCAGGGTGGTCAGGGCTTGGGAGCGCTTGATCATGGTCGTCCGCTGGGTGTGTGGTGGAGGCTCGGCGTGAACCCTGCGCGCATCACACGCGAAAGGGCACGCATCGGCAATGCCCGCGTTGACCACCGCCTTGTCCGACATGACCAGTTCGGGGGATATCCCCCAGCGCCGGCCTCAGCTGGTGCGGGCCTTGTCCTGGGCGATGGCGCCCAGGGCCTCATCGAGTGGCCGCGATCGGAAGCCCAGGTCGCGCTCGGCGCGGGCGTTGCTCACCGTGATCCCCGTGGGCAGCGGCAGCGCCAGCACCAGGCTGCGCGGCCCGCACAGGCCCGACACGCGCTTCAAGAAATGCCCGAACTGGTGCGAGGTGCCGCACACGTTGTAGGCCTGGCCGATGCTGGCATCGTTGCGCAGCGCGCCCACCACCGCGTCGGCCACATCGCCCGCGTACACAAAGGGGAAGCGGATGCTGGGCAGCACCAGCAGCGGCAGGCGCAAGAGGCGCTGCACGGGCTTGAGCAGGTTGTGGTCGCGCGCGCCAAACACGCCGGCCGGGCGCAGGGTGGTGAGGTCAACACCGAGGGCGCGGGCGCGCTCCCAGGCCAGCACCTCGCTGAGCTGCTTGGTGGCGCGGTAGGGCCCGCCTTGGCGGCGGCGGCCATCGAGCTGGGGCGAGTCTTCGGTGAGCGTGCGCCAGATCGACCAGTGGTAGATGCCAAAGGTGCTGATGTGCACCACCCGCTTGACGCCCGCGCGCTGCGCCGCCTCGATCACGTTGGTGGTGCCGGTGACGTTGGCCTTCTCGTGCTCGGCCCAGGCGCTCATGGCCTTGACCACCACGTACATGGCCGCGTTGGACACCACGGCGTCGCAGCCATCGAAGGCGCGCTGCAGCGAGGCGGGGTCGGTCAGGTCGGCGCGGCGGAACTCGACGCCCTCGGCCGCCAGGAAGGCCGCCTTCTGCGGGTTGCGCACCACGCCCACCACGCGGGCGCCGGCCTGCAGCAGGCTGCGGCAGATGTAGACGCCGATCATGCCGCTGGCGCCGGTCACGGCCACGGTGCGGCCGCGCAGATCGGGCAAGGTGAAGGCGGCTTGAGACATGGGCGCTCCAAGGTGGGTTCAACAGTGGGCTCTGGGCTCGCGCGGACTGTAGCGCAGGGCGGCCGCACCACGGCCCGGCCCGTCGCCTGCGCACCCCCGCGTCACCGCTCATCCCTCCGCCTTGCGGCCCATCGGGCATGACCAAAGTCCTGCTGGCATCGTCTGTTAGGGGGATGACAGGCCGCGCGGCACCCCTCAAAATCCGACAAAGTTGTGACATCCGTCACGCCCCACAGGTTTGACGCATCGCGCCCAGCGGATGCCCGAGAGTCCCCATGAACCCGCTCAAACTCGCCCTCGCCGGCCTGACCCTGACCGCGCTGCAAGGCTTGGCGGCCGCAGCCGTCGTCAACCCGGTGTCCTACACCTTTGACCAGGCCACCTCGTGCGGCACCTGGTGCAACTACCACGACCCCAGCTTCAGCAAGCTGACCGACGGCCAGGTGGGTTACCTCGGCTGGGCGGCCGACCAGGGGCAAAGCTGGGTGGGTTGGGTCTACACCCCGGTGGTCAACATCGACTTCAATTTCGGCCAGGTGCAGGCCATCTCTGACGTCACCGTCTACACCACGCAAGACAACCTGGGCGACGTGGTCCTGCCTTCGATCAAGGTGTGGCAGAAGGTGGGCGCAGATTGGGTGGCCGTGGGTGGCGTGAAGATCAAGGCCTCGGCGGCCAACAACCACGACCCCTTCGACCGCAACGAAGAGGCGCTGTCCTTCGGCCTGACCGACCTCGACATCCAGAGCCAGTACGTGCGCGTCAGCCTGTCGCGCAACGGCCCTTGGATCTTCGCCAGCGAGGTGAAGTTCGAGCAAACCGCCGCCGTGCCTGAAGCCGGCAGCATGGCCATGGCCCTGGCTGGCGTGGCCGTCAGTGGCCTGATGGTGCGCCGCCGCCGCGCCGCCTGATCACACCGGCGGCTTGAACCGCCGGCGAGCCTCGGCCACCCGGGCCCGCACCACACACCCCTGCGCGTGGTCATTGACCAGGCCCATGGCCTGCATGAACGCGAACACCGTGGTGGGCCCCACGAACTTCCAGCCCCGCCGCTTGAGGTCTTTCGACAGCGCGATGGACGTGGGGGTGGTCGACACCGTCTGCGGCACCGCCACCTCGGCGGCATCCGGCTCGTGGCGCCAGAAGTAGGCCGCCAGCGAGCCCTCTTGCTGCACCATCTCGCACGCCCGGGCCGCGTTGTGGATCGTCGCTTCGATCTTGCCGCGGTGGCGCACGATGCCGGCATCGCCCAGCAGCCGCACCACATCGCGCTCGCCGAAGCGGGCCACGCGCTCGAAGTCAAACCCGGCAAAGGCCGCACGGAAGTGCTCGCGTTTGGCCAAGATCGTGCGCCAGCTCAGGCCCGACTGGAAGCCCTCCAGGCAGATCTTCTCGAACAGGCGCCGGTCATCGGCCACCGGGAAGCCCCACTCGTCATCGTGGTACGCCAGGAACTCGGGCGCGGCGCCACACCAGCGGCAACGGGGGTGGCCATCCGGGCCGATGAAGGGGCCGTTGGAGGCGCCGTCAGCGGGCTGCGGCGGTGCGGGCTCAGACATGGCGGCCTTCCTGTGGCTGTGCAGATCGCCCCAGGATAGCCCATGCCCAGGCGCAGCCCAGGCCGCAGCAAGGATGCGCGCCGGCCCTGCCCTCCCACACCCGCCGTGATGCCCGGCGAGCGGCAGGGCCTGCGCGCATGAAACCGCTCAGGCCACAGGCTAGGGATGAAGGCGCGACCCGCGTTTGCCCAAGCGGGCAGGGTGTTGGCCGCAGCGGCCAATCGGTGCCGCGCCCCGTCAGCGACGCTGCTACAGTGCCCGGCACCCGGGTCCACACCGGCCCCGGCCCCACCGGAAGCCCCGCATGCGCTTTGACGAGTACGTTCAACACGATGCCCTGGGCCTGGCCGCACGGGTGCGCCAGGGCGAGGTCGACCCGCTGACCCTGCTGCAACTCGCCACCGAGCGGGCCGATGCCACCCATGGTCAGCTCAACGCCATCGTGCGGCGCTTCGACGAGCGCGCCCGCCAGCGCGCCCGGGGCCCGTGGCGGCCAGAGCAGCCCTTTGCCGGCGTGCCCTTCCTGATCAAAGACCTGATGCAAGACATCGCGGGCATCCCCAGCGGGTGCGGCGCGCGCGTGCTGCAGCAGGTGCCCGCCACCGAAACGGCGGACGTCACGCGCCGCTGGGAAGACGCGGGGCTGCTGATCTTCGGTGCGACCAACACGCCCGAGTTCGGCTCGAAAGGCACGACCGAGCCGCTGGCCTGCGGCCCCACGCACAACCCCTGGGACCTCACCCGCAGCCCCGGAGGCTCGTCGGGCGGCTCGGCTGCGGCCGTGGCGGCCGGCATCGTGCCCGTGGCAGGCGCCAACGATGGCGGTGGCTCCATCCGCATCCCCTCGGCGGCTTGCGGGCTGTTTGGGCTCAAGCCTGGGCGCGGGTTGGTGTCGGTCGGGCCCATGGCCAGCGAGGGCATGTTCGGCGCGGTCAGCCATGGGGTGATCTCGCGCAGCGTGCGCGACTCGGCCGCCATGCTCGATGTGCTGCAGGTGGGCGAGCCGCATGGCCCGTATCCCGTGGCGCGCCCGGCCGTGTCGCACCTGCAAGGTTTGCAGCAGCCCGTCAGGCGCTTGCGCATCGGCTTTGGCACCACCTCGCCCGTGGGCACCCCGGTGGACCCCGAGGCGGTGGCCGCCGTGCGCGACGCCGCGCAGTTGCTGGCCTCGCTGGGCCACGAGGTGAGCGAGGCCCAGCCCGCCATCGACGGACAGCGCCTGGCCGAAGACTTCACGCTGTGCTGGTATGGCCTGGTGTGCACCTTCGTGGCCGAAGCCTGCGCCCGCACGGGTGCCAGCCTCAAGGACTTCGAGCCCGACACGCGGGCCATGGTGGCCGCCGGCCGCAGCCTGTCGGCGCCCGAGTTGCTGGCGGCGCAGTTCAACTGGCACACCCACACGCGGGCCCTGGCCGATTTCCACGGCCGCTTCGACCTGTGGCTGAGCCCGGCGCTGGCCTCACCCGCCGTGCCACTGGGTCAGCTGGCGACGCCGCCGGCGCTCAGCCTGCTGGTGGACGTGGTGCAAGCGCTGGGCTTGTCGGGGCTGATGCGCCGCACGCCCCAGTTCAAGCAGCAGCTGCTGGCCAACCTGACCTGGACGCCGTTCACACAGATGGCCAACCTGACGGGCCGCCCCGCCATGTCGGTGCCGCTGTACTGGACACCACAAGGCCTGCCGCTGGGCGTACAGTTTGTGGGCCCGCTGGGCGCCGAGGGCTGGATGCTGCAGCTCGCCGCCGAGCTGGAGCAGGCGCGGCCGTGGTTCAACCGCCGCCCGGCCCTTTGAGCGATCAGATCTGGCCGGCCTTGGCGGCGGCCGCAGGCGCCGATGCTGGCGAGGCCGCAGAAGCGGCCGACGCTGCGGAGGCAGCCGCCTCGGCCGCAGCCTTGGCCAACTCTTCGGCCTCGGTCTTGTCGGCATCGACACAGGTTTGGGCACGGAACTTCGTGCCACCTTCAGGCAAGGGCGTGAAGCACATCGGCGTGGGCCGCACGCTGTTGCAGTAGCGCACGGTCCACATCTCTTCGAATCGGCCCGGCGTGAGGCTGCCCTTGGGCTGCGGGGCCGCGCCCGTTTCGGTGTTGAGCAGGGCGAAGTCCAGGCAAGCCTTGCCGCCGCGGGTCATGAACTCGGCGGTCTTCACCGACTGGGTCAGGGCGGTCACCGCGTCGCGGGCTTGCAGCGCGGTCACCCGCGAGGTGCCCGGCACCAAGGCACCGACGTGCAAAGGCTGGTCGCCATTGGCCGCCACATAGGCGTTGTAGATCTGGCTTTTGCCGCAGCGCTGGACGGTGAAACGCTGGCGCCAGCTGCCTGCCACCGGGGCCTGGGCCCCCGCGGGCATGTCCACCGGAAGCTCGATGGTGACGGCGCCCAGCGGACCATCCAGCGTGGCCGCTTCGTCGCACTTGAACTGCAGGGCACGGTCCCAGCGCTTGGACAGGGTCAGCAGTTGCTCGGCGTAGGCGCTGGACGCGAGGAACTTCGCCATGGGCGAGCCCGCGGTGATGTCGGCGGCTTGGGTGATGGGGCCGGCATGCGCGGCCGGCGCCAGGGTCAGCAGGCCAGCCAAGGTCAGGCTGGACGACAACAGGGCAGCGCCCCGAACAGCAGCAAAACGGTTCATGTGCAGATCGTGCCTCAGCCCACGCCCGTCCTCAAGCCCAGGGTGAGGGCCGGGAGAACCCGCACGCCTCAGAACATCGCCAGCGCCGTGCCGCTGAGCAGGCCGCAAAAGGCCAGGCGCAGCAGGCGCTCGGGCAGGCTGTGGGCCAGTGCCACGCCCCACGAGATGCTGATGAGCCCGCCGATGGCCATGGGCACGCCCATCGCCCAGTTCACGTGGCCGGCCTGGGCATAGGCCAGCAGCGCCATGAGCGAGCCGGGCACCACCAGGGCCAGCGACAGGCCCTGGGCCAGGGTCTGCTGGCGGATGCCGAACACGCTGGTGAAGATGGGCGTGGCCACCACGCCCCCACCCACCGTGAAAAAGCCCGAGAACACGCCGCTGAGCGCGCCCAAGGCCGGGTACCAGCGCGCACTCAGCAGCGGCGGCCGGGGCGGCGCATCGGCGGCACGCGGGCGCAGGCCCCACAGCATGAGCGCGACCATGAAGAGCAAGAAGCCGGCGAACGCCGTGCGCAGCTGGTGCGCGCCCACCTGGGCCGCCACCTGGGCCGCCCACCAGGCCGACACGATGGCCGAGGCCCCGAGGATGCCGGCCGTGCGCAGCGCGATCGGGTTGCGCTGCTTGTAGCGCCAAAAGCCCAGCAGCACGTTGGGCGCCACCATGACCAGGGCGGTGCCCTGGGCCATCTGCTGGTCCATGCCGAAGCACCAGCCCAGCACGGGGATGGCGATCAGCCCGCCCCCAATGCCAAACACCCCGCCCACGCCGCCGAGCACGAGCCCCAGGGCCACATCGGTGCCCAAGGTGGTGAGGGAAGGCCAGGCAGACGGATCGGGCAGCAGCATGGACGGCAGTCTGCCGAAGTGCATGCAGATTGAGAATGCGCGTAGGATCAAACCGTTTTTGCATCCAGCGCAACAATGAACGCCGTTGATGACCTCCGCTTCTTCGTGACCCTGGCCCAGGCGGGCACCTTGTCGGCGACGGCACAGGCGCTGGGCGTGTCGACGGCGGCCGTGAGCCGGCGCCTGGCCGCGCTGGAATCGCGCTTGGGCATCCGGCTGCTCAACCGCACCACCCGCCGCGCCAGCCTCACGCAAGAAGGCGAGCTCTACCTCGAAGACGGCCAGCGGCTGCTGCAAGAGCTCGCCGAGCTGGAGACCCGCGTGGCCGGCGGCCGCGCCCAGCCGCAAGGCCTGCTGCGCGTGAACGCCACCTTCGGCTTTGGGCGACAGCACCTGGCGCCCGCCGTGGCCCGCTTCGTGGCGCAGCACCCGGGCGTGTCGGTGCAGCTGCACCTGAGCGACCGCGCCGCCAGCCTGGCCGACGACGAGTTCGACGTGGTGATCCGCTTTGGCGAGGTGCCTGATGCGCGCATCACCTCGCGCCGCCTGGTGCCCAACCGCCGCCTGCTGGTGGCCACGCCCGCTTACCTGCGCCAGCACGGCGAGCCCCGCAGCCCGGCCGACTTGCGCCAGCACCCCTGCATCGTCATCCGCGAGGCCGAAGACGCCTGGGGGCAATGGACGCTGCACGCGGGCGACCAGAAATCGACCGTGAAGGTGCAAGGCCCGCTGAGCACCAACGACGGCGAGGTGGCGCTGAGCTGGGCGCTCGATGGCATGGGCATCCTGATGCGCTCGCAGTGGCACGTGGCGCCCTACCTGCGCTCAGGCCGGCTGCGCCAGGTGCTGCCCAACTGGAGCCTGCCTGCCGCCGACATCCACGCCGTCTACCCCGCGCGCAAGCACCTAAGTGCCAAGGTGCAGGCCTTTGTCGCGCACTTGCACACGCATTTCGCACCGCTGCGCGCGGCGCAAGGCGAGGGCTGATCTGGCCCGTGGCGGGCGCCTGAGACATCCGTCACACCTTGTCGCGATCGGTCGCCCAACCCTGATACAAGCAGAAACAAGCAAGCGCGCCAACCGTGAAATGGCGCACGCGCAGGGCATTTGCAGCACCCGCTAAGCCCCCACAAGCCGTGTCCTGAATGCTTTACTGAACCTGCGTGCATCGGGCACGCAGGGTGCGACCTCATCTGTGGTCAGCGGTCGCGCCCCAAGGCAGTACCGCATCGCTGAGGTCGACGATGGCTGGATTTGGACGCATCGTGGAGGGCAAGGTTGCCCAGTTGCAAGGTCAAGCGCGCGTGCTGCGCGGCGGCAAGGGCAAGGCTGAAGCCTTGGCGGCCGGTGACACCATCCAGGCCAGCGACGTGCTGTTGCTGAGCAAGGGCGCCCAGCTCAAGATCAGCGACGCGCAAGGCCAGATCGCCACCATCAAGGACACCGACCTGCCCCAGCCCAAGGCCAAGGGCCTGTCGCTGGATGCGGCGGGCACGGGCAGCGGCAGCGATGACCTCAACGACGTGCTGCAAGCCCTGAATAACGGCGACGAGACCCTGGCCACGGCGGCGGGTGGCCGCGGCGCCACGCTGGGCGCCAGCTTCCGGGTGGACCGCGTGGTCGAAACCGTGACGCCCCAAACCTATGCCACCACCGGCCCCGCGACCAACACCAACGCCGGCGCCGCCGACCTGCAGGTGACCGAGCCGCCCCAGCCCGCGGCCGCCACTGCGCTGCCCAAACCGCCCACGCTGCAGCCGGAGAACCTGCCGACGCCGTCGCCTGCGCCGGAACCTGCGCCTCAGCCCGCACCTCAACCGACGCCTGAACCCGCCCCCGCTCCGGTGCCCGCCCCAGAGCCTGCCCCCCTGCCGGCACCGTCACCTGCGCCCGAGCCGGCACCTTCACCGGAACCTGCTCCGGCACCAGCGCCCGCTCCCGCGCCGACACCAGAACCTGCGCCGGAACCCACGCCTGCGCCGTCGCCTGCGCCTGCGCCAGCTCCGGAGCCAGCCCCTGCACCAGAGCCCAGCCCTGCGCCGGCCCCCGAACCCGCGCCTGCGCCTGCGCCTGAACCCGCGCCAGCACCGGCACCGGAACCAGCCCCTGCGCCGGAACCTGCTCCCGCACCAGAGCCCACGCCGGCACCGGCTCCTGAGCCCGCACCGGCGCCCGAACCTGCACCGGCCCCCGTCCCCACACCAGCGCCTGAACCCGCACCGGCGCCGGCACCTGAACCCGCTCCCGCCCCGGCACCTACCCCGACTCCTTCACCGGCACCCGAGCCCGCCCCGGCGCCCGCCCCCGAGCCTTGCGATCCGCACCTGCCGCACCTGCCAGAGCTGCCGCACCTGCCCCCGCTGCCGGAGCTGCCCATCCCCCACGGCCCGGGTCTGCCGCTGCCGCCTGAGGCGCCTCCGCTGCCGATCCCTTTGCCGCTGCCTCTGCCGCTTCCCCTGCCGATCCCGCTGCCGCTGCCCGATCTCCCGCAACCGAGCCCCAGCCCCACGCCCAGCCCAAGCCCCGCGCCGCAACCCGACGGCGACCCTGAGCCCCACGGCGGTCACCACGGCCACCATGGTCACGGTGGTGGTGGCCAAGATGGCCATGACGACGGTGATGGCGAACACTGCGGTGATGGCGGTGGCAAGCACGGTGGCAAGCACGGCGACCGCGATGGCAGCCCCAGCGACGACCGCCCGCGCCACGGCCACCACACGGACGACGACACGCCGCGCACGCCCCGTGCTGGCGGTGACCACGACCACGATGGCGACCACGACCATGAGCACGGCCATGGCCGCGTGCCCACCCACGCCCACAGCGGCCAAGGCAGCCACCATGGCCACGGCGACACCAGCGAACATGGCGACGGCAGCTGCGATCCCGCCCTGCCCGGCTTGCCTGCGCTGCCAGCCCTCGGCGGATTGATCGGCGGCGTGATCGGCGCGCTGGCCGACGCCTCGTCCACCCCGTCCCACACCCCGTCGCACACCCTGCCCACCTGTGCCGACGAGCCCGGTGCCGTCATCCAGGTGGTGCAAGGTGCCACCGCCGTGCTCACCCAGCTGCCGACCTCCGGCGGCCATGAGCAGATGCCGCCCCTGCTGGCCGGCGGCATGGACCTCGGAGGGGCCATCCCCTTGCTGAGCGCGCTGGCCTCGCACCTGCCCACCGACGCCGAAGACGCCACCCCTGGCCAGGCCACACCTGGCTGCGCCCTGCCCTTGAACCTGATGGACGTCCTGACCGATGAAGGCCAAGGCCTGGTCGACCAGGTGCTGCAACACCTCGGCCCGGTGACCACGGCCGGTGGTTCGGGCGCTGGCTCGGGCACAGGCTCGGGATCGGGTGCGGCCTCGGGCAGCCTGAGCCTGAACCTGTCGGCACACGCCGATGGTTCGCTGGCCACATCGTCAGCCAGCGGTCACCCCGAGGCCCCGAGCGCCAGCTTGGGCGGCGCGGTGTCCGGCGAGGGCAGCGCAGCAGCCAGTGGTGCCATGGCCGGTACGGTGGCCGGGGCACTGGGCGGCGCGATCCACGCCCTGGGTGGCGCGATCGGGACCATCGGTGGCTTGCTGGGGGGATCGGGCAGCGCCCACGCCACCTCCAGCAGCTCAGGCGGTGGCGCGGCTGCAGGCCATGTGGACACCGCAGGCACTGGCACGCAAGCCAGCGGCACGGGCACGGCCCACACCGCCAGCCAAACGACCACCCACACGGCGAGCGACCTGCACTCGCAGCTCAACGGTCACAGTGATGCCAGCAAGCTGGTGCAAGGCCTGCTGAACCAGCTGCCGCACCACGACGGCCACAGCTGATCGGCGCGGTGCAGGTTGGGGGCTCATGCCGTGCGAACATCGCGGCATGAGCCCCGATGACCTGCCCGCCCTGCCCAGCCTGCCCCTGGGCCGCTACACCCACTACAAGAACCTGCCTTACGAGGTGATCGGCGTGGTGCGCCACTCCGAGACGCTGGAGCCCCTGGTGCTGTACCGCCCGCTGTATGGCGAGGGCGCGATGTGGGTGCGGCCGTTCGCGATGTTCATCGAAGACGTCGAGATCGAGGGCGTGCGCCGCCCGCGCTTCGCCTACCAGGGCCCCGCCTCGGCCACGCCGCCCGCCTGAGCCCACACATAGCCTTGGCCGCGCAGGGTCTGGATGCCTTGCGCCTGCAAGCCCCATTGCGGCAGCTTGCGCCGCAAGCGCGACACCGCCAGGTCCACCGCATTGGGCTGGTGGCCCAGCTGGGCCAGGCCCGTGCGCTGCAGCAGCTCGCCACGGCTCATCACCCGCCCCGGCTGATCCAGCAAGGCGCGCAGCACCAGGCGCTCGCTCGCGCTCAAGCCCCACTGGCCGGCCTCCAGCGCCTGGCGCAACCAGTCGCGCAGCAGCGCGGCCTCACGCGGCGGGCCGGATGGTCCCGTTGGTCCGGATGCGCCAGATGCGCCGGGCGCCCTGCGCACCAAGGCCTGCACCCGAGCCACCACCTCGGCCGCATCGTGCGGGGCCAGCAGCACCACGGCCGCGCCCAGCTCCAGCGCGATCACCCGCTCCAGCGGATCGGGCGGCTCCATCAGCACCAGGGCGGGCACGTCGCCACAGGCCGCCAGCGCGCGCTGCCAGGCCCCTCCCTGCATCGCAGCCCGAGGCGCGTGCACGATGACCACATCAAAGCGCAAGCCCGCCGCCATCGCCTGGGGGCTGCACGAGCGCAGCACCGACCAGCCCAGGCGCCGCAAGCGCTCGCAGGCATCGGCGCCCACGGCATCACCAACAGCATCACCGACCCCATCGCCCTGAGCATCACCCACGGCCCACCACAACACGCCCGCCATCACCGGTCCTCCACGCACCCTCACCACACCGAAAACGCCTTGGCCATCACGCGCTGCAGCCAGGTGCGCGAGGTGGTGTCGGCCAGCTCGCCCTCACCGGCCGCCTCCAGCCGCGCGTTGACCACATCGGCTGAGGCCACCACGTTGCCCGCGCCCACGTCGGCCGGGTTGACCACGCCCGAAAAGCGCAAGGTGGTCAGCCCCTTGTTGAACGCCACCGCGCGCTCACCCGCCACCACCAGGTGCCCGTTGGGCAGCACGTTGACCACGGTCACCGCGATCTTGGCGTTGAAGCGGGTGTTGTGCTCGGTGGTGCCCGAGCCCTTGTAGCTGTCGCTGCCGCTGGCGGTGGCATCGAGGTCGAGCAGGCTGCGCAGCAGGCCCGGTGGCACCTTGGCGCCCTGCCCCGGCCCCTTCACCGCCAGGGCGTTGTCGCGCTGGCGATCGGCGGTGAGCTTGCTGCTGGCGTTGATGGCCTCGGCGATGTCGACCTTCAAGGTGTCGCCCACCACGCGCGGCAGCTTGAGGCCCGAGAACAGGCTGGCCACCGGCGCATCGGCCTGGAAGAGCGAGCCGGTCACGGCCCGCTCGACCTGGGCCGGCCGGGCCACCGGGGGCGCGCCATAGGGGCCGCTCACCACGGGCTCGGGGATGGCGGAGCAGCCGCTCAGCAAGGTCAGCAAGCCGGGCAGCAACAAGGGAGGCAGCAGTGGCACCAACCGGGTCAACCAGGTCAACCGGGCAGCGAGGGCGGTGTGGGGCATGGCGATCTTTCGTGAGGCTCAGCGCACGGGTGTGGCCGTGGCGGCTGCGGGTGGGGTGTCGGCGTTCGGTGTCGATGGGCTCGGTGTGCCCGCTGTGCCCGGTGTGCCCATGAGCGCCTGCACCACCGGCGGGATGAGGTCGCCCACGGCGGCCCATTTGCCCAGCTCGAAGGCACCGTTGGGCTGGTAGTGGCTGCTGGCCAGCACGGCGCCATCGGGCGTGGCAAGCGTGAGGCTGGCCTGGGCCACGAACATCTGCGCGTTGCCGCCCCAGGGCGGCACGCCCCAGTCCATGCGGGCCGTGTAGTGCAGCCACGTGGGACACAGCGTGCGCGGCGCCTGGCCATCGATCACCCGGCTGCTGACCTGCGCCTTGGCCAGGGCGGCTTGCAAGGCCGGCACGAACTCGGCTTGGGGCACCAGCGGGTTCCACGCGATGCACACGGTGTCGATGCGCCCATGCGGGTGCACCACCGTGTCTTGGGCCTTGGCCGGCATACCTGCCAGGGTATATGAGGTGGCCGTGCCGGCTGCCTTGAACAGCTCGAAGGTGGGCGCCAGGCTGATGACGCCGCAGCCGCTCAGGCCCCAAGCCATGCCCATGGCCAGGCCCAGCCATGCGGCCCGCCTGGGGGGGCGCGGCGTGACCGGGATGCGCGTGGCGAACCGTGTGTGACGCATGGCGGCCTCACACCACGTCGCGCAAGGACTGCCACGCCATGCTGGCGTAGCCGGCCACCTGGTCAGAGGCATCGGCCACGGCTTCGTAAGCCGAGATGGCGGCCTGCTTGACGGCGGTGGCGGCATCCTCAACGCCTTGCTTGACCTCGTGGTAGCCCTCGGCCACGGCGTCTTCGGTGTCGTGCCAGGCTCTGACCACCGCACCTTCGGCCACGTCCACACCATGGCCGATGGCGGCCACGCCGTCGTGCCAGGCCTCGGCCACATCGTCCACCAGGCCATGGGCGGCGGCCTGGGTGTCGTGCACCACGCCTTGGGCCTGCGCCAGGGCCTCTTTGCTCAGGCTCACGGTGGCACTGGCTTGGTCCACAGCGGCATCGGCCAGGCCCATGGCCGCCGCGGCCACAGGCCCGTAGTCATCGCTGTTGCGCTCAAAGCGGGTCTTGGTCAACTCGGCACCACTGGCGCCTGGGGTGATCGACGAGATGTTCATGCTGAACCTTTCAGGGCCGTGGGGGTTGGCCCGATGTGGGTTCACTGTAGGCAGCGCTGGCCTCGGGGCATGGGCCCATGAGCAGGCCTTGGCCCAGGCGACATGCCTGTCGCGCCGAGATGTCCGCATCCCCAGGGCATGACCGCTGGCCCCAAGCGCAGTGGCGCGGGCCGTCCGACAAGCCAAGTGCCCGGGCTGCGCGATGTCCAGCACGGTCAAGCGACGTCAGGAAACGTCAAGGCCGGCAACACGATGCAGACACACAAGCCGCCGCCCACACGGCCTTGGGCGCTGATGTGGCCGCCATGCCAGCTCAGCACGCGGCGCGCGATGGCCAGGCCCAGGCCGGTGCCTGGCAGGTGCTGGCCACCCGGGGCCCGCGTGAAGGGCTCGAAGATGGCCTCGCGCAGGTGGGGTGGCACGCCTGGGCCTTCGTCGGCGATCTGGCAGACCCACGCGCCCGTGGCGGCATCGACCTGGGCCGAGAGGTGCACGGTGGCCCCATCGGGGCTGAACTTCAAGGCGTTGCGCAGCACGTTGTCGAGCGCGCGGCAGATCAGCTCGCCATCGACGCAGGCATGCCAGCGCGGCAACTCACCCAAGGCGATGTGCTGGCGGCGGGCCTCGGCCTCCACGAGGGCATCGTCGGCCACGGCCTGCAGCAAGGCCGAGATGTCCAGCGTCTGGGCCGATGCCGGGCGCCCTCGCGGGTGCAGGGCTTCGAGGCGGTGCAGCGTGAGCAGCTCGCCGATCAGCGCGTCCATGCGCTCGGTCTCGCGCTCGATGCGCGTGAGCATGGCCGCCACCCGCTCGGGATCCTGCCGCGCCAGGCCCACCGCCGCTTGCATGCGGTGGAGGGGCGAGCGCAGCTCGTGCGAGAGGTGGTGCATCAGCTGCTGCCGCGACTGGTGCAGCTGCTGCAGGCGCGCCGTCATGGCATCGACCTCGCTGGCCAGCTCGGCCAGCTCGTCGTGGCGGCGGCCCATCAGCGGGCGCACGCGGGTGTCGAAGCGCTCGTGGGCCACCTCGCCCAAGGCCCAGCGCAGCTGGCGGATGGGGTGCGAGAGGTAGCGCGCCAGCAGCGCACTGACCAGCAGGCTGGCCAGCGCACCCGACACCAGGGGCTCGGCGGGCACCTCGTGGGGCGGGCCAGGTGGGGCCGGCGGCCCCGGCGGCGGCATGCGGCCATCACGCCAGACGAAGTAGCCCAGCACCCCAAACAGCCCCAGCACCATGCTCAGCCACAGCGCCGCGAACAGCTGCCAAAACAGGCTCAGGCGCCAGCGCTTTGCCCCAGGCCACGGCATCGTCAATCCGCCATGAACTGGTAGCCCTGGCCGCGCACGCTCTGGATCCAGGGCTGGCCATCGGGGCGGTCGCCCAGCTTTTGGCGGATGGCGCTGATGTGCACGTCCACCCGCCGGTCGCCTGGTCGCCAGGGCTGGCCCAGCGCCCGCGAGCACAGCTCGGGCTTGCGCACCAGGGTGCCCACGTGCCGGGCCAGCACCTCGACCACGCAAAACTCGTTGCCTGTGAGCGCCAGCGGGTGGCCATGCCAGGTGGCGCGCCGGCTGGCGGGCCACAGCCGCAAGGGGCCGGCTTGCACGGGCCCATCCGCCATCGACGTGGTCGCGGTGGGCACCCCAGGCCGCGTCCGGCTGCGCCGCAAGATGGCGCGGATGCGGGCCACCAGCTCGGCCGGCGCGCACGGCTTGGGCACATGGTCGTCGGCCCCCATGTTGAGGCTCAACACGGGGTCGGCCTCGTCGCCGCGCGCGGTCAGCATCAGCACGGGCACGTCACTGTGGGCGCGGATGCGGCGCAAGGCCTCGAAGCCCGAGGTGTGCGGCATCATGATGTCGAGCACCACCAGGCTGTAGCGCCCCTCGGCCACGGCCGCGATGCCGGCGGCCCCGTCGTGCACGGCCGTGGCGGCAAAGCCCTCGCGCAGCAGGTAAGGCACCAGCATGTCCAGCAAGTCGGCGTCGTCGTCCACCAGCAAGATGGGTTCGGGGGCAGAGGGCATCACCCCCCGGTTATCGCAGCCTCTGGCCCCGCTTCACACCGCTTGCGGGTGATGCGTCTGCATCTTTACGCCGCCTTCACGCTGGTTCACACAAGGCGTGGCGTGCGGGCTGCAGCGGGCTCAGGTGGCCTGCATCGCCGCCTTGTAGACCGAGCGCACCGGCGCGGCCATCACCCGGCGCAGCATGGGCTCGAAGTGGCTCAGCGGCAGGGTCTCGCCCGCCGGGTCGAAGGCCGGGTTGTCGTACAGGCGCACGAACTCTTCGGTCAGCGCATCGTGCGGCTGGCCCTTGAACTGGTCGCGCAGGTTGCGGTCGAGCCCGATGTGGTGGAAGAAGTTGTGCCCCTGGTAGATGCCATGGTGCTTGACCATCCACACATAGGCCTCGGGCACAAAGGGCTGCACGATGGCGGCCGCGATGTCGGGGTGGTTGTAGCTGCCCAGGGTGTCGCCGATGTCGTGCAGCAGCGCGCACACCACGTAGGCCTCGTCGCGGCCATCGCGCCAGGCCAGCGTGGCCGATTGCAGGCAGTGGCTGAGCCGGTCGATGGGGAAGCCGCCGAAGTCGCCGTCCAGCAAGCGCAGGTGCGCCATCACGCGGTCGGGCAGGCCCTGGGCCATCTTGATCGCCTCGGGCACGATGCGGCCCCAGTCCTCGGCGGTGCTGTCTTCCATGCGGACGAAGGTGGCGCGCTCGGTCATGGCAAATCCTTTCAGAGCCCAGGGGTTCCAACAGCCGCCACAATACGCCACGGGACGCCACCCGCGTCTGCGCGCTGACCCGCATGGGCCACAGCGGACGGGGTGGCGCTTGCTTTTTTCACGCCGAGTTCACCATGCAAGGCCCCCGCCGCAAAATCGTCCACGCCGTGCTCTACGAGGCCATCGCCATCGTGGTGGTCACGGTCGTGCTGTTGCCCTTCACCGAGCACGGAGCGGCCAGCACCGGCGCGCTGTCGGCGCTGCTGTCGGTGTGCGCGCTGCTGTGGAACATGGGCTTCAACGCGATGTTCGAAGCCTGGGAGCGCCAACAGGTGCGCAAAGGCCGCACGCTGGCGCGCCGCGCCGCCCACGCCCTGCTCTTCGAGTTTGGCCTGGCGGTGCTCACCATCCCCGTGGTGGCCTGGTGGCTGGGCATCGGCTGGTGGGAGGCCGTGCTGCTCGACCTCGGCCTGATGCTGCTGTTCATGGTCTACACCTTCGGCTTCAACTGGGTGTTCGATCGCGTGTTTGGCCTGCCGGCATCGGCACAGGCCACGTCGTCCTGACAGGCTGCTGACACCACGCTGTCAGCAGCAGGTCCGCACCATGGCGGCTCTTGCAACGGCGCACCGCGCCCATCCACCCAGGAGCCCCACATGAGCCACACCCCCGCCGCCCCCGCCCTGCGCCACGCCATCCACTGGTTCGAGATCCCCGTCAGCGACATGGCCCGCAGCCAGCGCTTCTACGAGCAACTGCTGGGCGTGCAGCTGCGCGTCGAGCACATGGGCCCCAACCAGCTGGCCGTCTTTCCCTACACCCAGCCCGGCGTGGGCGGCGCTTTGATGAAGGTCGACCAGGTCACGCCCGGCCAGCAGACCCCGCTGCTCTACCTCAATGCCGGCGACCACCTGCAGACGGTGCTCGACCGCGTGGCCAGCCTGGGCGGCACGACCGTGCTGCCGCGCACCGAGCTGCCGCCGGGCATGGGCTGCTTTGCCCACATCACCGCCCCCGACGGCCAGCGCGTGGGCCTGCACGCCCTCGACTGAGACTGGGGCACACTGGCCCCATGCGCCGCGCCGACCGCCTCTTCCAGCTGCTGCAGCTCATCCGTGGGCGCAGGCTGTCCACCGCCGCCTGGCTGGCCGAGCGCATGGCCGTGTCGGTGCGCACCGTCTACCGCGACGTGGCGGCCCTGCAAGCCCAGGGCGTGCCCCTCGAGGGCGAGGCCGGCGTGGGCTACCGCGTGGCCCGCGACTACAGCCTGCCGCCGCTCATGTTCCCCCCCGAACAAGCCCAGGCCCTGGTGGCCTGTGTGCGCATTGCCCGCAACCGGCTCGACCCCAGCATGGCGCAGCAGGCCGAAGACGCCCTGAGCAAGATCCTCTCGGTGCTGCCCAGCGATGCCCGCCTCGCCGTTGACCGGCTGCGCCTGATGGCGCCGGAGCGCAGCTACAGCCCCACCTTGAGCGAGGCCGTGCTCGATCGCCTGGGCACCTTGCGCGCGGCCATCGACCAGCGCCGCAAGGTGAGGCTGAGCTACGCCGATGCCCAAGGCGACGCCAGCGAGCGCTGGGTGCGCCCCCTGGTCTGCCTGCATTGGGATGCGGCCTGGACGCTGAGCGGCTGGTGCGAGCTGCGCCAGGATTTCCGCCAGTTCCGGCTGGACCGCGTGCAGACGCTGGACGTCTGCACAGAACGCTACAGCGACGAAGCGGGCAAGACCCTGGCCGACCTGATGCGCCGGTGGGGCCTGCCCGCCCAGCCCTGAGCTCACTTGCAAGCGCCGTTGACGATGCCCATCAAGGTGTTGCGGGTGGTGCCAATGTTGCTGGTGTTGCCGGCCAGCGCCAGCTCGGGCTTGTTGACCCAGGCGGCGACGCGGGTGGGCGCCGTGGCCGTGATCTGCATCACCGAGCCCACCGCATCGTGCATGGGTGTCTGCGGGTTGCCCGGCGTCTGCTTCACGCCGCGCCACGCGTTCCACACGAAGGTGTTGTCGGCGTAGTTCGTCGCCGGATCGTCCACCCAGTCCTGCAGCCAAAAGCGCATCGAGCCCACACCAGGCACCGACACACCACAGTAGCGGTTGTTCGACAAGGTCGTGCTGGGCACCACCAACACCGGCGTCCAGTTGCCCTCCAGCTCCCAGTGCCAGGCCATCACGTTGCCGCTGATGTCCACGCCCCGCGCGGTGTCCAACGGATCCAGCGTCTTGAAGCGGTACAGCGGGTTGCTGATCGAAGCTGCATGGGTCATCAACACGCCAGCGCCCAGGTTGCCCACCATCACGTTGCCCGTGATCTGGGTGCCGGGGCCGCCACGCAGCTGAATCGCCTGCGCGCGGTTGCCAAAGATCACGTTTTGCGTGAGCTTGTTCGAGGCCGACTCTTCCAGGAGGATGCCCACCCGGTTGAAAGCCACCACATTGCCGTCGATGGTGTTGCCGTCGCCGATCGTGTCGATCCAGACGCCATGGCCGAAGTTGCCCACGATCACGTTGCCACGGATCAGCGAGTTCTTCAGGCCGGTGTCATTGCCGATGAACTTGGTCGCACCCGCCTCCCAATCCTCCAAGAAGCCACGGTGGTTGGCCCCGGTGATGTAGTTCGAGACGAACTTGTTGCTGTAGCCGTTGGCTGCCAGACCGGTCTGGCCGCAACGCACAAAGGTGCTGCGCTGCACCGTGTTGCCGTCGCCACTCAGGCCCAGGCAGCTCGAGTCGGCATCACGGAAGTCCAGGCCGTCAAGCACGTTGTTCTTGGCCCGAGCCATCTGCATGGCACCGCTGCGCGCAAAGGTGCTGGTGTTGCTGCGCTCGATGACCAGGTCCTTGATGACCATGCCAGAGATGTCGTTGCCTTCGACCACGAACTGAGCGGCCGCCACCTCCAGCGCCTCACCCGACACCAGGGCCGTGGCCAGCTTCACATAGAGCTTGTTGTTGACGCTGTCGAAGTAGAACTGGTTGGCCTGGAGTTGGTCCAGCGACACGAAGGGCTTGTAGCCCGGCCACAGGCTGATCACGCTGGCGCCCATGCCCGCACGCAGGTCCTTGAATTTCGTGCTCAAGACGTCTTCCGGCATGCCCGGGTAGTAGCCGCCGAACACCGTGCCCCCGATCTGGGTCAGCGCGCGCTGGCCATCGGGCAGGCGATCGCGGAACACCTGCTGGGGCTGGATGACCGGGCCGGTGCTGCTGCCTTGGCGAACCGTCCAATTGCGCACGTACAGGTAACCCCCGGTCGTGCTCTGCAGCGTCCAGTCGCGCACCGGCAGCGTGCCACGCAGGATGGGCTTGGGCAGCCCTGCGGCGCCACGCACCACGGCCGGCTTGATGCCGCTGCCGGCCGCGAGGTTCACCACGGTCTGCCCCACCGACACGGGCACACCCAGCTTCGGGTCGACCAGGTAGTACGGCGTGCCGTCGCTTTGACCCATGATGTGGATCTCGGTGCCTGGCTGCGTGATGGCCGAAGACGCCTCCGCATAGGTCTTGAACGGCTGCGCCTGGCTGCCGCAGCCGGTGGTGCAGGTGGACGTGTGGTTGACGTAAAAGATGGTCGCAGCTTGGACTGGCGCCATCAGCGCCATGCCCAGTGCCGCCCACCCGATCTGGCGGATGTGGGGCATTGTTTCTCCCTGGTTGGTTGGTCTTCCCGGATCGGGAAGATTCATTAACGCACTTTAAGCGCATCAATGAATCTTTTCGTCACAAAGGGTGTGACTGAGCGACGTTCCCCCCGATCTGGTGGGGGTGCGGCGCCCCCCCGGGGGCAACCCGC
>Ga0228699_1000289_pt1 | contig 42261 bp, 38 predicted proteins | sample McNCre217_Aug_MG_FD_178016 | JGI IMG/M metagenome (GOLD analysis project Ga0228699, IMG submission 178016) | Freshwater microbial communities from McNutts Creek, Athens, Georgia, United States - 2-17_Aug_MG | ecosystem: Environmental > Aquatic > Freshwater > Creek | place: USA: Georgia... | reverse complement strand
ATGCGTAACCACTCGCGGTGCTCGCGCAACAAGGTCGTGGCATCTTGCGCCCAAGGCACGGACGTGCGATCTGCAAATTGCAAGGCTTGCAAGCTTTGCGCGTTACGGGTGAGGGCCGTGCGAATGTCGGTGACCGCGTCTGAGGCATCACGTTCGATGCGTGTTTGCACTTGGCTGACCTCATAGCGCCCCGCCAGCCACACCAAAGTGCTGAGCATGCTGAACACCAGCAACACCAACAGCAGCCAAAGCGACCACCGACGCCACATATGACGCGCAGGAAACCGCATCAATCGACCTTGGTCACTTTGGGATTGGCCCAGGTGCCATCCACATGGAACTCTGTGGTGCCCGCACGTACCAAAGGCTTACTCAAGATCAGTTGAGCCAGATAACTGGTCAAACCCACCAAGGGGTTGATGGTGGCCATGTACAAAGAAGCTGTGCCCGCATTGATTTCAGGCACCACCACCACTTTCAAGTCTTGGGTCTCGCGCGCCAAATCGGCACGCCCTTCAATCAAAGCCCCGGCCACCACCCCCTTCATTTGCAAGTTGTTGGTCATGGCCACGCCTTGCTCTATGCGTACGTCACCACGCACAAAGTCGAACGCAAAACCGTCGCTGAACAAGTCGCTGAAATCCAAGCTCAAACGGCGTGGCAAGGCTTGCAAGTTAAGTACGCCAAGCAAACGCGCAGCGCCTGGATCGGTTTTTAAAAACTGACCTTTTTCAATCGACAAATTGAGCTTGCCGCCCATGCTGGCGTAATCCAAGGTGATGGGTGAGCCGGCCCAGGAAACCTGTCCCTCCAACCGGCCATGGCCATCGCGAACCGCGTTGGGCGTGCCGAGGCGGTCGAGGAGCTGGCCGCTGTTGCGCACGTCCATCACAAAGTTGAGTTGGGTGCGTCGATCCCGCGGGCCATCGGCGGCCCACGCACCACTGGCGGTTAAGGTGGCCTCAGGCAAGAGGATGTTGAATTTGTTCAGTCGCCACTCCCGCGTGGCTTGTGCACCGGTGCGGTTGATGGCGTCAATTTCAAGCCGTCCTAATTTCTTGCCCCGCAAGGTCAAGTCATTCACCACAATGTCCAGCGTGGGGATGCTGCTGGGTTGCTCGGTCAGCATGCTCTCCACATCAGGCACCAAGCTGGGTGGAATATTCAGGTAGGACAACCGTGCAAACAGTTGTGCGGGTGTGTTGTCATTGCCTGGCCGAATCTCGGCGGAGCCGTTGAGTTCATCTGCGCTGATGTTCACACGCCACAGCTCGCCTTGACGCGTGCCACCGACCAACACGCGGTGGATCACGCGCTCAGTCACCTTGATCTGATCGGCACGCAAGGCCAAATAAGTCGGTACATAGTCTTGACCATCTTCGGCACTGGCCTCGATGCCAATGGGCACCACTTGTGGTTTGGACAACTTGCCTTTGGCCTGCGTCTTCACCAACGGGGTCCCCGTGAATTGCGTCAGCGCTTCGTTCCACGCATCCAGATCGACCATGGGCAATTGCAGGTTCAAACTCACGCCTGCATCACGCAACATCACACCGTCGGCCACCGTGGTGCCCACGGCAATGCCGCCACGCACAACGCGCGCACGGGGCCCGCTGAGGTCGCGTACATAGGTGGCGGACACCACCCGACCCAAACTGACTTTGATCTGGTCTTGCAAGACTTTGGTTTTGGGCGCCCAGGACTCGCGGGTGAGTTGGGTTTCGACGCGCAAGGGCAACACGGTCGCAGTGACTTTATTCAATGGCGCAGGCAGCGACAAGGCCATGCCTTTGAGGTCGCTGATGATCAACAGTTCGGGTTGGCCGCGTCGCAGCCCCAAAGTAGCGGCATAGGCTGTGCTGCCCGTGGCCCGCTCAGCCAAGCGCGAGGCAAAGCCAAATTCACGCGCTTGGCGCAAGCCTTCGGCGGTAAGGTTGCCTTTGATCTTGAGCTGCAAGGGCGTCTCTGTTTTGTTCACATCAAAGGACAAGCCACCATCGAGTTGCGCCTCACCACCGAGCAAGCGCGCTTGCATGCCTTTGAGCTGCAAACCTTGCTCGGTGAATTGCAACTGCCCTCGGGTGCGCTTGAGCACAGGTGTGCCCGGCATGACCTGCACGTCGTTGTCAATGAAGTTCACACTGCCTTGAACTTTGGATTGGGTCAAGGCGTTCAACGGCAAGGTCAAGGCCAACTTGAAATCGGCATGGCCACTGGCTTGGCTTTTCTCCAACACCTTGGCCGTCAACTCATTGAGGGCCGAATGCGCGATGAGGTTCAGCACCTCGGGCAAGGGGCCACGCGACTCGCCACTGACATGCACTTGCGCTTGTGCCAAATTGGCAATGTGGGCTTCCAGTTTTTGCCAGCTCACATGCGGCGCACCGTCGAGCTGGCTGCTGCCTTTGAAGTGCATGGCGCTGCGCTCAAACACCAGCTCGCCATTGAGCTCGGTCAAGGCAGGCCAGACTGGCGCAACGCTCACACCTTTGGCCACCACCGGGGGGGGCACATAGGCGTATCGACCCTGCGCAATTTGGGCGGCAATGCGGAATTCACCGCGTTTGGGATCGGTGAATGGCATGTCGTTCAAATCACCGCGCAAGCGCAGCTTGACCTTGCTGGCATTGCCCGCCTTCACCGCGTCACGCACGTAGCTGCGCACATCCGCAGACAACACATTGGGCAGGTAGCGATGCACTTGCGCCACATTGGCACGGCTGAGTGATGCCGTCAGATCAAGCACGCCTGGCAAGCGCGCAGCGCCGGTGCCTGTTTTCCAACTGCCGCTGAACTCACCCGCTAAATCCGCGTTTTGCACGCTGCCTTGGCTGATTTGCACACCCATCTCATCACCCTTGAACTGCCACGCGAGCTGTGCCTGCGCCTCGTCCAATGCCAAACGTGGATCGTCCAACCCCAGGGGCAAGGTCATGCTTCCGTTTTGAATGTGCACACCTGCTGTGCCGCTGTGTTCGTTGAGATCAAATTCCACATCGGCACCTTGGACACCGGGCAGATTGGCCAAGGCATGGGGGGCCGACGCATCGTGCAACCACTGCAACTGCTTGACCGAGCCACGTGCGGTGTATTGCGTTTGCACCTGGCCATCGGCTGCGTGAACCATGAGCCAGTTGGCTTTGAGCTGGTTGACTTGACCCTTGGGTTGCCAGCGCGCCAAAGACGTGCGCATGGCATCTGGTAGAGGCAAGCGTTGGCTGATTTGCGCCAGCGCACCTAGATCGAGTCGATCGGCGGTGACCGCACCGGAGTTGAAATTGCTGCCACGCCAGTTCACACGCAGCACGCCACCCGGCCATTGCTCGCCGTCTTGGGTTTCAAACATCAGGTCTTGGCTGCTGACTTCCACCTCATCGTCTTGCCAATGGCCGCCCAGGCGACCGCGGATGTGACGCAAGTTCAAGGGCTTCAAATTTGCACCCAGGTGCACGTCCACCGCGTCCAACGCCACATCGGCCGTCACGCCCACCGCTTGACCCTGCACGATGTCGGTCCACACGCGCACAGCGCCGCGCCCCTCTTGCAAGGAAAGACCTTGATCCATCGCCACCCATTGGCGCAAGCTCGAGAGATCCACATGGGGTGCATCGGCAAACAACTCACCGGTCCAATGCCGCACATCACCTGCTCGCTGCCAAGGAGTTTGCTGAAACTTGCCAATGAAACGCATACGCTGACCAAAATCTGGCGGCGGTGTGACGTCGACGCGCACATGGTGGTGGTGCCATGGGTTTTGCATCACCACATCGACCTGGGTCAAGCTCAATGTAGGGCCAGTCACACCATGGCGACTTTCATCCCGCCAATGCACCATGCCTTGACGCACCACAAATTCGGGTTGTCCAAAAAACCAATCGGCGGCGCTGCCATCACCTGCCGCCCCCGTGTCGATACCTGCAACCCACACATGGCCTTGAATGTCACGACGTATGTCGAGTTCGGGGCGGTCAATGACGAGTTGCTCAAAATGCCCACGCACCAAGGAACGTGGTGAAATCGCAGCCAACACACGCGATAAACGCAGGGCCTCGCGGCCTTGGGCATCAAACAGCTGCACATCATTGATTTCAAATGCTGGCACCCACCACCCGCCTTGGGCGTTGATACTGCCGATGTGCACCCGCATTCCCATGGCACGTGAGGCTTGCTGTTGCAGCAGCTCACGGTAATCGCCGATTCGCGGCACAATGAAAACATGGAGTGCAGACCATGCCAAAAAAACAACCAGCCACACCAGCGCCACCCAACCCAATGCAAGGTTGGCCACACGCCCCCACCGCGAGGACGGAGTGGCAGCAGCTGAGGTAGGCGCTAACGATTCGGACAAATTTTTCATGGTGTTCACAACGTGACCGGAATTATCCCCCCCTCGATGGACGACTTGAGCGCGTATTCGCGCTTTGTGCAACGCCTGCGCCGCCGCTACGCGGCCGAGTTGAGCCTGCTGCCACCAGGTGCGCCTGTGATGGCCACCCTGCAAGCCTGTTTCGACGCCTTGCGCACGCAACACAGCAGCGCCGATGCCTTGCGCATCCTGCGCCAGTTGGTGATGGAGCGCTTGGTGGTGTTGGACACCACGCAGCAAGCCCCGCTGTCGGTGGTCACGCGCGCAGTGACCGAGTTAGCCGAGTTCGCACTGGATGTGGCCTTCACCGAAGCCCAAACCCAACTCGACGCCCGCCACGGCATACCCACCACACCCAGCGGGCAGCGCGCGGTGATGTGGATTGTGGGCATGGGAAAATTTGGCGCCCGCGAGCTCAACGTCTCCAGCGACATTGATCTGATTTATGTGTACGACGAAGACGGCGAGACCACCGGGTTGCCCGATGGGCGTGGCCGCATCAGCAACCACGACTACTTTGCCAAAGCGGTGAAGATCATCTACAGCATGGTGGGCGATACCACCGAGCATGGTTTTGTATTTCGGATGGACCTGGCCCTGCGACCCAACGGCAACTCTGGGCCCAGCGTGGTGTCACGCCAAGCTTTGGAAGAGTATTTCTTGGTCCAGGGCCGCGAATGGGAGCGCTTTGCGTGGCTCAAAAGCCGCGTGGTCGCCCCGTTCTCAGAGCCCAACAACGCCATGCTCAATGCGTTCGAGTTACGCGACACGGTGCTGCCTTTTGTGTTTCGCCGCTACCTGGACTACAGCGTGTTTGAGTCCTTGCGTGGCTTGCACCAACAAATTCGCAACCATTCGGCCAAACGCAGCGCGGGACGTCCTGAACGCGCCAACGATGTGAAGCTTTCACGCGGTGGCATTCGTGAAATTGAATTCACGGTGCAACTGTTGCAAGTGGTGCGTGGTGGGCATTTTCCAGAGTTGCGCACACGTCCCACGCTCAAGGCGCTGCAACGCCTAAGTCAAGCCAACCTGATGCCTGTGGCCACGGCCGAAGCGCTGGCCCAGGCTTATGTGTTTTTGCGCCAGGTCGAGCACCGCATTCAGTACCTCGATGACCAGCAAACCCATGTGCTGCCTACCCAGGATGCCGATCTGAATTGGATCGCCCTGACCTTGGGCTATGGCGATGTGTGTGACTTCTTGACGCAACTCGACAGCCACCGCGAATTGGTGGCGCATGAGTTTGACCGCTTGTTGGGTCAAGGCGAGCGCGACACCTCCAACGCCAATGGAAACGGCGACTGCAAAGGGTGCAAACCCACTGGGCAGCCCGAATGTTTTGACTTGGCGTCGCTGCTGCCACACCTGAGCGAACGTTTGCGCGCACGCGTGGCAGATTGGGCCGATCAGCCGCGTGTACGCGCCTTGCGCGATGAGGGCATGCAACGCTTGCTCAAGCTCTTGCAGCGCACCAACGCTTGGGTTGAAGAAGGACGTGTGAGCGAAGAAGCGGCTGTGCGCTGGAGCGACTGGATGGAGCCGCTGCTGCGACGCGAAAGCTATTTGGCCCTGCTGATTGAGCGCCCCCGCGTGCACGAGCAGCTCATGCGCTTGCTTGGGCTGGCTCGCTGGCCAGCCAAATATTTGTTGCAGCACCCAGGCGTGATTGATGAATTGGCCAGCGAAGCCTTGCTGGCTGAGCGCTTTGTGTCCGCGAACTTTGAACAAGAGTTGGAACAACGCTTGGTCGCCCTGCAATCCATGGGGCAGGCCGATGAAGAATCACTGCTCAACCTGCTGCGCCGTGCACACCATGCCGAGGTGTTTCGCACTTTGGCACGCGATGTGGAAGGACGCATCACAGTCGAACAAGTGGCGGATGACTTGAGCGCCTTGGCCGACTGCATTCTCAGAGTAACCTGTCGTTGGGTCTGGCAACACTTCAAGCAACGCCACCGCGATGAACCGCAATTGGCGATTTTGGCGTATGGCAAATTAGGCGGCAAAGAGTTGGGCTACGGCAGCGACCTTGACATTGTGTTTGTGTACGAAGACACGCACGAGCGCGCGGGCGAAATTTATGCCGCTTTTGTGCGCAAGCTCATCAACTGGTTGACCGTCAAAACCGGCGAGGGCGATTTGTACGAAATCGACACGGCCCTGCGCCCCAACGGTAACTCAGGCTTGTTGGTGTCCCCCTTTGAGGCTTATGCCAACTACCAAGAACAGCGCGGTGAGAACACCGCTTGGACATGGGAGCACCAGGCCATGACACGGGCACGTTTTTGTCTCGGCACCCCTGGCTTGAAAGAACGGTTTGACAGCGTGCGCGCCAACGTCATCACGGCGCAACGCGACCACGCCGCACTGGCACAAGAGATTGTGGCCATGCGCGACAAACTGCGCGCCGCACACAGCGTCAAACCGGATTTGTTTGACGTCAAACACAGCGCCGGTGGCATGGTGGATGTGGAGTTTGCCGTGCAGTATTTGGTGCTGGCCCATGCGCGTCAACACCCGGTGCTGCTGGGCAACGTGGGCAACATTGCATTGCTACTCGCCGCCGAACAAGCGGGCTTGCTGCCTGCGGGTTTGGGCCAAGCCGCTGGCAGCGCCTACCGCGAATTGCGCCGTATTCAGCACCAAGCGCGCTTGGACGAACAACCCACCCAAGTGCCGCACAAAGATTTGGATGCTGAAAGCTCTGCCATCTTGGCGTTGTGGCAGGCCGTGTTTGGCACATTGCACTGACTTGTGCCGCGCATCAACAGCGCGTGCTCAACCCTGGCGAATTTTTTTCACAAGCGCGGTGGTCGAGTAGCCATCCACAAAGGGAATGGCTTGGGCGCGCCCACCGTAGGCCTTCACCACCTGGGTCTCGGCTAACTGACTCATGTCGTAGTCACCGCCTTTGACCAACACATCGGGGCGGAGTTCGGTGATGAGTTCCAACGGTGTGTCTTCGTCAAACCACGTCACCAAACTCACTGATTCCAGCGCAGCCATCAGCGCTGCACGATCGGCTTCGTTGTTGAGCGGGCGGTCCGGACCTTTGCCCAAACGGCGCGCAGAAGCGTCGCTGTTGAGCGCCACCACCAAGCTGCCGCCCAGCATGCGCGCTTGTGCCAGATAACTGGCGTGGCCGCGATGCAACACATCAAACACACCGTTGGTGAACACCACCGGACCTTGCGCGCGCAAGGCGTTGACGCGCTCTACCGCGTCATGGCGCGACACCAATTTAGAGAGAAAAGAGGGAGCAGGTAGCGTGGTGTTCATGCGCCAATTTTAGGCACACACTTCGCAGCCCAAGCGTTCAAGACTTGCTGGCTTGCTGCTTGCGCCAACGCTTGATTTCGTTGCCGATGCCCACCAAATCCCGCAGCACCAACGCATGGGTTTGCTCGCGCCGTTGCAAAGCAGCACATTGCCCGCCGGCCCATACCTCCACCGTGGCCGGCAACAACTGGCGCAGCTCGCCCAAGCCGTCCACCACGTGGTTGGCGTTCATGCTCATGCTGAAACTCAAAGCCACCACATCGATGTTGTGTGCCACCACCGCTTGGGCAATGTCACGCAACGGTGTTTGCGTGCCCAAAGCGATGCAACGGCAACCTTCCAGCGCCAGCATGCTCTCGGCCATCAACAGCCCCAAACCATGTGACTCTTGCGGAAATGTGGTCAACAGCACCGCCGGGGCACCATCGCTCGCATGTTCGGTCAGGGCACTGATGGCATGACGCAGCAAGCCCGCGACACATTCGGTGTACGCATGTTCTTCAAATACCTCCAATTCGCCACGCATCCACGCATCCCCCACTGCCGTGGTCAAGGGCGCTACCAGATCGGTCACAAAGTACTTGAGTCCTTCGCGTGCCAACACTTGGTTCAGTTGTCGGCGCAGGCCATCGCTGTCGTGGGCAGTTAACAATGCGATGTATTCGCGTAAATCTGCCCGCTTGGTGCTGGCACTCACAGACAAATGCTGCGGCGACGCAACTTGGGCTTGGCTCAGCTGCTGGAGTTGCTCCACCGATTGCGCCACGATGCGCCCCGGACGATGGCCTTGGTCCATCAATCGCTTGATGATGCGCAATTTCTCAACCTGGGCCATCGGATAGACACGCTCACCATGGGCATCACGCCCTGGCGTTGGAAAACCATAGCGCCGCTCCCACACACGCAGTGTGTCTTTGCCAATGCCCGTGTCCCGCTCAACGGCAGCGATGGATAAAACGACGTGATTAAAGGGTTCGTGGATGTTCATGGTGTGGCGCTATTCCAAATCAAAACCAAATCAGAAACCAAGGTATTTCCTTGTCCTAGACAATATCCTAAGAATACGCCATCATTGGGCATGATGAAAGAGAAATTTATGCGCTCTATTTTGTACGCTTTTGTATGCGCCTTGACGGGGCTCAGCCCTCAACTGTCATGGGCCACCACAGACGGTGCCGCTCAAACGGTGCCTGCGGCGGCATGCCCTCGCATCCTGCAGCACACGGTGTTGCGTCTGCAGGACGAAAAACCGCAGGCCTTATGCCAATACGCCGGACAAGTGCTTGTCGTGGTCAATACCGCCAGTTATTGCGGCTTCACCTCGCAGTACAAAGGGCTGGAAGCTTTGTCGGCCAAATACAAAGACCGCGGTTTGGTGGTGCTGGGTTTTCCGTCCAACGACTTCTCACAAGAACCCGACAGCAACGCCAAGATTGCCGACTTTTGTGAAAACACCTTTGGCGTCAAGTTCCCCATGTTTGCCAAAACCACCGTGCGTGGCCCCGATGCCATGCCGCTGTACAAGCAGCTGGCAGACATCACCGGCACCACACCGAAGTGGAACTTTTACAAGTACATCATCAGCCGCGATGGTCAGCACATCAAGAGCTTCAGCAGCATGACCGGCCCCCAAGACAAAAGCTTTGTGCAAGAGGTTGAAAAGCAATTGGCGCTCAAAGGAATTGGGCCATGACGCGGCGCATTGCGATTGTGGGCTCAGGCATTTCGGGGCTATCTGCCGCCCACCATCTGCACGGCCACGCCGAAATCACGCTGTTTGAGGCAGGAAATTATTTTGGCGGTCACACCCACACGGTGGACGTCACCTTGCCCACCGCCACAGGCGTGCAAACCCATGGCGTGGACACAGGCTTTCTGGTCTACAACGAGCGTACCTACCCCGGCTTGATCGGGCTGTTCGATGAACTGCAAATCGCCACCGCCAAATCGGACATGTCGTTTTCAGTGCAAGTGCCTGGCGCGCCCGGGCAGCGCGCCTTGGAGTGGAACGGCGCCAACTTGAACACGGTGTTTGCACAACGCAGCAATGTGTTCAAGCCCCGCTTCTTGCGCATGCTGCGCGATGTGGTCCGTTTCAACACCGTGGCCACGGCCTTGGCCGAACGCAACCAAGACCATGAACTGGCGCAACCTTTGCGCGCATTTTTGCAATCCCATGCCTTTGGCGACACCTTCCGCGACTGGTATTTGCTGCCCATGTTGGGCTGTATTTGGAGCTGCCCGACGGATCAGATGTTGGAATTTCCCGTCGCCACCATGGTTCGGTTTTGTCACAACCATGGCCTGATTCAAGTCAACAACCGCCCGCAATGGCACACGGTGGCAGGTGGTGCGCGTCACTACGTGGACAAAATTGTGGCCCGCATTGCCGACAAACGTCTGAACACGCCCGTGCTGCGCATTGAGCGCGACACCCAAGGCCCCACCGTGCACACGCACTCAGGCAGCGAGCGCTTTGACGCCGTCATCTTGGCCACCCACGCCGACCAATCCTTGCAGATGCTGGCGGCACCAACGCCACAAGAACACGCCACACTGGGCGCCATCCGCTACCACGCCAACCGCGCGGTACTGCACACCGACACCTCGGTCATGCCCAAGAAAAAACTCGCATGGGCCGCATGGAATTACGAGCGCGCCGCACAGCACCACACCGAATCTGCACGCGTGTGCTTGCACTATTGGCTCAATTTGCTGCAGCCCTTGCCTTTCACGCAAGATGTGTTGGTGTCACTCAACCCGGTACGCGAGATTGATCCTGCCCATGTGCTGGGGTCTTATGACTATGCCCATCCAGTGTTTGACTTGGCCGCCATTCAAGCGCAAGCACATATGCCCTCACTGCAAGGCCAGCAACGCACCTGGTTCGCTGGGGCATGGATGGGCTATGGTTTTCATGAAGACGGCTTCAAGGCTGGGCGTGCTGCCGCACAGAGCTTGTTGGCAGCTTGAGCACACACGGAAGTCCCTGCGCGATGCCCATCACCCAACCCACGCTGAAGCAAGGACCGAAGAGGGTCGCAGCACCAACGCGGGAATTGGAAGGTGCGCCACTGCCTGAAGCGGGTTTGATCGGTTTTGGCCAAGTGCGCCACACACGCCTGCGGCCCACACACCATGCGTTTGCCTACGCCACCTATTTTTTAATGCTACCCATGCGCAGCATGGCGCAACACGGCAGCTCGCATTTGCCTGTTAACCGCTGGGGGGCCATCAGCTTTCACGATGCGGACCATGGCGATGGGCGCAGCGCAGCAGAGGGCGGTGCACTCGGGTGGTTGGATGCGCTGTTGCAAAGCGAAGGCATCACCGACGCGACGGGCGAAGCCTGGCTGCACTGCTATCCGCGCGTGCTGGGCTACACCTTCAAGCCCGTGAGCTTTTGGTATTGCCACGGTGCAGACCACGCGCTGCGGGCCATTGTGGTGGAGGTGAACAACACCTTTGGCGAGCGCCATTGCTATTTGTTAGACAGCCCACGCTATGGCGCAGAACTGCATGCGCGCAAAGTGTTTCATGTGTCACCGTTTTGCGAGGTGCAGGGCAGTTACCGGTTTCGCTTTCTGCGCACCGCCAACCACACGACGGCCCGCGTGGACCACGACGATGCACTCGGTCCTTTGATTGAAACCAGCGTGTGCGGCGCGCTCGAACCCATCACCCAAACCGCCCTACGTCGCGCGCTCTGGGGCTACCCCCTGATGACGCTGATGGTGATGGCGCGCATCCATTGGCAAGCCTTGAAGCTGTGGCTCAAACGTGTGCCATTTTTCAGCAAGCCGACACCACCCTCCGATTTTTTGACCCGTTGATGTTGAGACAAGTACCGCTATGAACACCTACACCTCATCTACCTGCATACCCTCGTCCGTTCAAACCATGCCGTCTGCGGCACGACGTGTGGTGGCTTTGTTACAACGCTTGCAACATGGCACCTTGCATGTGCAATGGCCTGACGGCCGTGTGGAGCAATTTGGCACCCCATCCACCTCAGGTACGGGTTTGAACGCCACCTTGCATTTGCACAGCTGGGCGCCGCTCACGCAAGCCCTGAAGTCAGGCGACATTGGGTTTGCCGAGAGCTACATCGCCGGTGAATGGACCACCAACAACTTGGCCGATTTATTGCAACTCTTGGTGGCCAACCGCCGCGACATGGAAGAGGTGATTTACGGCCACTGGCTCGGTCGCTTGTTCTACCGCGTTCGCCACTTGTTGCATCGCAACACACGCAGCAACAGCAAGAAAAACATCCACGCGCACTACGACTTGGGCAATGCGTTTTACACGCTGTGGCTGGATCCGACGATGAACTATTCATCGGCTTGGTTTGACAACGACCGCACCCAACCCATGGCCGATGCACAAACCGCCAAAGTGCGCCGCGCACTGCGCATGGTGGACGCCAAAGCAGGCGACCGCATTCTTGAAATCGGTTGCGGTTGGGGTGCTCTGGCCGAACTGGGGGGCACCGAGTTTGGTGCCCATATGAGTGGTGTCACGCTGAGCCATGAGCAACTCGACTTTGCCCTGCAACGCATGGACAGGCTGGGTTTGAGCGAACGCAGCAACCTGCGCTTGCAAGACTACCGCGACATTGATGATGGTCCCTATGACGCAATTTGCTCCATCGAAATGCTGGAAGCGGTGGGCCAAGAATATTGGGCCACCTACTTTGAGAGCGTGGCGCGTTTGCTCAAGTCCGGCGGCAAGGCGTGCATCCAGACCATCGTGATTGACGATGCGCTGTTTGAACGCTATGTGAAAAGCACCGACTTCATCCAGCAGTACATCTTCCCCGGCGGATGCTTGCCTTGCCCGCGGGAGTTCCGCGCACAGGCCGCACGTGCAGGGTTGAAAGTGGTGGACGAATTGGCCTTTGGCCTGGACTACGCGGAGACCTTGCGACGTTGGCGCCAGCAGTTCTTGGCCGACAAAGCACAAGTGTTGCAACTCGGTTTTGATGAACGCTTCATGCGTATTTGGGAGTTCTACTTGGCCTACTGCGAGGCCGCTTTTGAACAGCACAACATTGACGTTGTGCAATACACCTTGCAAAAACCATGATGGCTTGGCTGCCACCCATGAACCCACCCATCACCAACTGGCAAGGTCGCAGTGTGTGGCTGGTGGGGGCATCAAGCGGCATTGGTTTAGCCACCGCACACGCGCTGCATGCAGCGGGCGCACGGGTGGTGGTGTCAGCGCGCAAAGCCGAATTGCTGCAGCAGTTTGTCGACGCCCATGCCGGTGCCCAAGCCGTGGTGCTGGATGTAGGCGATGCCCAAGCCATCGCCCGCGCGGCTGCGTATGTAGATGCACAGCAAGGCTTAGACGTGGTGGTTTACTGCGCCGGTTATTACAAGCCGGTACGCGCCACCGCGTATGCCTTGGAGGAAATGTTGCGCCACCAAGAGGTGAACTATGTCGGCGCTTTGCGCGTGCTCGATGCCGTGCTGCCACCTTTGTTGGCGCAAGGCCGTGGCCACATCAGCTTGGTGGCCAGCGTGGCAGGCTACCGTGGCCTGCCACAGAGCTTGGCCTATGGCCCGACCAAAGCAGCCCTGATTCATTTGGCTGAGGCTTTGTATGTCGATGTGCATGCCCACGGCTTGGGTGTGAGTGTGGTCAACCCAGGGTTTGTGGACACACCGCTGACCGCAGGAAATGACTTTCACATGCCCGCACTGATTCAGCCCGCCGAAGCGGCGCGTCAGATGCTGAGCGGTTGGGCGCAAGGCGCATTTGAAATTCACTACCCCAAGCGGTTCACGCGCTGGCTCAAGCTGATGCGTTTGCTGCCCTATCGACTTTACTTTGCGCTCGTGCGTCGCACGACGGGGTTGTGACGCATTGCACAATGGCGCAACGTCTATGCCCACAGCTCCACCACCATGCACCTGATGCCAGTCACCACACCCGAAGCCGCATTGCAAAACGTGGTGCACTTTTTTGAGCATCTGCAGCCTGCCGATCTAGCGCATATCGCCAACATTTACACAGCCGACGCCCAGTTCAAAGACCCGTTCAATGAGGTGCAAGGCGTAGCCGCAATCACGCGTATTTTTGCCCACATGTTTGATGCACTAGAGTCTCCGCGCTTTGTCATCACTCAGCAGGTACAACAAGGCACGCAATGCTTTGTGACCTGGGATTTCTTGTTTGCCATGCGCCGCCTGGATGCGGGCAAAACGCAGACCATTCGCGGCGCCAGCCACCTGGTGCTGCGTGAGGAATCGGGAATCTGGCGAGTGGCTGTGCACCGCGATTATTGGGATGCCGCCGAAGAGCTGTACGAAAAGTTGCCCGTGGTGGGTGCTCTGATGCGTTGGCTCAAACGACGCGCGAACAGTTGAACATGCAAGCAAGCACATGAAAAAAGCCCTTCGTCGAAGGGCTTTGCCATGAAACGCTGGGCAGCATCAAGCCGGTGCTGTGTCCTTGAAGCTTTGACGTTGCGCCAAGCGCTCGTACAAGCCCCCCAGATTGGGGTGCTGGCTGCGCCAATCAATCGCTGGAAAACGAAAGTCCAAGTAGCCCAAGGCGCTGCCCACGGCAATGTCGCTCAAGCTCAGGTGAATGCCCACACAGTGGCTGCGCTCACCCAGCGCGCGGCTCATAGCGACCAAGCTGTCGTTGATTTTTTTCATCTGACGCTCAATCCACGCTTGGCTGCGCTCGCCGTCTTGACGGCCTGGCCAGGTGGCTTCGAGGCGCGCCAGAATGGCCGCGTCCAACAAACCGTCGGCCAAGGCTTCCCAAGTTTTGACCTCGGCGCGTTCGCGACCGCTGCCCGGGATGAGTTTGCCTACGGGCGAGAGCGTGTCCACGTATTCCACGATCACGCGCGAATCAAACAAGGCTTCACCGCCTTCCATGATGAGGCAAGGGACCTTGCCCAATGGGTTGGAGGCCGAAATGGTGGTGTCGGCGGCCCAGACGTCTTCAGGCACAAACTGGTAATCCAGCTTTTTTTCGGCCATGACGATGCGCACTTTGCGCACATAGGGGCTGGTGATGGCACCAATAAGTTTCATACATTGCTTGAGAATTGAATCGACGCCCATTTTATAGAGGTGCATTGCATGCACTTGGCTTGGATGCACCACCTAAAATCCAAGGATGAGTCACACACACAGCATTTCCCAAGTCGTGGCGCTATCGCCATTGGATGGCCGCTACGCCAACAAACTCGCCACGCTACGCCCTTTGATGAGCGAGCAAGGCTATATGCACCGCCGGGTGCAAGTTGAAATCGCTTGGTTCATCGCCTTGAGCGATGCCGGCTTTGCCGAGTTCAAGCCCTTGAGCGCCGCGTCGCGCAACTATCTGCTCGGTCTGGTCGCCAACTTTTCAACCGACAACGCACTGGCGATCAAAGAGATTGAAAAAACCACCAACCACGACGTCAAGGCCGTGGAGTACTGGATCAAAGACCAATTCAAAGGCCACGCCGAGTTGCAAGCTGCGGCTGAATTTGTGCACTTCGCCTGCACCAGCGAAGACATCAACAACACCAGCCACGCCTTGCAATTGCAAGCAGGCCGTGATGAAGTGATCTTGCCGGGCCTAGACGGCTTGATCGCCAAGATGCGCGAAATGGCGCACGCTTTTGCCGATGTGCCCATGCTCAGCCGCACCCACGGCCAAACCGCCAGCCCCACCACCGTGGGCAAAGAGATCGCCAACGTGGTGATGCGTTTGAAGCAGGTACGCGAGCGCATTGCCAGCGTGCAGATGATGGCCAAAATGAACGGCGCCGTGGGCAACTACAACGCCCACCTGAGTGCTTGGCCTGACTTTGACTGGGAAGCCTTTAGCCAGAAGGTCATTGAAACCCCCGCACCGCTGGGCTTGGGTCTGACGTTCCAACCCTACAGCATTCAAATTGAGCACCATGACTACATGGCCGAGTTGTTCGATGCGGTGGCGCGTGCCAACACGATTCTGATTGACTGGTCACGCGACGTGTGGGGCTATGTGTCTTTGGGTTATTTCAAGCAACGCTTGAAGGCCGGCGAAATTGGCTCGTCCACCATGCCACACAAGGTCAATCCGATTGACTTTGAAAACGCCGAAGGCAATTTGGGTCTGGCCAATGCCTTGCTCAAGCACCTGAGCGAAAAGCTACCCATCAGCCGCTGGCAGCGCGACCTGACCGACTCCACCGTGTTGCGCAATATGGGTGTGGCGCTGGGCTATGCGGCTTTGGCCTACCAATCGCTGAGCGTGGGTTTGAACAAACTCGAACTCAACCGCGAAGCCCTAGAGGCCGATCTGGACGCGGCATGGGAAGTGTTGGCCGAACCTATCCAAACCGTGATGCGCCGTTACGGCGTACAAGGCGCCTACGAGCAGCTCAAAGAAGTCACGCGTGGCAAAACAGTGACGGCGCAAGCGCTGCATGGTTTGATTGCCTCGCTGCAAATTCCGCAAGCCGACAAAGACCGCTTGCTGGCCATGACGCCTGGCAGCTACGTGGGCAAAGCCGCCGAACTCGCGCGTCGCGTTTGAACAGATGGCGATCAAATCCACCATCTTCAAAGCGAACGTCCAAATCGCCGACATTGATCACGGCTACTACGCCGACCACGCGCTCACCTTGGCGCGTCACCCCAGCGAGACCGATGAACGCATGATGGTGCGTTTGGTCGCGCTGTCACTGCAGGCACACCAGCTGCAAGACATGTGCGGCGGCGACGGTGTGCTGGCGTTTGGCGCCGGCTTGTCCGACCCCGACGAACCCGATGTGATGCTGACCGATTTCACAGGCCGCAAACGCTTGTGGATTGAGGTGGGTCAGCCGGAAGAAAAGCCCCTGCTCAAAGCCTGTAGCAAAGCCGATCAGGTGATGCTTTATGTGTTCTCCAGCGCTGGCGACGTGTGGTGGAAGAACATGCAAAACAAACTCATCAAGCCGACCACCTTGCAGGTGTGGCGCATTCCCAGCAGTGCGTCGCAAGACTTGGCCAAACTGGCCGAACGCAGCATGCAACTGCAAGCCACCATTCAAGAAGGCGTGGTGATGATGAGCAACGGCAAGACCACCGTGGACATCGAGTGCGAGCGCTGGAAATAAGCGCTGCCACTTTGAGCAAGCGCATTTAAGGCGCGTTTTTAAGGTGCGCTTTTTTCTTGTGCCTCGCCTACATCAACAGATGCATGCGTGAGCGCACGCTCCGCATATTTGTTGAAACGCCAAGATGTGCCAATCATGGTGATACGTCGCCATGTACTGCGCTTCTCGCCGGGTGACATTTCTGGCCAGTACTGAACTTCTTCGAAGGTGCGACCGCAGCCTTTGCATTCCTCATCGCCTTGGCTGGTGGAGCAAATGGCGATGCACGGCGCATCGGGTGTGGTGCGGTACCAAGCCAACCAAGCCTCGTACGCTTTTTTAGGAAACCCTTTTTCTGCCGCCTCGTCGTGGTGGTAGTAAATCATCAAGGCATAGACTTCGGCCAAGGCCCGGAGTTCGGGCGCAAGGGTGACTCCATCGGGCGAAGGCTTTTGTTCGCGCCAATAGTTGATTGCCGCTTCAATGTCGGTGATGTGAATGCCAGCCATCGCGTTAGAGTCAAATGCCTAAAAAGAGGTGGGAACGTAGGGGTGTGGATGATAGCTGGAATGCTATGCTGATCGCGCAATGAAACTTATCTTCACTTGGTTACTTCACGCCACGGCCCTGATGGCTCTGGCGCATCTCTACAGCGGGGTGGAAATCACCAGCTTTGGCGCCGCCATGTTGGCCGCGTTCGTGATTGGGTTGTTCAATCTGATCGTGCGTCCGGCTTTGGTGGTGTTGACACTGCCCGTCACGTTTTTCACCTTGGGCCTGTTTTTATTTGTCATCAACGCCTTGATGTTTTGGGCTGCGGCCGGCTTGCTAGAGGGTTTTCAGGTGCACGGCTTTGGCTCCGCGCTGCTGGGCTCCCTGGTGTATTCCGCTTTCGGCGTGGTGATTGACTCAGCGCTCCAGCGCTTGTTCCCGCCGCAAGCGCTCTAACTCACGCAAGCGCGCGTCCACAATGGACGCCTCGACGTGGCCCGCACGGTCTAATTTGCCTTCACGTGCCATCGCATGGGCCAAGGCTTGTGCGGCTTTGAAGCGATCCACCGCTGCCGCGTAGTCGAGTTCGACAGCACGCGACTCCGCCTGGGCACGAATCGCACGCAAACCGTCCCCTTGCTGTTCATACGCAGCACCAAGCAAGGTCCAAGCAGAGGCATCGCGTGGACGTTGGCTCAACCACAGCGCTAAGTCATCGCTGGCTTGTTTGGCCTGCGCTGGTTTTTGGGTGGCGATACGACTTTGGGCCAGCAGCATGCGCGTGGCCCGGTCGTTGGGCGCCAACGCAAACGCTTTGACATCCAGCATCGATAAGGCTTGTGCGGGGTCACCACTTGCCAACGCCAACTCTGCAGCCAGCAAACGGATGACGCGCAGCGCCGACACATCCAAACCAGACAAGGCTTGCAAGCGTGCCAAATGCTGGCGCGCCGTCACAAACTCACGTTGACGCATATCTGCCATCACACCCGCATACAAAGCACCCGCCTGGCGTGCCAAAGGCAGGGCACGAAAGCTCGCCGCATCGGCTTGTGCAGCCAGAGCACGCAGCACATCCACACCAGGACTGGTCAATACCTGCGCACGGGCAGCCATCATGGCGTGCATGGGCGTGAGCGACAAGGCTTGGCGCGCGGGCAACAATTGCTGACGCGCCTGAGCATCCGCTATGCGCTCGGTGGTCATGGGATGGCTTCGCAAATACGGAAAAGAGCCGTTGTCGTTCAAACGCGAGGCTTGTTGCAGCTTCTCGAACATGGTGACAAAACCTTGCGGCTCAAAGCCCGCTTCGGTCATCACGCCGTAACCCACGCGGTCGGCTTCGCGTTCCATATCGCGCGAAAAATTGAGTTGACTTTGGATGGCTGCGGCTTGGCCGCCCACCATCACTGCATTGGCCGCACTCACGCCACTGGCGCTCGGTGTGCGGCTGGCAGCGAGCATGCCCAAGATCATGGCGCCCATCACCAACGGACCTTGTTTGCCTTGCTGCGAGATCATGCGTGCAATGTGACGTTGCGTGACGTGGCTGAGTTCGTGCGCGAGCACTGAGGCCAGCTCATCGGGGCTGCTGACGGCGGCAATCAGCCCCAAATGAACCCCCAAGTAACCGCCTGGCAGGGCAAAGGCGTTGATGCTGCGATCGCGAATCAGCGCCACCTCCCAAGCAAATTGCTGCTCCAACTCCAGCGTGAGTTCGCCACGTTGACGCGCTGAAGCGAGCAAGGTTTGCCACATCGATTGCACATAGTCGCCCAGCACCGGGTCGTCCAAATAATCGGGGTCGCGGTAAATTTCGCGGGCGATGCTTTCACCCAAACGCCGCTCCACCCCCAAAGGCACCTCGGCACCGTCGCCTAAATTGGGCAAGCGCAAAGCCGTGGTTTGCGACTGCACGGGTGCGACCGGCATCAGCAATGCCGCACAGACAGAAGCAACCACCCAGCGCTTGGCCAGGGTGGTGCGTGGGTGTGCAGAAATCTGGTTTTTCAATGGCATGAGAACGAATGCAGAGCTCGGCCCGTATGATGCGTGTCTCATATTAACCCGCTGCCAATTTCCCCATGTCCACACTCACCCACTTTGACGCACAAGGCCAAGCCCATATGGTGGATGTGGCCGACAAGGCCCACACCCGTCGCGTGGGCGTGGCGACCGGACGCATCATCATGGAACCCGCCACCTTGGCCTTGATTCAAAACGGCACGGCCAAAAAAGGTGACGTGCTGGGCATCGCTCGGATTGCTGGCATTCAAGCTGCCAAAAAAACCAGCGACTTGATTCCTCTGTGCCACCCCTTGGCGCTCACACGTGTGGCGGTAGAGTTTTCTGTGGATACGTCAAACCACAGCGTGCATTGCACAGCCACTGTAGAAACCGTGGGGCAAACCGGCGTGGAGATGGAAGCGCTCACCGCCGTGCAAGTGGCGTTACTCACGATTTACGATATGTGCAAAGCCGTGGACCGTGGCATGACGATGACCGATGTCCGCTTGCTGGAAAAGCATGGCGGTAAATCGGGGAGTTATGTGGCGGCTTAAACACGCGACTTAGTGCGAGGCCTCTTGCTGCTCCAACTGCCAAAGCTTCAAGTATTTGTAGTAACTGGTTTCCGCATTGGAAATCGACAATGCCAAGCCATGTGAGCCATCTAAAAACCCAGCGCGGATCACATAGGTTCTGAAAAACGCCCACGCACCGTGGCCCAAAGCGCCGGCCACCGATGAACGTTTGCCGCGCGCATAGGCCTGTTGAGCTGAAGCGCTGGAATAAGCATCGACCTTGGACAGCACCTGCGAAAAGTTCAAATAGCTGTAATGCAGCAAATGATTTTTCAAAGGCACCACGCGTTGCGATGTGACCACGCGCTCATGAACCAAATCATCTGAGAACTTAGCGGCATCACGCTTGAACAAACGCAACACATGGTCTGGTTGCCAGCCTGCATGCCGAATAAAGCGGCCGCAATACCAAGACAAACGCGGAATTTCAAACGCGGTAGCTGGAGGCTGCGTTTGCAGGACCTGTCGAATTTCTGTCGCCAGCTCTGGCGTGACACGCTCATCGGCGTCGATCGACAACACCCAATCGCAGGTGGCCAGGTTCAGGGCTCGGTTTTTTTGTGGCCCAAAACCAGGCCAATCTGCGGGTTGCGACACGTGTGCGCCGTGTCGCATGGCGATGGCCACCGTGTCATCGGTACTTTGGCTGTCCACCACAATAATTTCGTTGACCAGCCCTTTCAACGATTGCAAACAATCGTCCAGGTTATGCGCCTCGTTACGCGTGATCACAATGGCGGAAAGGGAAGGAAGCGTTGGCGTCATAGATAGCCCCAGTTTAATGGGATGCGGCGTTTTGGACATCGGCCAAGCGGCGCTCTAAACCTTCTGCCTCGGCATTCGATCCCAAAATTTTTGCGCTCTCGATCAAACGTTTGACCACGCGCGCTTCGGGCGAATAGTGCATGAGCCGTTGGGCTTGCGAGTAAATGTCTGCCGCGTTGTCTGCTGTCACGGTTTGGGTGGTGAGCTCGGCAAATTCGGCCTGATTGCGGAATAACCAAGTTTGTTTGGCATGAAGCAAGGGGTCGTCGCGGTAAGCCGGATCGCGCAGCTCAGGGGGTCGGTAAATTTGACCCACACGTCTGAAGTCATTCGCAGCATACAAGCAGCCCAAGAAAAGCAAGCTGCACATCAGCAACACCCCGTTTTGCTGCTGGGTTGAAGGAGTTTGCGCTGTTGGCGCCAGCCCCTGTTCGGGTACAACCCATAACAAACCCAGCGCCAAACCCAAGGTGATTTGAAAAGGCCCGTACCACAGCGGGTATTCCAACAGACTGTGAATACTTAAAACGCACAACACGCCCCAGGCCATGGCCCGCTCGGGGCGCTGCTCGCGCCACGGTTGACGGTGTAACACCCAGCGCAAAGCGGCAATCACACACAGCAGCGCAAAGGGAACACCAAACTCCAACGCAAGATGCAAAGGAAAGTCATGCGCGTTGTCCAACATGTCGCAAAACCGCATGCTTGGGTAGGCCGTGATGAAATGCGCAAAATCCGTCTCACCCCAGCCCCAACCCAGCCAAGGATGCTGGGCAATGAGCGTGAGCATATTGCGCCACAACACACGCCGTCCAGCGCACACACCGTAATCCTGCGTTTGGCCTGCGACACGCAAAATCATGCTGGCGCCTTGTTGCCCTGTCATCGCTTCAGCAAGCCAGGGCATGAGCACAGACCACAGCACCACCAAGCAAGGTGCGATCAGCGCCATGCACAGCAAATTGCGCGAACGCTGCCCAGTGTGCCGAGTCCAATGCCATGCCCACAGTGCCGCCAACACGCCGATCACACCCCATTGCACAGCGCCTGTGCGCGACAGCGAGCACGCCACACCCGCAGCCATGAGATGAAGCAATCCCCAGCGCACGGTTTGCAGCCCTCGGCGAACACGACCCGCAGCCACATCCATGGCCTCCCAAGCCAGCAATGCCACCAGGCCGATGCTGGTCAGCGATGCAAATTGGTTGCGTTGACGCAGATTGGCAAAGGCATCGCCTTTGACAGGTTGATTCACCCAAGGGCTTAAATCATGGGCTAAATCTAGATACTGCAACACGCCCAGCACGCTGCTGACGGCGGCCGCCACAACCCAGGCGCCCACCACCCACATCAATAAGCCGTTGCTGCGCGCGGCAGCACGACGCCCCAGTTCAATCATCAACCACACACACACCAGTGCGGCCAACAAACCCACCGTCAGCGCGCGATCGATCACTTCAGGTACCCACAGCACAGACGCTGCCAACCACAGACCGAGCAGACTTGCCAGCCATGCACGGGACTGGGCGCGAGCAGACAGCGCAGAAGGCAGATCGACCACGAACAACAACGCGCATGCCGCCAACATCCAACTCACCAGCAATGGAATGACGGAGGTGGAGGGACTGCTGGTGAAGGGATTGAGCCAGGGCACACTCAGGCACAACATGAGCAACACGTTGCGCGACCATGTCGGAAGGTTGTTTGAAAGAGCCATGGTCAGATTTTCCAACATGCCAAGGTATGGCTCAAAAAAACAAAGGCGCTACAAAGCGCCTTGTGTTGCCAAAACGATCACGCCTTTATTTGCATTCGTTGGGGACGTACTTCGTGTCGAGCGCATCGTCATGCACCGAGACACCAGCGAATGCCTTCGCGCCCCTCGCCAAGCACTTCCATTGCACCACGCCATTGGTCAATGTGCTGGTGGCGTTGGGCAACGGCAAAGCTGACGCCGTGTTGCCCTGTTGGGTGTAGGGCACCAACAACAAACTGCCACCGCCCGCCGCTGCTGTGGTCGTGATGGTGATCACCCCCGAGGCTGTGGCGATGTCGATGTTGCTGACGTTTTTGGTGGCACCACCCCAGGTGTAATCCGCTTTGTAGTTGTTGGCGGTCGTGGCGACATTGCCACTGCTCACCACGTCAAGCACCGTGTTTTTGGCGGCAGATGCCAACCCCAGGCCTTCACTCACGCGCGCGCGCACGATGTAGTCTTGGTAAGCAGGCAAGGCCACTGAGGCCAAGATGCCGATGATGGCCACCACGATCATGAGTTCGATCAAGGTGAAGCCCTGTTGACGAATGCGTTGCATGGTGAATTCCTAGGCTGTCGTTGGATGTGACATGGATTCTAGAGAGCGCCTGCACAGAGCGCCGCCATGCATGGGTTCAAAAAAAAGCGAGCGGTGAAATCACCGCTCGCTGAGATGAAATCTTGACGAATTAAGCGTCTGTTTCTTCGTGCTTGGCGTCACGCATTTCGATGATCTTGCCCCAAGCAACCACCACTGCAGCACCCGCGGCAGCGGCAGCGTAGTGCAACCAAGGATTGGCTGCCACGGTGTCGCGCAACAAGACGTCGCTGACGATGGTCTCGCCACCGACCCAACCGATCAAGGCTGCGCCCAGCAGAATGATGACGGGGAAACGCTCCATCAACTTGATCATCATGGAGCTGCCAAACACCACCAAGGGAATGCTGATGGCCAAGCCAATGATCAACAGCACTTGGTCGCCTTTGGCTGCGGCAGCCACACCGATCACGTTGTCCAAACTCATGACCAGGTCGGCAATCAAGATGGTGCGGATGGCAGTCATCAAATTGGCGTGCTCTTTGGCTTCTTCGTCGCCCTCTTCTTCATCGGCCAGAAGTTGTGCGCCAATCCAAAGCAGCAGCAAGCCACCGATGATTTGCAAGCCTTCGAGCTCCAGCAAACGGGCGGCAATGATGGTCAACCCGATACGCAGCACCACCGCAGCGCCCGAACCAAACATGATGGCCTTCTTTTGTTGCTGAGGGGGCAAACCGCGTGCAGCCAAGGCAATCACGACGGCGTTGTCACCCGACAAAAGAATGTTGATCCAAATGATCTTCAACAACCCGACGATGAAGTCTGGGTTTTGAAAGCTTTGCAATAAGTCCATGGACGCTCCGTTGTTGTTTTGAAAGCAGGAAAGTTGAAAACCAACTGCTTTTATGAGACCACAAAGTGTAACGGGCCCGACAAAGCGGACCCGTTGGTATTACTGCTTATGCAGCAATGTCTTATTTCAACTGCGCTTTGAGCAGTTTGCCCAGCTCGGATGGGTTACGTGTGATGGTGAAACCACACTCTTCCATGATGGCAAGCTTGGCATCAGCCGTGTCAGCGCCACCAGAAATCAAAGCACCTGCATGGCCCATGCGCTTGCCGGGAGGGGCAGTCACACCCGCGATGAAACCAACGATGGGCTTCTTCATATTGGCCTTGCACCACTGTGCAGCTTCAGCTTCGTCTGGGCCACCGATTTCACCAATCATGATGACGGCGTCGGTGTCTGGATCGTCGTTGAAAGCTTTCATCACGTCGATGTGCTTCAAACCGTTGATGGGGTCACCACCGATACCGACGGCGCTGGATTGGCCCAAGCCCACTTCGGTCAACATCGCCACAGCTTCGTAAGTCAGGGTGCCTGAACGAGACACAACGCCGATACGGCCTTTGCGGTGGATGTGACCAGGCATGATGCCGATCTTGATTTCGTCAGGGGTGATCAAGCCAGGGCAGTTGGGGCCGAGCAACAAGGTTTTCTTGCCGCCAGCAGCTTCCTTGGCTTTCATCTTGTTGCGCACTTCGAGCATGTCGCGAACTGGAATGCCTTCGGTGATACAGATGGCCAAGTCGAGATCGGCTTCCACAGCTTCCCAGATGGCAGCAGCAGCGCCTGCGGGTGGCACGTAGATCACAGACACAGTCGCGCCAGTTTCTTTGGCAGCGTCTTTGACGCTGGAGAAAATTGGCACGCCGAAGATGGACTCGCCAGCCTTCTTGGGGTTCACACCGGCCACAAAACAGTTTTTACCGTTTGCGTATTCGATGCACTTCTCAGTGTGGAACTGACCGGTTTTGCCGGTGATACCTTGGGTGATGACCTTGGTGTTTTTATTGATGTAGATTGACATAAAGTGTCCTAGTCAGTTGGGGACAGAGCTAAAGATCTGTCCCACAAGATCATTACTTAACGGCTGCAACAATCGATGTTGCAGCTTCGGCCATGGTGTCGGCAGAGATGATGGGCAGACCGGATTCGGCCAAGATTTTCTTGCCCAACTCGTCGTTGGTGCCCTTCATGCGCACCACCAGTGGCACGGACAAGTTCACGGCTTTACACGCGGTGACCACGCCATTGGCGATGGTGTCGCACTTCATGATGCCGCCGAAGATGTTGACCAAAATGCCTTTGACATGTGGATTCTTCAACATGATCTTGAACGCTTCGGTGACCTTCTCGGCTGTCGCGCCGCCGCCCACGTCCAAGAAGTTGGCAGGCTCGCCGCCGAACAACTTGATGGTGTCCATGGTGGCCATGGCCAAGCCAGCGCCGTTGACCAAGCAACCGATGTTGCCGTCCAAAGAGATGTAGGCCAAATCGAACTTCGAAGCTTCCACTTCAGCTGGATCTTCTTCGTCCAAATCGCGGTACGCCACGATTTCGGGGTGACGGAACAAAGCGTTGGCATCGAAGTTGAACTTCGCGTCCAAAGCCATGATGTTGCCCTTGCTGTCGCAGTTCAGTGGGTTGATTTCCACCAACGAGGCGTCGGTTTCCATGTAGCACTTGTAGAGCTTTTGCAACACGTCGGCCGCTTGCTCGGCGGAACCGCCAGTCAAGCCAACTGCGTTAGCGATCTTCAAAGCTTGGGCATGGCCCAAACCGGTCAATGGATCGACAAAATCGGTGATGATTTTCTCGGGCGTGGAATGCGCCACTTCTTCGATGTCCATGCCGCCTTCGCTGGATGCGATCACCGCCACTTTTTGTGTGGCACGGTCGGTCACGATGGACACGTAATATTCTTTGTGGATGTCCGCGCCGTCTTCGATGTAGAGACGACGGACTTTTTGGCCTTCTGGGCCCGTTTGATGCGTCTTGAGCTGCATGCCCAAGATGTCGCCTGCCAAACGCTTGACGTCGTCGATCGACTTCGCCACTTTCACGCCGCCGCCTTTACCGCGGCCACCCGCGTGAATTTGGGCCTTCACAACCCACACGGGGCCGCCCAATTTTTGCGCGGCTTCCACCGCTTCTTGCACCGTGAACGCGGGGATACCGCGTGGCACTGGCACACCAAACTGACGCAAGATTTCCTTGCCTTGGTACTCGTGAATCTTCATGAGATCTCTCTTAGGAATCGGTGGATTTGTATGCGCTGTACGCCCGCAACCACTCACACGTGGCCATGGACAGAGCCCCAAGAACTGTATCATGCTGCATCGCGTCAAACTTTTAACAGGCTTACAGCGCCTGCGTTTGGCTTGTGCCCCTTTCAACCCCCAAGAGCTGCCATGGCCAAGGTCTTTATTGATGGTGAAGCCGGTACCACCGGTTTGCAAATTCGCGAACGCTTGGCGCACATGCCCGCCATCGAGGTGGTGAGCATTGACCCCGCCAAGCGCAAAGACGCGCAAGCCAAACGCGAACTCATGGCCAGCGTGGACATGGTGATTTTGTGCCTGCACGACGACCACGCGCGCGAATCCGTTGCCATGATCGATGGTTTAACAAGCCAACAACCCAAAATCATCGATGCATCTACGGCTCACCGGGTCTCACCCGGTTGGGTCTATGGCTTTCCTGAACTGGCCGCAGGCCAACGCGATGCCGTGGCCAAAGCCCAGCGCGTGGCCAACCCAGGTTGCTACGCCACAGGCGCCATTGCCTTGCTGCGCCCCTTGGTGGATGCAGGCTTGATACCCGCCGATTTTCCGGTTGCCCTGCCCTCGGTCAGCGGCTACTCAGGCGGCGGTCGCACCATGATTGAAGATTACGAGGCTGGCAAAGCCCCTTTGTTTGAAGCCTATGCCCTAGGCCTAGAGCACAAGCACATCCCAGAAATCATGGCCTACACCGGCCTGACCCGTCGCCCCTTGTTTGTGCCGTCGGTAGGTAACTTCCGCCAAGGCATGTTGGTGCAGCTGCCCATTCATTTGGACATGCTGCCCGGCAAACCCAAAGCGGCCGATTTGCATGACGCTTTGGCCAACCACTACGGTCACAGCCCGGACAGCTGGGTCAGCGTGCAAGCCGCTACTGACAACGGCAAGCTCGACGCCACGGCCTTGAACGACACCAACAAACTGGAAATTCGCGTCTTTGCGAACGAAGCGCACCGTCATGCAGTGTTGATAGCCCGCCTGGACAACCTGGGCAAAGGCGCCAGCGGCGCGGCAGTGCAGAACTTGCAGTTGATGTTGGGCGTTTAACGCCTCTCTTTGCAAAGGCGTCAGCGCTGCGTGCATATCGCATGGCTCATACTCGCTGCGCTCGCCAAATCGCCAAACGCATACGCTCACATCGCTGACTTTTTGTGGACTAGAAGTCTTCTGCGCCAGCCACTACTTTGCGCACCACCTCTGGCGCAAAGCCGCGACTCACTAAAAACCGCACTTGCTTGGCGCGTGCGGCTGGGTCGACTGGCGGTTCGCCGAATTTTTTTCGCCAAACCTCGCGGGCTCGCTCTAGCTCGGTGCTGCGCATCTCTTGCACGGCCTCGGCGATGGCCTCAGCAGGCAGCCCCTTGGCTTGCAATTCTTGACGCACCCGGGATGCACCGAGCTTGCGAGAGCGACTGTTGACCACCGACTCGACCACGCGTTGTGCGTTGATGAAGTCTTTGGCCTCTAAAAAATCCAACGCCTGGGCCAACTCGCCCGGCGTTTCTTCAAACCGTTTGAGCTTGCGCTCCAACTCTTGGCGCGAGTGCTCGCGCAAGGAGAGCAAACGCAACGCGCGGCCTTTGAGCGAGGGTTGCAAGCCCGAGGCCTTTTTGGCCAGGGGCTTTTCCTCGTCATGACTTGGCGCGTCGTGTGTCACAGGGTGGTTGCCGTCGTGCGTTTTGAGCCTCAGACCACCACGCCATCGGCGTCAATGTCCACGTCTTTGGCTTCTTTGGCCGCTTTGCTGGCCTTGGGGGCTTTTTCTTCTTTGACTGCAGGTGCGTCTACACCACCGGCCAACAAAGGAATGCCCAAGGATTCGCGCACTTTGTTTTCGATCTCGAAGGCCAGCGCTTCGTTTTCACGCAAGAACTCACGGGCGTTGTCGCGGCCTTGGCCAATTTTTTCGCCGTTGTAGGCATACCAAGCGCCTGATTTTTCAATCACTTTGGCGTTCACACCCATGTCAATGATTTCGCCTTGGCGGCTGATGCCTTCGCCAAACAAGATGTCGAACTCGGCCGTCTTGAAGGGAGGCGCCACCTTGTTCTTCACCACTTTGACTTTGGTTTCGTTACCCACCGCTTCGTCACCACGCTTGATGGTGCCCGTGCGGCGAATGTCTAAACGCACCGAGGCGTAGAACTTGAGCGCGTTACCACCTGTGGTGGTTTCGGGCGAGCCAAACATCACGCCAATCTTCATGCGAATTTGGTTGATGAAGATGACCGTGCAGTTGGTCTTCTTGATGGAAGCTGTCAACTTGCGCAGCGCTTGGCTCATCAAGCGGGCTTGCAAGCCAGGCAGTGAGTCGCCCATATCGCCTTCGAGTTCGGCCTTGGGCGTCAACGCCGCCACCGAGTCGACCACCACCAAGTCCACTGCGCCGGAGCGGACCAAGCTGTCCACCACTTCGAGGGCTTGTTCGCCCGTGTCGGGTTGGCTGATGAGCAAGTCTTGCAGGTTCACGCCGAGCTTTTGGGCGTACTGTGAATCCAAGGCGTGCTCGGCATCCACAAACGCGCAGGTGCCGCCTTGCTTTTGCATCTCAGCGATGACTTGCAAGGTGAGGGTGGTTTTGCCGGATGACTCAGGGCCGTAGATTTCAATCACGCGGCCACGGGGCAGGCCACCCACGCCCAAGGCAATGTCCAAACCCAAGGAGCCGGTGGAAACGACCTGGATGTCGTCAATCACCTCGCCTTCGCCCAAGCGCATGATGGTGCCCTTGCCGAATTGTTTTTCGATTTGCGCCAAGGCGGCTTGCAGGGCTTTGGCTTTTTCGCTGTCAGCGACGATGGGTTTGTTGTTCATGAAAATCTCCGTGAAATCAAGGACTTACCTGGAATTTCCAGCCACTGCGTTTATCAACAGCTGGATGCTTGACCAGTACTTTAACGCAAAGTCAAAACTTGTAAAGACTTTTTTTGGTCAGTTTGCCTTACTATTAAGTCATGGCTTCTTCACCCGATTTCCCCACGCCGCAGGACTGGCGACAAGTCCATCTGGGCCGCTTGCTGGGCCACGCCATGCGCCGCTTTGACGCCAGCGTGCTGCACCTGATGGCGCACAACGTGGATGTGCCCTTGGCCTTGTCTAATCTCGCAGCCCGCGCCCAGGTGAGCGCCGCCCACATCCACATCACGCGCCATCTGAGTCTGCAGGGTTCGCGCCTGAGCGAGCTGGCCGAGAGCGCGGGCATGACCAAGCAAGCCATGGGCGACTTGGTCACCCAGTGCGAGGCCTGGGGCTTGGTGCAGCGCACGCCCGATCCGCAAGACGCGCGCGCGCGACGCATTGTGTTCACCGAGACGGGCTTGGCATGGCTGCGCGCGTTTGAACAAGCCGTGGCACAAACCGAAGCCGAGTTCAGACAAGAAGTCGGGGTCGATGTGGCCACCGTGGTGAGCCTAGGGTTAGAGGCCTATGCAGGCGCGTACTCGGACCTAGAATCGGGTCCATCACAGACCTAAAACGCCAACAACACAGGAGACACCCATGCGCATTTTGATTGCTGAAGATGACTTGGTTTTGGCGGATGGCTTGCTGCGCACGCTGCGCGCCTCGGGCGCCGCGGCCGATCACGTGGCCAGCGGCAGCGAGGCCGATGCGGCCTTGATGACCACCGATGAGTTTGATCTGTTGATCCTGGATTTGGGCCTGCCCAAAATGCACGGCCTGGAAGTGCTCAAGCGCTTGCGCTCTCGCGGCTCATCCATCCCCGTGCTCATCCTCACCGCCGCCGATGGCGTCGAAGAACGCGTCAAAGGTCTGGACTACGGCGCCGACGACTACATGGCCAAACCTTTCAGCCTGCAAGAACTCGAAGCCCGCGTGCGCGCCCTCACACGTCGCGGCATGGGCGGCACCTCGTCATCCATCAAACACGGCCCGCTGGTGTACGACCAAACTGGGCGCGTCGCCACCATCGACGGCAAGATGGTGGAGCTCTCCGCACGCGAACTCGGCTTGCTCGAAGTGCTGTTGCAGCGCAGCGGTCGCCTGGTGAGCAAAGATCAATTGGTTGAGCGCCTGTGTGAGTGGGGCGAAGAGGTGAGCAACAACGCCATCGAGGTCTACATCCACCGCTTGCGCAAGAAAATCGAGAAGGGCCCGATCCGCATCGCCACCGTGCGCGGCTTGGGCTACTGCCTCGAAAAAATTCCGGGCTAAGCACGCCGCCGCGTTTCCATGGTGAAGCTTTTTCAGCGCGAGCAACGCTCGCTGTTCGGCGAAATTCTCGACTGGATGCTCACCCCGCTGCTGCTGCTGTGGCCTGTCAGCTTGGCCTTGACCTGGCTGGTGGCGCAAAACATTGCCGGTCGCCCATTTGACCGAGGCTTGGAATACAACGCGCAAGCCTTGGCGCAGCTGGTCAAAAGCGATCAGCAACGCATGTACTTCAACCTGCCCTTGCCCGCGCGCGAAATTTTGCGCGCCGACGAAGCCGACCTGATTTACTACCAAGTGCTGGGCAGCAAGGGCGAATTCATCAGCGGGGAACGGGATTTTCCGCTGCCTCCCGACGAAGAAAAAAGCCTGCCCGGCGAAGTGCGTCTGCGCGATGACGAAATGCGCGGCGCCGATGTGCGCGTGGCCTACACCTGGGTGCGTGTGGACATGCCAGGCGCCAAGCCGGTGCTGGTGCAGGTGGCTGAAACGCTGGAAAAGCGCTCGGTGTTGGCGACCGAAATTATCAAAGGTGTGATGCTGCCGCAGTTCGTCATCTTGCCGCTGGCCGTGCTGCTGGTCTGGCTGGCATTGGCGCGCGGTATCCAACCGCTGAACCAATTGGAAGAACGTATTCGTTTGCGCAAACCCGATGACCTGAGTCCCCTCGACGACCATGCCGTGCCACTCGAAGTGGCGCCCTTGGTGGCCTCGATCAACGACTTGCTGACGCGACTCAAAGAATCCATCGCGACACAAAAACGCTTTTTGGCCGACGCCGCGCACCAGCTCAAAACACCGCTGGCTGGCTTGCGCATGCAGGCCGACTTGGCGCAACGCGCGGACTCCAGCGCCGACGAGTTGAAGCAGTCGCTCAAGCTCATTGGTCGCGCCAGCATTCGCGCCACGCACACGGTGAACCAGCTGCTGTCGTTGGCTCGGGCCGAGAGCGGCAGCACCAACATTGCGCGCGCGCCGTGCGACATGGTGGCCTTGGTCAGTGATGTGATTCAAGACTCGCTGCCGCGCGCCATGGACAAGCACATCGACCTCGGCTACGAAGGCGTGGAGGCAGGCAGCGGCGGTCTGCGCATCAACGGCAATGCCACCTTGCTCAAAGAGATGGTGCGCAACTTGGTCGACAACGCGATCAACTACACGCCCTCGAACGCCGAACAGCCCGGCGTGGTGACCCTGCGTCTGCTGATGGACCGTTTGGGCAAGGTGGTGGTGTTGCAGGTGGAGGATTCAGGCCCTGGCATTCCCGAGTCAGAGCGCGACTTGGTGTTTCAACCTTTCTACCGCGCCCTGGGCACGGAGGCCGATGGCTCAGGCCTGGGCTTGCCCATCGTGATGGAAATCGCGCATCTGCACGCAGCCACCGTGACGCTGGAAGACGCCAACCCTGGCAAGGTCGCACCAGGTGCGCGTTTCACTGTGCGTTTCTCAAACGCCCAAACGTGATGCCAGACACCCGGCGTGAACCGCCGGGCGCAGCACTGTTAGCAGCTCAAGCAGGCTTGAACAAATTGAGCTGCAAACGCTCGCGCTCGATCACACGTTGCACCGGTGGATGGGCCGCCACTTTTTGCACAAACGCCCACAGCGTGGGGTAGTCTTCAGGGTTGATGCCCGCAATCGTGCCCCAGCGTGTGAGGGTCAAGGTGTAAGCATCCAAGGGCCCGAAATGTTCCCCCGCCAGCCATGCATGGCCTTGCTGCTGCGCTTGGTCGACCAAGGCTTGCAATTCCGTCAGCAAGCCACGGTAGGTGTGCACCGCATGGGCTTTGATGTCGGCCTGCACCTCGGCTGAGTTGCTGTACTTGTTGGGCATGAACACGTGTGTGAAGGTGGGGTGCACGGTGTTGTTCATCCACGCAAATGCCTCCAGCGCCTTGGCCCGGGCCACGCCCGAGGCAGGCAAAAAGCCCATTTGAGGGAACTTGCCATCCAAGTAGCTGCAAATCGCCACGATTTGCGTCACCGCCTGACCATCGTCGACCAACACCGGGACTTGGCTGCGTGGGTTGATGGCTTTGTAAGCATCGTCGTATTGCTCGCCCTTGTGCAGCTTGACCATGGTCGGCTCGTAGGCCGTGCCGCTGGCTTCCAACAAACAATGCGGCACAAACGAGCACGCGCCGGGGGCAAAGTACAAGGTCAAACTCATGGCGTTTCCAATCGGGAGTGAAGTTGGCCCAAATTGTAGGCACGCCCTTGGATGGGGTGAATCAACCCAAGGCGCAAGAGCTATTCCTAATCACGCCGATTGAAACAACCAATGAACAAGCGGGTCGATCGGGTTTAACATTCCTGCCAATGAGTTTGACTCATTCGATAGTTTTTCCCAACCTACCAAAGGAATTCACATGTCTCTGATCAACACCCAGGTTCAACCCTTCAAAACCCAAGCCTTCCACAACGGCAAGTTCATCGACGTCACCGACGCTAGCCTCAAAGGCAAGTGGTCTGTTTTGATTTTCATGCCTGCTGCTTTCACCTTCAACTGCCCCACCGAAATCGAAGACGCGGCTGACAACTACGCTGCCTTCCAAAAAGCCGGTGCCGAGGTCTACATTGTGACCACCGACACCCACTTTTCGCACAAAGTGTGGCACGAGACATCACCTGCTGTGGGCAAAGCCAAGTTCCCCTTGGTCGGCGACCCCACACACCAACTGACACGCGCGTTTGGCGTGCACATTGAAGAAGAAGGCCTGGCCTTGCGCGGTACCTTCGTGATCAACCCAGACGGCGTGATCAAGACCATGGAAATCCACTCCAACGAAATCGCGCGCGACGTGTCTGAAACACTGCGCAAGTTGACTGCAGCCCAGTACACAGCCGCTCACCCCGGTCAAGTGTGCCCAGCCAAATGGAAAGAAGGCGCCAAGACCTTGGCTCCCTCGATCGATCTGGTCGGCAAAATCTAATCTTGCCCCGATGTCGCTCTGCGCAGCAGAGCGACTCGCAACCCACCCTGCTGCGCCAGGGCGTTGCGCACAGCGCATGTGACACGCTTGTAGCGTGCGCTGTGCCCAACGAATTTCCCAACCTTTTGATGAAACCAGGTCAGCACCACCAGCGCATGACCTAGGACGTTTGCACCCTGAAACAGGAGAACACCATGCTCGACGACGCACTCAAAGCCCAGCTTCAACAGTACCTTGGCATGCTGCGCCAGCCCATCCGCTTGATCGCCGCCCTCGACGACAGCGAAACCGGCAAAGACATGGGCGAGCTGCTGCACACCATCCAAAGTTTGTCTGACAAGGTGTCGCTCGACACCTCGGGCACCGATGCACGCACGCCTTCTTTCGTGGTTGCCCGCGAAGGTGAAACACAAGGCGTGCGCTTTGCAGGTTTGCCACTCGGTCATGAATTCACCTCGCTTGTCTTAGCGCTTCTGTGGACCGGTGGTCACCCACCCAAGGTGGAACAAGATGTGATTGACAGCATCAAGAGCTTAGAGGGCGACTTCAACTTCGAGGTCTACATGTCCCTCAGCTGCCACAACTGCCCCGACGTGGTGCAAGCGCTCTCGCTCATGGCCATCGTCAACCCCAAGGTCAAGACCGTGGTGATTGAAGGCGGTGCGTTCCAGAAGGAAGTGCAAGAGCGCCAAATCATGGCGGTGCCCATGGTGTTCTTGAACGGCCAAGTGTTTGGCTCCGGCCGCATGAGCGTGGAAGAAATCGTGGCCAAGCTCGACACCAATGCATCTGCCCGCGACGCTGCCAAGATGAACGAGAAAGAGCCGTTTGACGTGCTCATCGTCGGTGGTGGCCCCGCCGGTGCAGCGGCTGCGGTGTACGCCGCCCGCAAAGGCATCCGCGTGGGCGTGGCCGCTGAGCGTTTTGGTGGCCAGGTCAACGACACCATGGCGATTGAAAACTACATCTCGGTGCTTGAGACCGACGGCCCCAAATTTGCCGCCGCCTTAGAAGCCCAAGTGCGCCACTACAACGTGGACATCATGAACCTGCAACGCGCCAGCCAAATCGTGCCAGCCGCACAAGCGGGCGGCATGACGGAGGTGCACTTAGACAACGGCGGCGTCCTCAAAGCCAAGAGCGTCATCCTCTCCACCGGCGCACGCTGGCGCAATGTGAACGTGCCCGGCGAAGCCGAGTACAAAAACAAAGGCGTGGCCTACTGCCCACACTGCGATGGCCCTTTGTTCAAGGGCAAACGCGTGGCCGTGATTGGTGGTGGCAACTCCGGCGTGGAAGCCGCGATCGATTTGGCTGGCATCGTCGAGCACGTGACCTTGGTGGAATTTGCGGACGCATTGAAGGCCGACGCAGTGTTGGTGAACAAGCTCAAGAGCCTGCCCAACGTGGCCGTCCATGTGAATGCGCAAACCACCGAAATCACGGGCGACGGCAGCAAGGTCAATGGCCTGAGCTACAAAGACCGTGCCACCGAAGCTGTGCACCATGTGGCGCTGGAAGGTGTCTTCGTGCAAATCGGTTTGGTGCCCAACACCGAGTTCTTGAAAGGCACGATCGAGCTGAGCAAGTTCGGTGAAATCGTGGTGGATGCCAAAGGCCACACCAATGTGCCTGGCGTATTCGCTGCGGGTGACTGCACCACCGTGCCCTACAAGCAAATCGTCATTGCAGCAGGGGAAGGCTCGAAAGCGGCTTTGTCAGCCTTTGATTATTTGATTCGCCAGCCGGTTACGGGCTGAAAAACTCAAACACTCTTTCTTTCTAAGCAAGTGCTGAGCACTTGCTTTTTTATGCGCTATGGATTGCTCAAACAGAGATAGTTGAATCCTAAATTACCCATATAAATATTTGTTTGGACTATTTAGGCTACACAGGTCAAAGTAACGCCTGTCACTTAGAAAAGGAGCTTATATGAGTGAAGGTCGAGTCCAAATTTTCATCGCGTACCTGCAAGCGCTGCTAGCCGATTTGGCCGAAGCGTCTTGAAGAGAGCAAGCCGTTGTTTTTATTCTCAAGGAGAGACACATGAACCAAGCATCAGAATCCGGAAAATGCCCATTCCATGCAACGGGCGGTACACGTGCGCAACAAGGCACGCAATCTAACGCTAACTGGTGGCCCAACCAACTCAACTTGGCCATCTTGCACCAGCACCAAGCCGTGTCCAACCCCATGGATGCTGACTTTGATTACCACGAAGAGTTTCAAAAACTCGACTACGCCGCGCTCAAAAAAGACTTGGCCGAGCTGATGACCCAGTCACAAGACTGGTGGCCTGCCGATTACGGCCACTACGGCGGTTTGTTCATTCGCTTGGCGTGGCACGCCGCAGGCACCTACCGCACCGCCGATGGCCGTGGTGGCGCGAGTACGGGCAACCAACGCTTTGCGCCGCTCAACAGCTGGCCTGACAACGGCAACCTCGACAAAGGCCGACGCTTGCTGTGGCCCATCAAACAAAAATACGGCAACCAAATTTCATGGGCCGATTTGTTCATCTTGTGCGGCAACGTGGCCATGGAAACCATGGGCTTCAAAACCTTTGGCTTTGGCGGCGGACGTACCGACATTTGGGCCCCCGAAGAGGATGTGTATTGGGGCGCTGAAAAAGAATGGCTGGCCACCAGCGACAAGCCCAACAGCCGCTACAGCGGCGAGCGCCAACTCGAAAACCCACTGGCGGCCGTGCAAATGGGTTTGATCTACGTGAACCCACAAGGACCTGACGGCAAGCCCGACCCCGTCGCCTCGGGCAAAGATGTGCGCGAGACCTTCGCCCGCATGGCGATGAACGACTACGAAACCGTGGCCTTGGTCGCCGGGGGTCACACCTTCGGCAAGATGCATGGCGCAGGCGACGCGGCCCAAGTGGGCCCCGAACCCGAAGCCGCCCCCATGCACGACATGGGTTTGGGCTGGATCAACAGCCACGGCACAGGCAAGGGCGCAGACACCACCACCAGCGGCTTTGAAGGCGCATGGAAGCCCAACCCCACGCAATGGGACATGGGCTATTTCAAAGTGTTGTTCAAGTACGAGTGGGAGCAAATGACCACCACCGCCGGAGCCATCCAATGGCGGGCCAAAGACGTAGCCCCCGAAGACATGGTGGTCGACGCACACGACCCCAGCAAGAAGCATCCACCCCACATGACCACCGCTGACTTGTCGCTGCGCTTTGACCCTGCGTACGAAAAAATCTCGCGCCATTTCTTGGCCCATCCCGACGAGTTTGCCGATGCCTATGCACGCGCTTGGTTCAAACTGACCCACCGCGACATGGGGCCAAAGTGCCTCTACCTTGGCCCAGAGGTCCCTGCAGAAGACTTGATCTGGCAAGACCCTTTGCCTGCGGTGACACACCCACTCATCGACCACCGCGATGCCACGGACTTGAAAACGAAAATCGTGGCCAGTGGTCTGACGGTGAGCGAGTTGATCGCCACCGCTTGGGCCTCGGCCTCAACATTTCGCAACAGCGACAAACGCGGGGGTGCGAATGGCGCACGCATTCGTCTTGCACCGCAAAAGGATTGGGATGTCAACCAACCCGAGCAACTCGCACGTGTGCTGGCCACGCTGGATGTCATCCGCCATGGCTTTCACGCCACCCACCGGGGCAGCAGGCAAATTTCGATGGCAGACCTCATCGTGTTGGCTGGCAACGCGGGCTTAGAAGCCGCCGCTCAAGCGGCTGGCCACACCATTGAAGTGCCCTTTACGCCCGGACGCACCGATGCCACGCCCGAGCAAACCGATGTGGAATCTTTTGCTGTGCTGGAGCCCCAAGCGGATGGTTTTCGCAACTACCGCCAAAAAGCATTCCGCATCTCGCCCGAGGAAATGCTGGTCGACAAAGCGCAGTTGCTGGGCTTGTCTGCGCCCGAGATGACGGTGCTGGTGGGTGGCCTGCGCGTGTTGGGCGCCAACCACGGTGGCAACCAGCAGGGTGTATTCACACACCGCGTAGGGCAACTGACAACCGACTTCTTTCTGAACTTGGTCGACATGTCCACGGCATGGCAACCGACTGGCGACAACGCTTTTGAGGGTCGTGACCGAAAAACAGGCCACGTGAAATGGACCGCCAGCCGTGTCGATTTGGCCTTTGGCTCGAACTCACAACTGCGCGCCATCGCCGAGGTCTATGCCCAACACGACAACGCGGGCAAGTTCGTCAAAGACTTTGTGGCCGCCTGGACCAAGGTGATGAACCTGGATCGCTTCGACTTGAAGTAAGGCCTTTGCTTGGACTCAGACGCTGCGGGCTTGACGGTCAGCAGCTCTGGGGCCACTTGGTTTATTGATCAGATCAAGTCAGTGATCAAACTCTGCACGGTGTCTGGGGCCACGCGCACGTCGGCGGTGTAGTGGGCGTGGTCGCAGCCCAAAGTCAGTGCAGCGCCAGACTTGACGGCATCGCGCATGGCCGCTGTCAATTCAAAGCGCACAAAGTGCACCGCTGAGGTTTTGACATCGGTCTCACGGTCCAAGTCTTCGTCGGCAATCGCGTACACGCGGGGTTGCCCTGCGATCTCAACAAACAGGCGGTCTTCTACCCCCATGAGCTGAGCCAGTGCGCGCTTACGTTCTTCCACATCCGGATAGGTCAGCATCACGGTGGCCTTCCAGTTGTGACCATCGGGCACCAAGGGCGCGTAGGCGTCGATCTCTTGCTGAATGCCCGCTTCTTCAAATACTTTCTCGATCCGCAACATTTCTTGAATTTGATAGCGCATGGTGATTTCGCTTTCAAACTGCACCCGCAGATGCTCGCCCAAGGTCACGGTGCGCAATTGGCGAAGCGCCATCACCTCAGGCTTATGCAAGACCCGCCATTTGGCATAGGCCTCCAGCGACATGAGGTTATCTGGCGCGATGTGTCCGGTGCACTGCATCAGTCCACCCATTCGGTCAAGGCTTTTTGGTAGCGGTTGGCATGAGAGCGTTCGGCCTTGGCCAAAATTTCAAACCAATCGGCAATGTCATCAAAGCCTTCATCGCGTGCGGTCTTGGCCATGCCCGGATACATGTCGGTGTACTCATGGTTCTCGCCGGCCACGGCAGATTCCAAATTCTGCCGCGTGGAGCCAATGGGCAAGCCTGTCACCGGGTCACCCGACTGCTCTAAAAATTCCAAATGCCCATGGGCATGGCCGGTTTCACCATCGGCGGTCGAGCGAAACAAGGCGGCCACATCGTTGCGCCCTTCGATGTCGGCTTTGTTGGCAAAGTACATATAGCGTCGGTTGGCCTGCGCCTCGCAATTGAAGGCTTCTTTCAGGCATTGCTCGGTGCGTGAGCCTTTGAGTGCGACCATGGAAGATGTCCTAAAAAATAAAAGGCTGGCCAAGCGCGAAGACGCTCAAGGTTGGCTCGCGGCAGAGGCCGCAGGCTTGAGCGTCATCACCTCAGGTTGCAGCTGCGCGCTCATGCGCTCAGGTTCTTGCACACGCTGTGGCCCAACACCGAGGAGGCGCAAATAACCTTGCGTCCAAGCCCAAAACAACAGGTTGATCACGACCAACACCATCGCGGTGTTGCGCCAAAAAAAGGGATGTTTCATTGAGGTCGTACGCTCACTTCTGAACTGTTGATCACTTCCAGGCCTTGCGCAGTCTCCACCCGCAAAGCGCCTGTGGCATCGACGCCGCGCGCCACACCTGTGCGGCCATCGCTCAGGCTCACGGTCAAATCACGCAAAGCATCGCGCGCATGGAAGGCATTGTGCAACGGGGCAAAGCCACCTTGGGCGCCAGGGCTTTGAAACGCCAACAGGGTCGCCAACAAGGGTTGCGCCACGCGGCTCAGCGTTTGCGCCGCCGTGATCCCGGGCAGCAGGTCTTGCAGGCCCAAAGGCTCGGTGGACAAGCCCTGCGCCACAGGCGCTGCGATGTTGATGCCCACACCCACCACGCAATAGCGTGCCGGCGCAGAGGGGGCCCCTGCGGGCGTTGGAGGCACGGCGCTGCGCCCCGTGGCCACCGCTGTCTCGATCAAGATACCGGCCAACTTGCCCCAGCCCATCGGCGTGCCCGGACGGGCCACCCACACATCGTTGGGCCACTTCAAGCGCAGGCCCAGGTCCGCGCGGGGGTCCAAGCTTTGCACCAGTGACAAACCCACCGCCAGCGACAGCCCTGACCAGTCTTGAGGCGCCAGCATGAGGCCCAACGAAAAAGTCAGCGCATCGCCGGTTTTGCCGTGCCAGGGTCGGCCCAAGCGACCACGACCTGCGGTTTGGCTTTGCGCCACCAGCAGCACGGGATCGGTTTGGCCCGCACGCGCACGGCGCATCAGTTCGGTGTTGGTGGAGTCGATTTCGGGCAGCACCTCCACCGTGAGGCCTGGCTGCAAACCCACCATCGCTTGCCACAGGTCTTCAGCGGGCCAGATCATGGGGCTCAATGCTTTTTAGATTTGGCCTTGTGGGCCTTCTTGTCCGATTTCTTCTTATCCGACTTCTTGGTGTCAGACTTTTTGTCTTTGGGGAATTCAGAGGTGGAGGACAACAAGGTTCCTCGGCACTTCTTGGCGCCGCACCAGCAAGGGTATTCAAGCTTGAGTTTTTTGGTCAATGGCGCATCAATCACCAAACCATAGTCGTAGTTCAGCTCCTCGCCGGCTTTGATGTCGCGGATCGCCTTGATGAACACCCGGCCGTCCACCTCGTCAGGCTCGCAACTGGGTTTGCACGAGTGGTTGATCCAGCGCGAAGAGTTGCCGCCGTACTTGGCGTCGATCACATGCTTTTCGTCGATGTGAAAGTAAAACGTGTGGTTGGGGTCTTGGGGATCGTGCGGGTGGCGACGCAGCGCCTCTTTCCACGTGATGATCTCGCCCACGTACTCAATGATGGTTTCACCCTTGGCAAAGTCTGTCAGTGCGAAAACCCCCTTGCCATGCACGCCAGAACGGCGGGTTTGAATGCGGCGGCCGGTGATGGGCGCGGGGGTCTGGGCGGGTGATTTTTGGGACACTGAATTTTTCTGTTAACTTAAATACGTACGCATGCATGTGCGCGCCCGTGGGCGCGCGTGCGCACGCGCGAGAGAAGCAAATTGTAGTGGTCAGTTTTTAAGGAACGTTGAAATGAGCAAAACCCTCGTGATTGCCGAAAAACCTTCGGTCGCGCAAGACATCGTGCGCGCACTCACGCCTGTGGCGGGGAAGTTCGAAAAACACGACGATCACTTCGAGAGCGACACCTATGTGGTCTCGAGTGCCGTCGGCCATTTGGTGGAAATCCAAGCGCCCGAAGAGTTCGACGTCAAACGCGGCAAGTGGAGCTTTGCCAACCTGCCCGTGATTCCGCCTTTCTTCGACTTGAAGCCCGTCGAAAAAACCAAAAGCCGACTGAACGCGGTGGTCAAGCTGGCCAAACGCAAAGACGTGACCGCCCTCATCAATGCCTGTGACGCGGGCCGTGAGGGTGAATTGATCTTCCGCTTGATCGAGCAATACGCCGGCGGCAAAAAGTCGCTGGACAAACCGGTCAAGCGTTTGTGGCTGCAGTCGATGACACCGCAAGCGATTCGCGATGGCTTTGACGCCCTGCGCAGCGAGAAACAAATGCAAGGCTTGGCCGATGCCGCACGCAGCCGCTCGGAGGCCGACTGGCTGGTGGGCATCAACGGCACGCGTGCTTTGACAGCTTTCAACTCACGCGAAGGTGGCTTCTTCTTGACCACCGTGGGCCGTGTGCAAACGCCTACGCTGTCGGTGGTGGTGGAACGTGAAGAACAAATTCGCAAATTCGTCAGCCGCGACTTCTGGGAAATTCACGCCTCATTCCAGGTCGAAGCGGGCAGCTACCCTGCCAAGTGGTTCAACCCCGAACACAAAAAAGACGCGGAAGACGCCGAGAAAAAACACGACCGCGTGTGGAGCGAAGCTGAAGCTTTGGCGATTGCCGATGCCGTGCGCAACCAGCCAGCCAGCGTCACCGAAGAAAGCAAACCCACCACCAAGGCCAGCCCCGGTTTGTTTGACCTCACCTCGCTGCAACGCGAAGCCAACGGCCGCTTTGGCTTCTCGGCCAAAACGACTTTGGCACTCGCGCAAAGCTTGTACGAGCGCCACAAGGCTCTGACCTATCCACGTACCGATTCGCGCCACTTGCCTGAAGACTATGTGGCTGTGGTCAAAGACACCTTCACCATGCTCGCCGACAGCGGCATGAAGCACCTCGAACAACACGCCACCGTCGCGTTGAACAACAACTACGTGCGCAAACTGCCACGCGTGTTTGACGACAAAAAGGTCAGCGATCACTTTGCGATCATCCCGACCTTGCAAGCGCCCAGCGGCTTGTCTGAAGCCGAGCAAAAGTTGTACGACTTGGTGGTGCGCCGCTTCATGGCCGTGTTCTTTCCAAGCGCCGAATACATGGTGACCACGCGCATCAGCACCGTCAAAGCCGCCGGCAAAGACCACCACTTCAGCACCGAAGGCAAAGTGTTGGTCAATGCCGGTTGGATGGCCGTGTACGGCAAAGACGCCGCACAAGAAGCCTCGGACAACGAAGAAGACGGCAAGACCCTGGTCGCCTTGCAAGCAGGCGAATCAGCAAAGAACGAATCTGCTGAAGCAAAGGGTTTGAAAACCCGCCCCCCCGCACGCTACAGCGAAGCGACGTTGCTGGGCGCGATGGAAGGCGCTGGCAAGTTGGTGGAAGACGATGAGTTCCGCGAAGCCATGCAAGAAAAAGGCTTGGGCACCCCCGCCACGCGCGCCGCCATCATCGAGGGTTTGCTCAACGAGAAATACCTCATCCGCGATGGCCGCGAGATGATCCCCACTGCGAAAGCCTTCCAGCTGTTCACCCTGTTGCGCGGCTTGGGCGTGGAAGAGTTGTCCAAGCCTGAACTCACGGGCGGTTGGGAACACAAGCTCTCGCTGATGGAACACGGCCAACTCAGCCGCGAAGAATTCATGCGTGAAATCGCCGAGATGACCGAGCACATCGTCAAAAAGGCCAAAGAGTTTGACCGCGACACCATCCCTGGTGACTACGCCACCTTGAAAACACCGTGCCCCAAATGCGGGGGCGTGGTGAAAGAGAACTACCGCCGCTACGCGTGCGTGGGCAAAGACAGCAGCGCATCCGATTCTGGTGAAAGCGGCGCAGGTTGCGGCTTCTCGATCAGCA
>Ga0228699_1000288_pt1 | contig 42350 bp, 45 predicted proteins | sample McNCre217_Aug_MG_FD_178016 | JGI IMG/M metagenome (GOLD analysis project Ga0228699, IMG submission 178016) | Freshwater microbial communities from McNutts Creek, Athens, Georgia, United States - 2-17_Aug_MG | ecosystem: Environmental > Aquatic > Freshwater > Creek | place: USA: Georgia... | reverse complement strand
CATCAAGTCGACATCGCCTGAAAACAAGGGGCCTAAGGGGTTTCCCCTTAATTAACCGACCACTCGGTCGGATTACTATCACAACGTTAAATTTTCCATCGGAGACGGTTACATGCAACAAGTTTTCAAACGTGCAGCCTTGGCTGCTGTCTTGGCCAGCGCAGGTTTTGTCGCCCAAGCGGCTGACCCCATCATTTTGAAAGTCCATCACTTTCTGAGCCCCCAGTCGATCCAAAACACACACATGCTGCGCGGCTGGTGCGACAACATTGCCAAAGACTCCAACAACCGTCTGCAATGCCAGATCTACCCCGCCATGCAACTGGGCGGCACCCCACCCCAGCTCTACGATCAAGCACGCGATGGCGTGGCTGACGTGGTGTGGACATTGCCTGGTTACACGGCAGGCCGTTTCCCCAAGATGGAAGTGTTCGAGCTGCCTTTCATGATGACCAACGCCGAGGCCACCAGCCGCGCCGCCTGGGACTACTATGAAAAATTCGCCAAAGAAGAATACAAAGACGTGAAAGTGCTGGCCATGCACGTGCACGGCCCCGGCAACATCTTCACAGCCAAGAAGCAGATCAAAACCATGGCCGACATCAAAGGCCTGAAGCTGCGTGCCCCCACCCGTTTGACCACCAAGCTGCTTGCCAGCATGGGCGCTACCCCCGTGGGCATGCCTGTGCCTGCAGTGCCAGACGCCTTGTCCAAAGGTGTGATTGATGGTGCTGTGATTCCCTACGAAGTGGCGCAAACATTGAAGATCGACGAGTTGGCCCACTTCACCGCAGAGACCGACCGCTCGGCCAATGCGCTGTACACCACTGTGTTTGTGGTGCCCATGAACAAGGCCAAGTACGAGTCACTGCCTGCTGATTTGAAGAAAGTCATCGACAAAAACTCGGGCCGCGAACTGTCGGCGTTCTTGGGCAAAACCCAAGCGGGCAACGACGTACCAGGCAAAGCCAAGATGGTCGCCGGTGGTCACACCATCACCGTCATTCCTCAATCCGAACTCGACAACTGGAAGCGTGCTTCTGCAGGTTTGAGCAACGAGTGGGTGGCAGACATGGACAAAAAAGGCTTCGATGGCACCACCCTGCTGCACGAAGCACAAGCTCTGATTGCGAAATACACCAAGTAAGACGCAACGCTTCGGCTTGTTTCATCCATCACAAAGGGAGGTTCCAACCTCCCTTTGTTACGTACACTGAGCACTTCTTCCTCGAACTCTCTGGAGAGTCACTTTGAGACTTCTTACCTCACTGGCCAATCTTTGTGCCGTTTTAGCGGGAGCGCTGATCACGCTCATCACACTCATCACCTGTGGCAACTTGATTTTGCGCAACACGACGGGCGACTCCATGGCCGGCGCTTTTGAAATCACCGCCATGTCCACCGGCGCCGCGATTGCCTTGTTCATGCCGCTGTCGCAAGTCCGCCAAGGCCACATCATTGTGGATTTCTTCACCAACAGCCTCAGCGATGCAGCGAACGGCAAACTCGACAAACTCGGCGCCTTTGTTTTGGCCCTGGTGTTTGGTTTGCTGGCCTGGCGAACCACCTTGGGTGGCTTGAGTGCCTACAACTCCGGCTCGCAAACCATGTTGATGAGCTTGCCCGAGTGGATTGTGTATGCCGCCATGGTGCCTCCTTTTGCATTGACCGCTGTGATTGGTTTGCGTCAAGCTTTGTTTGGCTTTGAATTGCCCACGGAGAATTAAGCATGACGCCTTTAGAACTGACAGGATTTATTTTCGGCAGCATGCTGTTTTTCATGGCCATTCGGTTTCCGATTGCCATCAGCATGTTTTTGGCCGGCGCCATTGGCTACATCTCGCAAGCCGGATGGCTGCCCTTCTCCAATTTCGTCAACGCACAAGCCTTTGCACGTTTTGCGGGCTATGACTTGTCCGTGATCCCCTTGTTCATCTTGATGGGTAATTTCGCCACCAAGGGCGGCATCAGCAAGTCCTTGTTTGCGTTTGCAGCCAGCGTGATGGGCGGCTTCAAAGGCGGCCTGGCCATGGCCTCGTTGCTGGCCTGTGCCGCATTTGGCGCCATCAGTGGTTCGTCCGTGGCCACCGCAGCGACCATCACAGGCGTTGCCCTGCCCGAGATGAAGCGTCACGGCTACTCAGGCCGTTTGGCAACCGGCACGCTCGCAGCGGGTGGCACCTTGGGCATTCAACTCCCACCCTCCGTGGTGCTGGTGATTTATGCCATTTTGACCGAGCAAAACATTTCCAAGCTGTTCGCTGCAGCCGTGATTCCCGGCATCATTGCGATGGTGGGTTATATGGTGGCCGTGGCCGTCTATGTGCGCATGGTGCCAGGCCAAGCCCCTGAAGTTGACGAAGACCGTGAGCCCATGACATGGGCCAAAGTTTGGGGTGTGTTGCCGATTTTGATGATCTTCACCCTGGTTTTCGGCGGCATCTATGGCGGCTTGTTCACCCCCACAGAAGGTGCGGCGGTCGGTGCAGCCTCCACCCTGCTGACGGCTGTTGGCAAAGGTGAGATGAGCATGGCCAAGTTCCGCGAATGCTTTTTGGGCACCGCGACCAGCGCAGCGATGATCTTCTTGATCTTTGTCGGCGCTGACTTGATGAACGCCGCTTTGGCCATGACGCAAGTGCCAAATCAATTGGCCGCTGTGGTCGGCAGCTGGGGCTTGCCACCTTTGGCTGTGATTGGTGCGATTTTGATCTTCTACGTGTTGCTCGGTGCCGTGATGGACGAAATGTCCATGCTGCTGCTGACTGTGCCGATCTTCTTCCCCATGGTGATGGGCCTGGACTTTGGCATGCCCAAAGACATGGTTGCCATTTGGTTTGGCATCATGGTGCTGATGACGGTGGGTTTTGGCTTGATCGCACCGCCCGTGGGCCTGAACGTCTATGTGGTCAACAGCATGGCCAAAGAAGTGCCCATGGCTGAGAGCTACAAAGGCGTCATGCCCTTCTTGGTCAGCGACGTGCTGCGCACCCTGCTGTTCCTCTTCTTCCCCATCGTGCCTTTGTGGCTGGTGGGGTTTGTGGGCTGATCACCAAGCACCTCATGACAACAAGCCCCGCATGCGGGGCTTGTTTTTTTGGGGGGCACAAAAAAAGATCTACGACATAGAAGGCGTCAAGGCGCCGCATCATCCAGCGTCGTTTTGGCGAGCCAGTATTTGAAGGTCCCAGTGGCGGTTGCCACCAAAGTGCCCTCTTCATCCACCATCTGCGCCGCACAACTGCACAGGCTGCGGCTGGCATGCACCACCCAGCCTTCAGCCAGCAATGGGCCACGCCCGGGGCGATGAAAGCGGCTGCTCATCTCCACGGTGACGGCGGTTTGTGATGGTGCATCGGGCAGCTGCGCAGCAGCGCGCGACATGACCGAATCAAGCAGCGTCATGATCACGCCGCCATGCGCGGCTGGCAGTTGGTTCAGCAACTCCTCGCGCACATGGGGCAAGCGCACATGCACCTTGCCCGGTGGGGCTGGCACTTGAACGGCACCGATCAGCCGCAGAAACGCATTACGGTCAAGCTGTGGCTGCATGCATCAACCCGCCGTGATGCCGCCGGCCTTGATGACCTTGGCCCATTTGTCCAGCTCACTGCGCAGGCGTTGACGCATCTGCTCCTGTGTGCCGGGATCGACCTCGGCACCAGCCTCTAGCAGGCGACGGCGCACCTCCGGGTCTTTCATCACGGTGTTGAAGTCGGCGTTGATCTTGTCCAACACGGGTTGAGGCGTCTGGGCGGGTGCGAACAACGCAGCCCACGAATAGGCTTCAAACCCAGGCAGCCCCGCCTCCACGCCACTGGGCACATTGGGCACATTGGGCAGCATCGGTGAACGCTTGCGGCTGGCAACCGCCAGCACCTTGACACGGCCGGACTTGATGTGCGGCAAGGCCGTTGGCGCGTCACTGAACATCAGTTGCACCTGACCGCCCAGCAAATCATTCATGGCAGGTGCGCTGCCCTTGTACGGAATGTGCTGCAGCTTGGTGCCCGCTTCCATATTGAACAACTCGCCCGCCAAGTGCGTGCCACCGCCATTGCCAGAAGAACCATAGGCCAATGGCGCTCCGCTTTTGGCCAGTGCAATCAACTCTTGGATCGAGTTGGCAGGCACCGAGGGATGCGCCACCAGAAACACCGGGAACATGGCCGCAAAGCTGATGGGTGCGAAATCTTTTTCAATGTCGTAGGGCAGCTTACCCATCAGCGATGGATTGACCGAATGGTGAATCGCCCCCACAAACAAGCCATGGCCATCGGGTGCTTCTTTGGCGGCGGCTGTGGCTCCCACCACACCGCCAGCCCCGGCTCGGTTGTCGATCACCGTCGGGGTTTGCCAGACTTCGGACAACTTGGTCGCAAAGATGCGTGCCGTGGTGTCCACAGGGCCACCCGGTGGAAACGGCACGATGAAGCGCACCGTCCGGTTCGGCCATGCGGGGGCAGCCCATGCAGTCCAAGGTTGTGTCGCCGCAGCAAAAAGACCGCTGGCAATGAGTTGGCGGCGCGTCGTGGCGTCATGCATCAGGAAGATCCTCGTGTTCAAACTCAATCGATCTTGGCGCCGGTGGACTTGACCACCGCAGACCAGCGCGTGATTTCGCGTTCGATGTGGGCTTGCAAAGCCTCGGGCGTGGAGCCCACAGGTTCGTAACCGCCAGCCGCCAGCTGTGACTGCACCTGGGGTTGACGCAGCGCGGTGGCGATCTCACGGCTCAAGCGCTGCTTGATGTCGTTGGGCATGCCCGCAGGCGCAATGATGGCGTACCAACCTGTCACATCAAAGCCTGCAATGCCCTGCTCCTGCACCGTGGACACCTCAGGCGCAAGCGCGGAGCGCTGCGGGCTGGTGACCGCCAGCGCATGCATATGGCCGCTGCGAATTTGCGGCATGGAAGTCGAAATACTGTCGAACGTCAAATCGATGTCGCCCGCCAGCATGGCGTTGACCACGCCTGCACTGCCTTTGTAGGGCACATGCGTCATCTTGATGCCTGCAATGCTGCTGAAATACTCGGCCGCCAAGTGCCCCGTGTTGCCATTGCCCGCCGAACCAAAAGTGAGCTGACCGGGCGCGGCCTTGGCGGCTTGCACCAGTTCGTTCATGTTCTTGGCAGACAGCTTGCGGCTACCCGCCACCACCATGGGCAGGTTCGCCACCAGAGATACGGGTGTGAAGTCTTTGCGGGTGTCGTAGGGCAATTTGGGGTAGAGGCTGTGGTTGATGGCGTGGGCGGCCAACACCATCAGCACGGTGTAGCCATCAGGCTGGGCACGCGCCACGTACTGCGTGGCCAGCGTGCCGCCTGCACCCGCCTTGTACTCGAGCACCACAGGTTGACCGAGTTGCTGCTGCAACTGCAAGGCCAGTGGTCGCCCCAGCAAATCGGCACTGCCACCCGGTGGGTATGGAATCACGAGTTGAATCGGTTTGATGGGCCATGGCTTGTCGGCATGCGCGAAAGGCATAAGGCATGCCGTAGTGAACAGTGCAAAACAAGCCGCGAGGTTGCGGCGCAGTTTAGAAGCTTGGTTGTGCATAGTGTTTTCAGTCCTTGTGTCAAACATCGAAGGGAGCCGTCGTGATTTACACGTATTCATCGCGCAACTGGCGCTTGAGCACTTTGCCAATTTCACTGCGCGGCAAGGCATCCACCAGTCGCACATCGGCCACACGTTGGGTCTTGCCCACGCGCGCGTTGAGCCATTCACGCAACGTCTGTGCTTGCGCGGATGCGCCAGAACGCAGCACCACAAAGGCCACGGGGGTCTCGCCCCATTGCTCGGAGGGAACGCCCACCACCGCGCATTCCTGCACATCGGGGTGTTGCACCAGTTTTTCTTCAATGTCCGATGGGTAAACGTTGAAGCCGCCCGTGATGATCATGTCCTTCTTGCGGTCACCCAGCACAATGAAACCATCTTCGTCCATGCGGCCCACGTCGCCGCTGCGGATAAAGCGTTTGCCCTTTGCATCAAACCATTCGGCTTCGCGGGTTTTGTCGGGCAGGCGGTAATAGCCGGTCATCATGCCGGCCGATTCGCCCACGATTTCGCCCAGTTCGCCCTTGGGTATCTCCTGCTCTTGCTCGTCAATGAAGCGAATGTCAGCGCCCTCACCGGGACGGCCGACTGTGTGCAGCTTGTTGGGGAATTCGTGGCAATGCAACTCGCAGCGGACGCCGCCTTCGGTCAGTCCGTAGTACTCGATGAGTCGGCCTGGCCAACGTTGCAATACCTCGGCCTTGAGCTTGGCGTTGAAGGGCGCACTGGTACAGAACTTGTTTTTGAGCAGGCTCAGGTTGGCGCTGTCAAAACTCGGGCAGGCCATCAAGCGCTGGTACTGCACAGGCACCAGCATGGTGTGGGTGGCGTGGTGCTGCTCAGCCAGTTGCAGGTAGTGCGCCGCATCGAACTTGCGCATCAGCACCAGCGTGCCGCCCAAGGCCAGCGTAGGCAATGCAGCCACCAGCGTGGTGTTGGAATACAGCGGCGTGGCGCACAGCGAGATGCTGTCGGGGCCATAACCATTGGTGACGGCACGGCGCAAATGGGCCCAGCGCATGGCCCACGATTGCACAATGCCTTTGGGCACACCCGTGGTGCCCGAGGAGTAAATGACGTTGAAGGGCCAGTCTGGCGCAGGCGCAATCGGCTCGGGTGCCTGCTCTGGCGCGGCCAACCAGTGCGACCAACGCTCGCCCGCTTGTGGCGAATCATCGAGCGCCACACAGCGCAGCGTGTTACCCGCCTGCAAAGGCCATTGCGCAGCCACGGCGGCGTCGCGCAGCACCAGGCGTGCGCCGCAGTTACTCAGCATGGCGCTCAGATGTTCGGCGGTGGCCGATGGCGCCAACGGTGCCACCGCCACCCCCGCACGCAACGCACCGAAATAGGCCATCACGTATTCCATGGAGGTGCCAGCGCACAGGGCCAACACATCGCCTGGCCCAAAACCATCGCGCTGCAAACTGGCGGCCACCCGCTCCATACCCAAACGAAGTTCGGCGTAGCTCAGTTGCACCTCTTCGAGAATCAGCGCGGTGTGGTGAGGACGGTGGGTGGCTTGTAAGGCAACGAATTCGGGCAAGGAACCAAAAGGTTGTGCCAGCAGGTGGTCAATGTCTGGATGCATACAAGCAATGATAGGCAAACTGCTGCGATACGGACCTAGGGTTTCACGGAAGGTGGGTTCGTCATTTCCGAACCCACCCTTCCAGATTTCCTACAGCCACCGGTTCGTCACACCTCTTGACCCATGACCCAGTTGGGCACGCTGGTCACGATTTCCGGAAAAATCGTGATCAACACAATGGCCAAAATCATGCAGCCAAAAAAGGGCAAGGTCATGCGGGCGATTCGGTTGCTGTCGATGCCTGTCATGTTTTGCAACACGAACAGGTTAAACCCGACCGGTGGCGTGATCTCTGCAATTTCAATCAACATGATGATGAAGATGCCAAACCACACCAGATCAAAACCGGCCTTTTGAATCATGGGCAACACCACCGCGCTGGTCAGCACAATCATCGAGATGCCGTCCAAGGCCGTGCCCAGCACCAGATAAATCACCACCAACACGGCAATCAAACCAAAGGGTGACAAATCAAGGCTCTGCACAAACTCAGCCAACTCACGCGGGATGCCGGTGAAGGCCATGGTCTTGGTCAAAAACGCAGCGCCCGCCAAAATGAACATGATCATGCAGCTGATGCGCGTGGCACCGGCTAACCCGGCCCAAAAGTTGTCCCAGGTCAAGCTGCGTCCTGCCGCTGCAATGGCGAGTGAACCGACCACACCCCAAGCCGCGCATTCTGTTGCTGTCGCCAAGCCGCTCACCAGCACCCAGACGATGAACACGATCAACAAGCCACAAGGAATCAAGCTCCCTGAGCGACGCAGTTTTTCGACGAAGGTCGTCGGTGCCTCAGGCGGCGGCACACGGTCGGGATTTTGAATGCTCCACCAGGCGATGTAACCAGAAAACAAACCCATCAGCAAAAAGCCTGGCAGGAAGCCCGCCAAGAACAACCGAATCACACTGGCATCAGCAGCCACGGCATAGACCACCATGGTGATCGAGGGTGGAATCAAAATGCCAAGCCCCCCTGCTGCGGACAGTGAGCCCAAGGCCAGCCCTTTGTCATAGCCGCGGCGTTCCAACTCAGGCAGCGCGACCTTGGCAATCGTGGCACAGGTGGCCGCAGACGAGCCAGAAACAGAGCCAAAAATACCGCAGCCCAAAATGGTGGTGTGCATCAAACGGCCTGGCACACGGTTCAACCAGGGTGCCAAACCATCAAACATTTGTTCTGACAAACGCGTGCGGTAGAGAATTTCACCCATCCAGATGAACAGCGGCAACGCTGCAAGTTCCCAACTCGCGGTGGTTTCCCAAAACGCACTGAACAGGTTCATGCCAGGCTCGGTGTGGGTGAAGAAGGCCTGACCGACCCAGCCCACAATCGCCAAGGTCATGGCAATCCACACACCGCCGCTGAGCATCAACAACATCAACAGCAGCAGCAAGCCACCGATTTCAAGCAAGCTCATCACAACTCCTCGGAAAAATCGCCACGTGCATGACGTTCTTCCACACGGACGACATAGCTAGGCCTGCCACCACGCAACACGCAAACACACTCATCCACCACCGCCACAAACAAGATGGCTGCGCCAATGACAAAACTCAGCTGTGGAATCCACAAGGGAATCGCCACCATATTGCCAGCAATGTCATTGAACTCCCAGCTCTGGTAGGTAAAGCGTGCAGCCCAGAAAAACAGATAAGAAATCGCCACACTGGCGGTTGCCAAAGACGTGACTTCCAGCCAATGGCGTGTGCGCGGAGAGACTTTTTCAAGCAACAAGGTCACCCGCACAAAGTCGCCATTTCGAAAGCTGTAGGCCATGCCAAAAAAGGCCGCTGCAGCGCACAACCATGACACCACGTCATTGATCCACGAGACGCGCCAATCCAGGCTACGTCCCATCGATGCGCCCACCATGAGCACCAAAATGGTCAAAACACAGAGGGAGGAAATGATGCCTCCCAGTGCATACAGCCCATCCAGACCGCGTCGCAGTCCAGATGGTTTTGTCGCAGGTGCGTTGTTCATGATCAACGCTTGTAGCTGGTCAGCAAGGACTGACCTTCAGGGCCCGATTTTTCAAGCCATTCGGTGAGCATCACCTCGCCTACTTTTTGCAGGTCGGCTTTGAGTTGTGCCGAAGGCTCCAGCACTTGCATACCGTTGGCCTTGAGCTTGGCTTTGGATTCCGTATCCACTCGCTTGCTGGCCGCCAGTCCACGCGTTTCGGCGGCAGCGGCGGCGTTCAAGACGGCGGTTTGGGTGGGTTTATCCAGGGCGTCAAATGCTTTGCGGTTGACGATCACCATGTTCTTGGGCAGCCAGGCTTGCACGTCGTAGTAGTACTTGAGGTGTTCATACAGCTTACTGTCCACACCCGTTGCACCCGAGGTCATGGTCGCCTCGACCACACCTGTTGCCAAGGCTTGAGAGAGTTCTGCTGCCTGCACGGTCACCGGTTGGGCCTTCACCAAATCTGCAATGCGCGCAGTGGCTGGGCTGTAAGCGCGCCACTTGACGCTCTTGAGGTCAGCCGCCGAAGCGATGGGCTTTTTGGTGAAGATGCCTTGCGGTGGCCAGGCCACTGCGTAGAGGTACACCAAGCCTTGATCGGCCAACTTCTTCTCCACCATCGGGCGCTGCGCGGCTTGCAGCTTGACGGATTCGTCGTAGCTGTCGGCCAAGAACGGCAACCCGTCGGCGCCGTAGATCTGCCATTCGTTTTGCAAGTTGGCTTGAATCACCTCACCCGCTTGGGCCTGGCCGCCTTGCACCGCGCGTTTGATTTCTGTCGCTTTGAACAGCGAGGCGTTGGCATGCACGGTGATCTTGAGCTTGCCTGCTGTGGCCTTGTCGACATCGGCCGCAAACTGCATCAAGTTTTCTGTGTGGAAGTTATTGGCGGGATAGGCCGACGCCAAATCCCATTTGGTCTGCGCCTGTGCCAACCCAGCAGCAAGGCAACTGGTCAGGCCCAAAGCGGCAAGAGAGAAATACCTGCGTTTCATGAAACACCTCCAAACAGTAGTTAAGTGACAACAGATTGAATTTACCTTTGTCTGAGCGATTCATCCTAGGCATATTCCCTAATTGTTGACAAATTGTCGACAATTTGATTTTATGATGGTACACGACGCACCAAGAAACCCAAGAAGAAAGCATGTATGACCAAGAAACCCAAGGCTGAGCCACACGCCAGTGTGCCCATCGTCTCGTCGTCACACTTGGTGTCCCCGCGAAGTGCCGAAATGAGCGAATTCGAATTTGGTCTCATCGTCGCGGGCAATGCATTTCACCGCTGGATCATCCATTGCATGTCGGCTGCCGGCTTGAAAGACCTCACCCCACTGGATGTGCTGGTGCTCCACCATGTGTCGCATCGTGCGCGCGACAAACGGCTGTCGGATATTTGTTTCATCATGAACGTCGAAGACACGCACCTGATCAACTACTCGCTCAAAAAGCTGCTGGGCCTGGGCGTGGTGGCTTCGCGCAAGAGTGGCAAAGAGGTGACCTACTCGTCAACCGCGTCCGGCAACGACTATGTGCAGCGTTACCGAGAGATCCGCGAGAGCTGCCTCATCAATGCCTTGAAAGCGGATGAAGCCCTCAACCGCGACATTGGCGAATTGGCGCGTCTGCTGCGCGTGCTCTCGGGTGTGTATGACCAGGCCGCACGGTCTGCGGCATCGCTTTAAAAACGCAAGCAGGCTATGACGACACGACTCTTGCCACTCGGAGACAGCGCCTGGACCATCGAGTTCGGCACGCGCATCGACACCGAACTCAATGGGCAGGTCATGGCCTTGGCGAATCGCGTGGCGCAAGCACGCATAGCCAACCCGTTGTTTGCAGCCGTCACCGATGTGGTGCCGACCTTTCGCTCGCTCACCGTGCATTTCGCGCCACACGCCACCGATGCCGATGCACTCGCTGCACAACTGTTGGCGTTTGCACACAACATGCAGCAACAGGTCATCACGGGCCGACATTGGCGCCTGCCAGCTTGCTTTGACCCCAGCTTCGCCCTTGATCTGCCCGCTTGGGCACAAGCCAAACAGATGCGCGAAGACCAATTGATTGAACGCGTGTTAGCCACCCAATTTCGCGTCTACATGATTGGCTTTTTGCCAGGCTTTCCCTACATGGGCGGCTTACCACCAGAACTGGCCATGCCGCGCCTGGCGAGCCCGCGTCAACGTGTTCCGCCCAACTCGGTGGCCATTGCCGGCGAAATGTGCGCGGTCTACCCTTGGGAGAGCCCAGGTGGTTGGAACCTGATTGGCAAAACACCTGTGCCTTTGTTTGATCTGCGACAAACCGATCAACCTGCCATGTTGGCAGCGGGCGACATCGTCAGTTGGTATGCGATTGACAAAGCGGCATACGAACAACTTTTCTTGCAGTGCCAACACGGCGAACGCTCACGTGAGACCTTTCTAGCCCCGGGAGACGCCACATGAATGGCGCATCAACAGGCATGATGGAGGTCGTGCAGCCAGGTATTGGCACCACGGTGCAAGACAGAGGACGCGCCGGGCACCGCCATGAAGGCATCCCCTTGTCGGGTTGGCTGGATGCCCCCTTGGCAGAAGCGGCCAATGCCTTGGTTGGCAATGCGGGCGGTGAAGCCGTGTTGGAGTTGCGCGGCATGGGCACGGAACTGCGCATCGCCTCAGGCCCTGTGCGTGTCGCACTGACGGGTGCCATCGCGGCGACATGGTTGAGCCAAGATGGCAAACCTTCCCCCTTGCCAGCATGGCAAAGCGCCACCCTGCACACAGGCGACAGATTGACATTGGGTCTGGCCGAAACAGGTTGCGCTTATCTGGCTGTTGCCGGTGGGCTTCAACTGCCCACACAGTTGGGCAGCCGCGCCAGCTATTGGCGCGCGGGACTCGAAGGCTTGCAAGGACGCGCATTGCGTCCGGGTGATCTGCTGCCTTGCAGCACCTGGACCGCCTCTGACTATCGTGAATGGCGCAGTCCTACGCCATGGGTGCACCCAGCGGGGCCCATCCGTGTCATGTGGGGTCCACAGCAAGATCACTTCACACCTGAATCACTGACGCGATTTGAAAATGACACATGGCAAGCCACGGTGGAGCAAGACCGCATGGGGCTGAGGCTACGTGGCACGGCGTTGGCTCATGTCAACGCGGCAGCAGCCGACATCGTCTCAGATGCGGTGACACCCGGGGCCATCCAAGTGCCTGCCAATGGACAGCCCATTGTGTTGCTGGCCGACAGCCAAACAGTCGGTGGCTACCCCAAAATTGCGACGGTGATTCAAGCCGACCTGCCCAAACTCGCGCATTTGAAACCGGGTTCACAACTGCGCTTTCAAAGCGTGACGGGCGCCCAAGCGCGACAAGCCCTGCAAGACCAACGTGACGCATGGATGCAATGGCTGACCACGCGTGAATCGTTTTTACCGCCTGGCTTCATGGATGAACAGGCGCTCTACAACAGCAACCTCGTGAGCGGCATGTTACGCGCAGAACTTTGATAGGAACCCGACGATGACAACTCCTCGTATCAACCTGAATGCCGACTTGGGTGAGAGCTTTGGCGCTTGGACAATGGGCGACGACACAGCCTTGCTGCAGATCGTCAAAAGTGCCAATGTGGCTTGCGGCTTCCACGCCGGTGACCCCACCGTCATGCAAGAAACCGTCCGCTTGGCCATGGCCCAAGGCGTGAGCATTGGCGCGCATCCGTCATTTCCAGATCTGCAAGGTTTTGGCAGGCGCGTGATGCAGATGTCGGCCCAAGATTTGGAAGCCACCCTGCTCTATCAAATCGGCGCCTTGCAGGCCATTGCCGCTGCAGAAGGCACACGCGTCACCCACGTCAAACCGCATGGTGCTTTACACAATCTGGCGTGCGCGGATGCTGCCGTGGCGGCCACCGTCGTGAAGGCAGTGCGCAAATTAGACCCTTCGCTGGTTCTTCTTGTCCCGCCCTATTCCACGCTCGCCCAAGCGGCTGAGGAAGCGGGGCAACCGGTGCGGTATGAGGTGTTCGCAGATCGCACCTACTTAGACGATGGGCAACTCACGCCACGTTCCCGCGCAGGTGCCGTGATTCACGACAGCCAAGCCTGCGTGGAACACGTGCTGCGCATGATGAGCGCAAAAGCCATCGTGACCGCCAACGGGCTTCATCTGCCCTGTCGCATCGACAGCATCTGCGTGCATGGCGATGGTCCTGAGGCGGTGGCCACGGCGCAAGCCGTGCGTTTGGCGCTTGAAGCAGCGGGTTACCTGCTGGCACCGCTTTGCGATTTGTGAAAAGCGCGCCAACCTAGGTGACACATCGGTCATCTAGGTGCTGTCTTTTTTTCAATTTTGCGCTACGCTGATTGCAGTTTTCATGCTTCTTTGAAAAGGAACATCATGTCCGTCCACGCCCTGCACAGCTCCTCAAGCCCTGATCCCGTCAAACAAGCCAAGATACATCTGGCAGCGGCTTTGCGACTCGCCGTCCACGATGGCTTTGACGAAGGCATCGACAACCATTTCACGATGATTGTGCCGGGGCGTGAAGACCAATACATGGTGTTGCCATTTGGTTTGCACTGGTCGGAAGCACGTGCTAGCGACATGCTGGTGTTCAACGAGGCTGGCGAGACCCTGGAAGGCCACGGTGTGGTTGAACTGTCTGCACGCAGCATTCATGCGCCACTGCACCGGCTCACGGGTGCCAAGGTGGTTTTGCACACCCACCAGCCTTGGGCACTGGCACTCAATATGTTGCAAGACAACCGCTTGCTGCCCGCGACCCAAACCGCTGCGTTTTTCCATGAACGCATTGCGTATGACGACACCTACACCGGACTGGCTTCGTCGCTGAACGAAGGTGAACGCTTGGCATCCTTGTTGAAAGACAAGTCCGTCATGTTCTTGAAAAACCATGGCGTCATCACCGTGGGCGACACCGTGGCGCAGGCCTACCGCTTGCTCTACAAACTCGAAAAAGCATGCCGCACCCAAGTGCTCGCCATGAGCACGTGCAAACCTTTGAACATCTTGGAAGAGCGCGTGATTGACCGCGTGCGCACACCCAGCAAGGACGACCGGCATTCACGCGCAGAACGCGAGCGCTTGTACTTCGAAGCCATGATGCGGGTGTTGGACCGTGTCAACCCTGGCTATGCTGAGTGAAGCATCCAGCCATCGCCAAGCCTCCCCATGCAGCAACGACTCAACAACGCCGACATTGATCATGGGCTGAAGCAGTTAGACAGCTGGACCTTGGATGCGAACAAGACCCGCATTTGCAAGAACGTGGTGTTCGACAGTTTTAAGACGGCTGTCAATTTCTTTGTGCATGTGGCCGAAGTGGCCGAGAGGCTGGACCACCACCCCAAAGTTTTATCGAGCTACACCCACATGCGAATTCAGCTCACGACACACGATGCCGGTGGTTTAACCCACAAAGACTTTGAGCTGGCGATGCACATCGACCAATTGTTGGCGGATGTGTTGCCGGGGCCATCTCAAACATCGGCAACACGCCCCTGAACCCTCTGGCGTGCAACAGCGCAGACGCCTTGCCGATCAAGCATCCACTGAATCGGCTGCGAGGCTGTCACAAGCGCCAACTTGGTCGCTTGCGCCTGCAGCGAGCAAGTGGCCGGCCTCTGCATCAACTCTAGGGCCCATGAGGGCATGACATCAAATGCAGCATTCAAGATCAGACGCATGAAAGGCTGATCGAGCACATCGGTGGGATAGTTTTCAATGATCGTGCGTATTTCCTTGGCGCGTTCATCAAAGCTCAACTCACCCAGATATGCGGACAAAGCTTCTTGAGTCGATCGCCACGTCAGGGGTAAATCGGTCGCGCCCAACAAATGCCCTACCTGACGCATTTCCTGTATGTACTGGTCACAAGCAGATTCAGGCAGCGGCGTTTTGGCGAAATGTTGATACGCCCCCAGGAATGAACTCACCTCGGCAAGATGAACCCAACGTATCAGGGCTGGCTCGTTGGCAATATAGGGGCGCCCTTGAAGGTCGACGCCACGAATATGGGCATGGATCATGTTGACCCGACGAATCGCCCCCATGGCCAAGGCTTCGCCGCCATAGGTGGTGGCCGCCACAAAATAGGCGGTTCGACCTAACCTGCCTTTGAGTTGGTGGCGGAAATCAGAATGGTCCCAAACAGCAGACAGCGCTCTAGGGTGCAGAGACTGCACCATCAACGATGACAAGCCCCCCACCATCATGGCCGTGAAGTGTGCATGCACGGTCCAGGCGATCGCGTCAGGCCCAAACAAGCCAGGGTCACCCTTTGGAAAAGTGAAATCATTCAGGTCGGAGGTGGAACCCGTGATCGCACGCACGCGCTCACCGATTGCGCGCAACGCCACATCGGTGATGGCGGCTTGCCAAGACATCAGCAATTGGCGCGGCGGTGGTCAGCCACCCGGCGATCTTCAAATTTCATGTCAGGGCTTCTGAGCGCGCGGTGCTTGGTGACACGACCCTTCATGCGCTTGCGCCACATCCTGTAAGAGCTGGGACTGAGCTCATGGCGCATGAGGCGTATGACCTCGGACTCTGACAACCCAACACGCTCTTGGATGGTTTCAAAAGAGGTGCGGTCCTCCCACGCCATTTGGATCACGGCGGACACATCGCCCACCGAAAGATCTGCAAGCCGTTGTGAAAACTTGAGGGGCATTCCTAGGCTCCGTGGCTCATGGACGTTTTGGATGCGATCCAATACATGACCCAAACGCTCAAAGTGATGCGGAGAGCTGAAACACCGAGTTCGGTGCTTTGGGCATGAAAGGCACAGGCAAAGGTTTGAACTTGAATCGACCCACCACCTCGGCGTAAGCGCTGGCGTCTGACGCACAGAAATCAGCAAAGTCTGCCAGCGTGAAACTCTTCAAGGTGCGGATCACCACCTGCTCCAGTTCGAGCTCATAAGATCCGTGCGACGCCGCGTCGCTGCCGCCCTCTGCGGCCGCCAAGGTTGTTTCGAACACGCAGGCCACATCCCACATGGAGATGCGAGAGATATCACCCCTGATCATGTAGCCGCCACCTGGACCTTTCATGGACAAGACGAGGGCATGGTCCTTGAGTGACTTCAGAATGTTTTCTAAGTAAGAAATGGACAAATCAAGCCGTGGCGAAAGATCCATGGTGGTCATGTAGCCCGCGCTCCTTTGGCCAGCCAGCAAAACGCACAACTCAATGGCATGAACGGTTTTTTTCGAAATCATGGGGCAATCTCCTATTGAGTAGAATTTTCAGACATTTATCTACGCATGAGTCAATTTATTCATATTTTTTCTATTTTTCATCATATTATCTACTCAACAACTACTCAAATATGGGATTTTGATGTCCGCACTCCCGATCACCGCACCGTTCTTCCGCATTGGTGCGGTTTCTAAAACCACAGGCATTCCCGTCTCCACCTTGCGTGTCTGGGAAACACGCTACGGCGCATTCAGCCCGGTAAAAACCGAAGGCAACCAACGCTTGTACGAAGAGCACGATGTCTCCAAAGCCATGTTGCTCAAGCAGCTCTCGCGCGAGGGGCATGCCATCGGCGCGATTGCCCATCTGGATTTGGCGCAACTGCGTCGCATGAGCAATGTGCAAAACAGCGCACCACGTCCGTCGGTTGTGCGGGGTGAGCCATTGACACTTGCGGTGGTGGGCTTGAGCATGGCCAATCGAATCGAATCACAGAAATTCGCTGCTGTCTTGCAACCCCACAAAATCAGAGTCACCGACGTGTTGACAGACTTGAGCACCGCTGCCACCGCCGTGCTGTCGGAACAATCCCAGGTGCTGTTGATCAAAGTCAACACCCTGCAACCCGCTGTTCAAGCCACGATTCAAGCGCTCATTCAAAAGCATGTATTTGCACAAACCATCGTCATCTACAACTTCGCACCTGAAGCGGTGGTTCAAGCGATGAAATTTTCTGGGCTGATTGTTCGACGAGAGCCCATCTCAGACAGTGAATTGGCGGAACTCATCCAGTCGGTTTTGTTTGTGGATCCAGCCCGTGCGCAGGAATTTGGCACATCGGGCACGGTGATTTCAAGCCGCAAGTACTCGGAGGACACATTGGCCCGTGTCGCAGGCATCTCGACCAATGTGCTGTGCGAATGTCCCAGGCATGTGGCTGAGTTGATTTCACAACTGGCCAGCTTTGAGGAGTACAGCCAGGAGTGCTTGAACAAGAACGCAGACGATGCGCACCTTCATGCGTACTTGCGTTCTATCTCGGGTTCTGCCCGATCACTGTTTGAAAATGCCCTCGAAAAAATTGCGCAACATGAAGGGATTGACCTGAATGAGCGCCCATCACCGCCTTATCGCCAAAGCTCACGGAAAGCGCCGTCGGGATCGTAGTCATTGGCTTGCTTGTCGGGATTAAAGCGCCTGAACCCTCTGGGGTCGGTTCCACGACCGCTCAAGTACAACCAATTGCCTTGGTTGTTGTACACATCAAAATCAATCAGCTGAGATTCAAACCAAGCAGCTCCGGCGCGCCAATCACAGTGCAAGTCGTGAATCAAATAGCTTGCCAAGTTTTGCCGCATGCGGTTGGACGTGTAGCCCGTGGCGTTGAGTTCGCGCATGCCTGCGTCAATGAAGGTATGGCCGGTTTGAGCAGATCGCCAACGCTCAAATCCGCCTGCGTTGTGACGGGGTCGCTGATATGGCGCCTCAGACAAACCGCGTTGCCAATACATGCGATCGCCATGTTTGCGGTGCAGCCAACGAAAGTGGTCACGCCACAGCAGCTCAAAACCAATCCAGTAGGTGCTGTCATTGGCGCCATGCTGGGCCTCGAAAGAAGCAATGGCCGACCATGCCTGACGTGCAGACAAAGCACCTGTGGCCAACCAAGGTGACCATTTGGTGGAGTAGTCTGCGCCGCACAGTCCGTTACGCGTGGTTTTGTAGCTGTGCGGTAAACCACGGCTGCAATACTGCGCCAGATGCGCGAGGGCCGCGCGCTCACCGCCATGGAACGCAGGCTGCGACCAAGGAAATGCGGAGCGTGGGTCGTTCAAAATTACCGCGTTGTTGAGGCCCCATTCACGACCCAGCGCAAAGTGAAAGCCCATCTGCTCTGGCAAGGCGGGAAGACGCGTGACAGCGTTAAGCGGTGGCACTGGTGCGAAAGTTTGTCGTTCGACTGCACGCCGAAAACTCGAAAACACATCGGGCACCTGATGGAGTTCAAATGGCAGCTGCTCAGGCGCCATGAGGGTAGATTGCCATACGGTGTGCACCGTCGCCCCGCTTGCTTGCAAGGCTTGAATGTGTGCCTGTTCGTAAGGCGCTGCAATCTCTTCGCACACCAACAGGGTTGCTGCTGAGCGCTGCGTCAGCTCTGACAACACCTCGCTGGGGTCGCCCGTGATTTGCAACAGTTGGCTGCCGAGTTCCGCGATTTGTTCTGCCACATCTTGCACTGCCATTTGAGTCCACGCCAAACGATGGTCACTGGTGCGCACAAAGCCCCAAGGACTGTCTAATCGCAGGGCTGTGTCGTGCACATACACAGGTAACAACCAGGTGTGGTGACGCTCCGCCCACAAGATCGCCTGCATCAAGGCAGGGTTGTCGTGAAGACGCAGGTCATGTCTGAACCAATAAATAACACCGGATACGGCGGCGTGTTGTGTCATGGTGCGATTCTATGAACGCATGCCAGCCAGAGGCTGGCCAAGGGCATAGCCCGCTGAACTGAGACCGTCTTTAGCCACCCAGTAATTGGGCGAGGATGTCCTTCGCATGGGCGTCGTCATGGCCGCGCCAAGCCACAATTTGATCGGGCCGAATCAAAGCCAATGGGGCCTCGTACAGCGCCAGGAGGTCACTGCTGGCGTGTCGCACCACTTTCAGGTCGATGCCCCTGGCTTGCGCAGCCAACTCGAAGGCCTGGGTTGGAGGGGGCATATCACCCAACACCAGCAAGGTCCATTCAAAGTTAAACGTGTCATACAGCGAGCGACCGTCTGGGAGCCAAACATGTGGTGGTCTCCCACCTGGCGTCGCGCAGGGCGTGTAGGTGTTGGCAGCATCAGGTGGGACCGCGGTGCCATCGCTGCAGATGACGGGACTGTGGTCATAGCGACCGCCAAAGGTCACCCCCGGAATATTGAACTCACGTCGCACATGACCGTTCAGATAGTCCGAAGCCAGCGCGCGTGCTTGCTCACCTTCAGGGCTGTCGTCTTCTAATTCGGGGACGGCTTCAAACAAGCCAATCGAGTCGGCAAACTGCCGCGCATAGCCTGTGTTGCGCACGGCCAAGGGGTGGCGTTCGCGTTCGTAGCTGTCCAGCAAGGCAGGCCCCGCCTGCCCCTTGAGCACGCTGGCCAGTTTCCAGCTCAGGTTGACTGCATCCTCTACGGCGGTGTTGTAACCCAGGCCACCCGTGGGCGTGAACAGATGTGCGGCATCGCCGCCCAAGAAGACGCGTCCTCTCTGGAAAGACTCAGCCACCAGCGCATGACCCGCCAGCCAAGTCGCCATGGACAGAATTTCGATCTCGATCTCTTGCCCAAACGCCTGCGCGAACAAACGTCGCGCATCGGCTTCAGTCAGCGCATCGGTGGCGGCGTCATCGGCCATCTGGATGTGAAAGGCGAATTCACTCACCCCATCGACAGACATGATGAAAGCCCGCAGCTGCGGATTGACCACCACATACATCCAGGCGCGATCGTTGGAGTTGCGGGCATAAAAGTCAGGTGCCTTGAGGTACACAGCCAGCATCTTGCCGCCCATGAATTTGCGCTTGAACCCCGTGGCGCCACCCCAGGCGATGCCCAACTGCCCGCGCACAAAGCTGCGCGCTCCGTCCGCACCGATCAGGTAGGCCGCATTCACATGAACCGGCTCACCACCGTCCACCGCTTGCACCACCGCCTCCACGCCTGTGCCCAAGTCTTTGAATTCTTTGAGTTGCCAGCCGTAACGCATCTCGACACTGGGCTGTTGTTGTGCATGCCGATGCAGGCAGACTTCCACATATTTTTGTGAAACCCGGTGTGGCAACTCTGCCGCACTCCAAGAGCCCGACATGTTTTTGATTGCTTGTGGTGCGGCCGCTGCGGTGGGCAGGCGCAAGCGTGCCAACTCGGTGCCCGCAAAGCGGGTGAGGTACGCAATGTCAGTCGGGTGATCGGGCGGCAAGCCCATGCTGCGAATTTCTTGCGCAAAGCCCAGGCGCCGGAAATGCTCCATGGTCCGCGCTTGCGTCGCGTTGGCCTGCGGGTTGAAGGCGGTGCCTGGTTTGGTGTCTACCAACAAGCAGCGGATGTTGCGCCGTCCCAGTTCGTTGGCCAGCATGAGGCCGCAAGGACCGCCGCCTGCAATGAGGACGTCGGTGGTGAGTGTTGAGGCCATGGGGAGGTTTTGCGGGTGAATGAAACGAGGCGCCGAGGTCAATCTTCGCGGGCCAACCGAATCGGCAAGTCAATCGCGAAGTACTGCACGGGCAAGCCCAAGCGCGCGGCGGTGTGCGGGTCGGATTCGCTTTTGAAGTCGCACACCAGTGAGGCGCGGACGCCAAAAACAGCATCCTTGTCGACCCACGGGTCCGAGCTGTCAAACACTTCGGTGATCAGGCTGCGGTAGCCAGGGGCTTCCACAATCACGTGGTAATGCGCAGGACGCCACGCATCGCGGTGAGACACGCGCAGCAGCTCGCCGACGGGCCCGTCGGTGGGCACCAGGTAGGGGCGCGGGCGGATGGTGACGAGCTCGAAGTGACCATCCGGTAACACCTTCATCTGGCAGCGTAGGTTGTCCTGCGGCTGCGTATCGTCCATTTGCCAGTACATGCCGTTGTCGGCGTTTTGCCAGAAATCAATGGTGGCTTCTGGCAGCGCTTCGCCATGAATATCGGTCACACGGCCGCGAATCAACACCGGGTCACCAGGGTTGTTGCGAATCAGGTTGCTGCCGTTGTCCATCCAGGGCGAGCCCCGGGTGTGAAAAGGGCCTAACACGCTGCCCTCGGTCGCGCCGGATCGGGCCGCCATCAGATCAACCAGCGACGACAAACCCAACACATCGGACAGAAGGGTGAACTCGCTGCGAGAGAGGCTGCTGATGTCAGCAGCACGATGCAAAAAGGCAATCCCCTCGCGCCACTCCTCATGGGTCAGCTGTGTCTCGGTGGCAAACGCGTGCAGGTGGTGCGACAGGCGGTTGACGAGGTGCCTCAGTCGCTCGTCCTCAATGTTGGAAAAGCTGCTTTTGACGGTATCTGTGAGATTGTCTCGGGTGATGTTTTTCATGGGGCTGTGCTCAGACCAACTTGGTTGCGAAGAATACCGATGCCTTCGATCTCGATCTCAATCGTATCGCCGGGTTGCATCCATACAGGTGGCTTGCGTGCATAGCCCACGCCTGCGGGTGTGCCCATGACGATCACATCTCCGGGCTCCAGAGTCATACAGGCAGACATCATGGCAATCGTGGGCGCCACATGGAACACCATGTCCGTCGTGGTGGCGCTTTGCATCACCTTGCCATTGAGGCGGGACTCAATGTGCAGGCCCACACAGCCGGGCGGTAATTCGTCGGCAGTGACCAGGTGGGGGCCAAAGCCGCCCGTCTGGTCAAAGTTCTTGCCCACGGTCCATTGGGTCGTTTTGCGTTGGTAGTCGCGAAAGGTCGCATCGTTGAAGCAGGCGTAGGCAAACACCGCGTCAAGCGCCTCTGCCTCACTCACATTGCGGGTGGTCTTGCCAATGACCAAAGCCAGTTCCGCTTCGTAGTCCAGCGATGTGGAGATCGCAGGAATTGGGATGGTGCCACCTTGCGCCAGCAACGAAGAAGGACCACGAAAAAAGATGGTGGGGTAATCTGCCACCTTGTTGCCGCCTTCAGCTGCGTGGTCGTGGTAGTTGACGCCCAGACAAATGATTTTGCTGGGACGGGGCACACACGGCAGCAAACTCACCTGATCCAGCGCCACAGCCGTGGCCGTTGCTGCACGCTCGGCGATGCTGGCCATCAGCGCTGTGTTGCCGCAAGCTAGCGCAACAAAGTCATTGATGGTCGCAGGTGCTGCGTCCATGCAGTGACGCACATCCACCACGCCTCGGTCCAATAAGACCCCATAGCGGGTGGCGTTTTCATGCGTATAACTGATCAGTTTCATGGCAAATTTACAGATAAAAAGGTGAGATTCACTGGGGTTGAATACCGAGATCGGTGACCAGCTTCTTCATGGCCCGTTGCTGCGAAGCAAAGAAGTCACGCGCGCCCGCTGGAGAGTCGATGCGAGGATAGACGCCCATCTCATTCAAGCGCGCCACCATGTCCGGCATATTGATGATGCGGTTGACGTCGGCATTGATCTTGTCGATCACTGCAGTTGGGGTCCCTGCAGGCACAATGATTTGGAACCAGCCAATGGCTTCGTAGCCGGGATAGGTCTCTGCCACGGTGGGAATATCCAAGCCTGGCAAACGTTGCGCGGACGTGACAGCCAGGGCTTTGAGCCGACCCGTCTTGATTTGCCCGATCAGCCCGGGGATGCCATCGGTGGTCATCAACACGTCACCGCCCAACAGTCCGGCCAGCGCGGCGGGCGGTGTGGGGTAAGGCACAGTCGTCATTCCCATATTGCCGGCTTTGTTCACCATTTCACCTGCCAGATGGGGCAGTGAATTGGGCTGTGGTGCGGCAAAGTTGGCTTTGCCAGCGTTTGCACGCGCGTAGCGTGCCAAATCTTGCAGGGTGTTGATGCCCGATGTGGCATTCGCCACCATCACCAGCGGGCTGGTGCCGATGGTCGCGACCGAAGTGAGGTCCGTCTCAGGGTTGAACTGAGGATTTTTATAGACCAGCGGTGTGATGGTGCCCATCGCTGCAGGCACAAAGCCAATGGTGTAGCCATCGTTCGCAGCGCGCGCCAAAGCCGACATGCCCGGAATGCCGCCCGCACCAGGTCGGTTGTCCACCACTACGCCTTGGCCCCAGGCTTGACTCAGGCGCTCACCCAAGAGACGGGCGATCACATCAGGCGCAGAACCAGCGCCCACCGGAACCACCATCTTGACTGTCTTGCTGGGCCAACTTTGGGCCAAGGCTCCCGTGCTGAGCATGGTCAAAACCGCAAAGGTAGCAATTCCTAGGCAGCGACGGCTCAAGCCGTGGCGAGGGCGAAATGTCATGTGTGTCTCCATGGGGTGTGCGCCGCTTGACGGTAAGCGATCTTGCGCAGAGTCTAGAACGACTTAGAGTTCTCAAAGAGAGGGCAAAATATGCCCTCTGTTCACAAAAATAGAACACCCTTATGAAACTCAACCAACTGCGCGATCTGGTTGCCATTGTGGAACGTGGCAGCTTGCGGGGTGCGGCACGGCACTTGGATGTCGCACAGTCAGGCCTGACGCGCAGTATTCGAAATTTGGAGCGAGAGCTAGGTCATCCCATGTTTGAGCGCGAGGCCCGTGGCATGGTGTTGACGCCCATGGGCCGGCTTTTTTACCAACGCGCCAGCTCGGCCATCAACGAGTTAAGACGGGCCGACGAAGAAATGGCACAGGCGCAAGGTGGGGTTCAGGGCACGGTCGTTGCCGGTCTGTCCATCATGCCTCACCTGGGCATGCTGCCCAGTGCGTTGGGCCTGTTTCGTCAGCGCTATCCAGGCGTGACGCTCAAGATCATCGAAGGCCTCTACCCTGCGATTGAGCCGGGGTTGCGCAATGGCACCATCGATTTTTATTTAGGCGCGGCTTCGCAAGCCGCCCCTGCTGCGGGCTTGATCGCAGAGACTCTTTTTGAAAATACGCGCATTGTGGTTGGCCGCAAAGGCCACCCGTTGGCAGCCGCCCGATCCTTGAAGGAGCTCAGCATGGCCGATTGGGCTACGCCGTCGTTGGATGTGATTGCGGCTGAAGATCTGAACGAAGTTTTTTCACGCTTCAAGCTGGGCTTGCCTCAGATTCGACTCCAAGCCAATTCGGCCATGTCGTTGCTGGTGGCGTTGGCGCACTCGGACTTATTAACCATGCTACCGCGCCAGTGGGCCGAATTTGCATTGACGCAGCATGCGCTGCAGGTAATTCCCGTGCGTGAACGTCTGACTGCGCCGCCTATTGTTTTTTTGCGAAGAGCCGATCTCCCGCTGACGCCAGCGGCTGAACACCTGAGCGACTTGCTCAAGCGGTATGCGTGAGACGTGTCACAGATAAAGAAAAAGCCCCGATACACAAGTGCATCGGGGCTTATCTTTAGCTTGGCGGAAACGGAGGGATTCGAACCCTCGATGAGGCTCTACACCCCATACTCCCTTAGCAGGGGAGCACCTTCGGCCACTCGGTCACGTTTCCAGCAGGTGGGTATTATGCCTCAGCTTAGGCGCTTGGCTGGTCCAAGTCAAAAGCTTTATGCAAGGCGCGCACGGCGAGCTCCATGTATTTCTCGTCGATCACGACCGAGGTCTTGATTTCAGAGGTCGAGATCATCTGGATGTTGATGCCCTCTTCGCTCAGTGAACGGAACATTTTGCTGGCCACACCCACGTGGCTGCGCATGCCAATGCCCACGATGGACACTTTGCAAATCTTGGTATCGCCTTGCACATCGGTGGCGCCCAGGGTGGGCAACACTTTTTCTTTCAACAAATCGGTGGTGCGCGCATAGTCGTTGCGGTGCACGGTGAAGCTGAAATCAGTTTTGCCATCCTTGCTGATGTTTTGGATGATCATGTCCACTTCAATATTGGCTTCGGCCACAGCGCCCAAGATTTGATAGGCAATGCCTGGCTTGTCGGGCACGCCGACCACAGAGATTTTGGCTTCATCGCGATTGAAAGCGATGCCTGACACGATGGCTTGTTCCATTTTTTCGTCTTCCTCAAAGGTAATCAACGTGCCTGACTTGGCTTCTTCGTTGATGTCAATATCCCACGCGGTGAAGCTGGACAACACGCGCAGCGGCACCTTGTATTTACCGGCAAATTCGACCGAGCGAATTTGCAGCACTTTGCTGCCCAAAGAAGCCATTTCCAGCATCTCTTCAAAGCAGAGTGTTTCTAAGCGACGCGCTTCAGGCACCACACGGGGATCGGTGGTGTACACGCCATCCACGTCGGTGTAAATCAAACACTCTTTGGCTTTGAGCGCTGCCGCGACGGCCACAGCCGAGGTGTCTGAGCCGCCACGACCCAAGGTGGTGATGTTGTCTTGCTCGTCTTTGCCTTGGAAGCCGGTGATGATGACCACTTTGCCCGCATCCAAATCGGCGCGCACACGCACGTCATCAATCGACTCAATGCGAGCTTTGGTGTAAGCGTTGTTAGTGCGAATCGGCACTTGCCAACCGGCATAACTCACAGAGGGCTGGCCTTCGGCCTGCAGGGCAATGGCCAGCAAAGCCGACGACGCCTGCTCGCCCGTGGCGGCCAGCATGTCAAGCTCGCGGTTGTAGGCGGAGTCGGCTTTGGAAGGCGCCAACTCTTTGGCCAGACCCAATAAACGGTTGGTCTCGCCGCTCATGGCGGAGGGCACGACCACCATTTGGTGGCCTGCACGGGCCCATTTAGCCACGCGCTTGGCGACATTGCGAATGCGCTCTGTCGAGCCCATTGAGGTGCCGCCGTATTTATGAACGATCAGTGACATTGAGATGAAATGAAGGTGAAACGACTGTAAAACCTAAGGATTGTAGCAACGCAGCAACGCCCCATCGCGGCGCACAAAGCCCCGCCCGACCTTGATGTCAATGTGATGGCCACGCGTGGTGCAAGCTTTGATTTGCACCAGCAAGGCCTGCATCTGCGCGGCGCTGGCTTGCATGTGCTCCGTGTTCAACCAGTGGCGCAGCACATTGGTTTGTCGCGCGGGGCTGAGTTGCTGCAAGGCCTGAATCGCTGGGGGATGCCCCACGGTGCGCAGGTCTTGCTCAGCCATTTCTTGCAGCAAGGTTTGGGCTTGTGCGGCATGCGAGGCACTGCGCGCAAAGGTCTGCCGAAACGAAGGGAAGGCTTTTTCCAGCACGGGCAGCAGTTCGGCACGAATGCGGTTGCGGGTGTAACGGGTGTCTGTGTTGCTGGGGTCTTCGACCCACGTTTGTCCTGTGCTCACCAAAGCATGGCGTAACGTCTGCCCTGGCACGGCCAACCAGGGTCGGTGGTAGGTCACACCCAAACGCTGAGCCGCTGGGGGCATGCTGGCCAAGCCAGGCAAGCCGGCACCGCGAGAGAGCGCCAGCAGCAAGGTTTCCACCTGGTCATCGGCATGCTGCGCCAGCACCACATCGTGGATTGCATCGTCCCAGTGCTGGCTCACGGCATCGGCCAAGGCACGGTAGCGTGCTTGGCGTGCCGCGTCTTCGGGGCTTTCGCCTGCGGCGTGTGCGGCATTCACACGTTGCACGACCAGCGGTATGTTGAATTGTTCACACAGAGCGACGCAATGCGCTTCAAAGCTGTCAGCCGCAGCTTGCAAGCCGTGGTGCACGTGAACAGCGTGCACGCGGCCTGGCCAGCGCGTGGCGCAGGCGATCAACAGTGCGGTGGAGTCGGCCCCGCCGCTGAGTGCCACAGCGAACGCGGGCAAGTGCTGGAGCGCGTCCAGCGAGGGGAAATCAGCGGGCGTCGGCTTTGGTGTCGCTGAAACGGCCATAGCTTTGCAGACGGTCGTAGCGCTTGTCGAGCAATTCTTTGATCTTCAAGTCGGTCACTTGGCGCCACGCGTCGTTCAAACCGCGTTTGAGTTGAGCGGCCATTTGCTTGGGGTCACGGTGCGCGCCACCCACGGGCTCGTTGACGATTTTGTCAATCAAGCCCAAGGCTTTCAAACGATGCGCGGTGATGCCCAAGGCTTCTGCAGCGTCTTCAGCGCGGTCGGAGGTTTTCCACAAAATTGAGGCACAGCCTTCAGGGCTGATCACCGAGTACACCGAGTACTGCAGCATCAGCACTTGGTCGGCCACGCTGATGGCCAAAGCACCGCCCGAACCACCTTCACCAATGATGGTGGTGATGATGGGCACTTCGAGTTGGGCCATTTCAAAAATATTGCGGCCAATCGCTTCGGATTGGCTGCGCTCTTCGGCGTCAATGCCAGGGTAAGCGCCAGGTGTATCCACAAAGGTGAACACGGGCAGCTTGAATTTCTCGGCGGTCTTCATCAAACGCAAAGCTTTGCGGTAGCCCTCGGGGCGGCTCATGCCAAAGTTGCGCGCGGCACGCTCTTTGGTATCGCGGCCTTTTTGATGGCCCAGCACCATGCAGGCATTGCCGTTGAAGCGGGCCAAGCCGCCCACAATGCTCAGGTCGTCTGCAAAGTGGCGGTCACCGTGCAGCTCTACAAAGTCGGTGAAGATGTCGTTGATGTAGTCCAGCGTGTAGGGACGCTCGGCATGGCGTGCGATCTTGGTGATTTGCCAAGGCGTGAGGTTGCTGTAAATGTCCTTGGTCAGCTGCATGCTTTTCTTGCTGAGCTGGTCAATCTCCTCCGAGATGTCGACCGCCGATTCGCTTTGCACATAGCGCAGCTCATCGATCTTGCCTTCGAGTTCGGCAATCGGTTGTTCAAAGTCGAGGAAAGTTTTCTTAGCCAAATTCATTACTCCTTAGCGGCTCAGTATTCAACTGGCAGCGGATCTAGCGAGCGCCAAATATACCAAGTGGCGACACTGCAATAAGGGGCCCATGCCGCAGCCACCTCGCGGGCCTCACTGCGGCTGACGGACTCGCCTGAAAAATAGTTGTGGCTGATGCCATTGATCAAGCCCACATCGTCCAGCGGCAGCACATTGGGCCGCATGAGGTGAAAAATCAGGAACATCTCAGCCGTCCAACGGCCAATGCCACGAATCGCCACCAACTCGTCGATGATGGCTTCGTCGTCCATTTCGGACCACTTTTTCACGTGCAAGGCACCGTTGTCAAAGTGCAGCGCCAAGTCGACCAGGTACTCCACTTTGCGGGCTGACAGACCTGCGGCGCGCATGTCGTCCACCTTGAGTTTCAAGACATTGGTGGGCGTGATCTTGCGGGGCAACAGCGCAAAGCGGTCCCACACGGTTTGGGCCGCTTTGACCGAGATTTGCTGACCCACAATGCTGCGCGCCAGGGTGACAAACGCATCGCCACGCGACTGCAGCGAAGCGTCACCAAATTGCGGAATCAAGCGCTTCATCACCCGGTCTTTTTTGACCAGGTGCTTGCACGCCTCCGCCCAGTACTCGGGCGTGGCAATGGTGATTTTGTCTTTGCTGACCATGGCTTAGCCACGCTCCCAGGTGGTGCCTGTGGGTGAGTCTTTCAGCACAATGCCCTGCCCCGCCAGCTCTTGGCGAATGCGATCGGCCTCGGCAAAGTTCTTGGCAGCTTTGGCGGCTGCACGGGCGGCGATCTGGGCTTGAATGGCGCCTTCATCCACACCGGCGCCCGCTTGAGCAAAGGCTTGGGGATCGTCTTGCAACAAACCCAACACACCACCCAAGGCTTTGAGCAAGCCAGCGGTGTGCGCCGAGTGGGTACGGTTGACTTCGCTGGCCAGTTCAAACAACACGGCCACGGCTTCGGGCGTGCCAAAGTCTTCGTCCATGGCGGCTTTGAAGCGTGCGGCGTGGGGTTCGGTCCAATCGATCGTCACGTCATCAGGCGTCACGGTACCCAGCGCGGTGTAGAGGCGCTTCAAGGCGCCACGGGCGTCATTCAAATGCACATCGCTGTAATTGAGCTGGCTGCGGTAGTGGCTACGCACCACAAAGAAACGCACGGTTTCGGCGTCAAATTCTTTGAGCACATCACGGATGGTGAAGAAGTTGCCCAAGCTCTTGGACATTTTTTCGTTGTCCACATTGATAAAGCCGTTGTGCATCCACACGCTGGCCATCTTGTGCCCGTTGGCACCTTCGCTTTGGGCAATTTCGTTTTCGTGGTGGGGGAACTGCAAATCGGCGCCACCGCCGTGAATGTCAAAGCTCTGCCCCAGCATCTCGCAGCTCATGGCCGAGCATTCGATGTGCCAGCCAGGACGGCCCGCACCAAAGTCACTGGCCCATTTGACTTCGTCGGGTTCGCTCGCCTTGGCGGATTTCCACAGCACAAAGTCCAACGGGTCTTGTTTGCCATCGTCCACCGCCACGCGTTCACCGGCTTGCAGTTCGTCCAGCGACTTGCCAGACAGCTTGCCGTAGCCCGGGAACTTCCGCACGGCGTAGTTCACATCGCCATTGCTGGCTTGGTAGGCCAAACCTTTGGCTTGCAAAGTGCCAATCATTGAGAGCATTTGCGGCACGTAATCCATCGCACGGGGCTCGTGCGTGGGGCGCTCGATGCCCAAAGCGTCGGCATCTTGGTGCAGGGCGTCGATCATGCGATCGGTCAAGCCGCGCACGGTTTCGCCGTTTTCCAGCGAGCGCTTGATGATCTTGTCGTCAATGTCGGTGATGTTGCGCACGTAGGTCACGCGGTAGCCACTGGCCTTGAGCCAGCGCTGCACCACGTCAAACGCCACCATAGAACGCGCATGGCCCAAATGGCAGAGGTCGTACACGGTCATGCCGCACACATACATGCGGACATGGCCAGGTTCCAGCGGCGAAAAATTCTCCAGCGCACGCGTGAGCGTGTTGTGAATGCGAAGCGTCATGAGTGAATCGTCAAAGACCGCAGTCAAGGGTCGGGTGTGGTGCAACATGGGGGCGTTAATGAACACACCCCTGTTTTACAATGGGCTCCAGTATACAAAGCACATGAAAAACCCTGTTGCACTTTTCTGCCATGCGCATTTGACGCATTGTTTGCGGCGCTGGCCCAGCGCTGCAGCCGTGGGCTTGGCGCTGGTCACCGGCCTCCCCCCTGCTGCGGCCCAAACCGGCGTGGTGCAAGAGTGGCAGCCCCCTCAGTCCCTGCAGCGCATCATCCAAACAGACCCGCACGAAGAGGTGCGCAAACTGTTGCGCCAAGGCAAGTATGCGCAAGCGCAAGCCTTGGTGAACAAAGGGCTGGCCACCAACCCCCGTGATCCACAAATGCGTTTTTGGCAAGGCTTCATCTTCGAGCAACTGGGCCAAGCAGCACAGGCACAAGCTATTTATTTGGCATTGACCCAAGATTACCCAGAGCTGGCCGAGCCCCACAACAACCTGGGCGTGTTGTATGCCGCACAAGGCGATTACGCCAAGGCCAAAGAAGCCATCGACGCGGCGCTGCGCGCCAACCCCCGCTATGCCGAAGCCCAAGAAAACTTGGGCGACGTATTGGTGCAACTGGCCCGTCAGGCCTATGAACAGGCCTTGGCCATCAACCCCAAGCAATCCGCCTTGGCGCAAAAAATTGAGCGCCTCCAACCCAACCCTTCACGCGTTTCTACACAACCATGACCACACACATCACACGCCGCGTGCTTTGCGCGTTGGGCCTTTCATTCTTGGCTTTCACCACACAGCAGGCAGTGGCACAAACTGCGCCTCAAGTGAAATTCGTCACCAACCAGGGTGAGTTCGTGGTCGAGGTCTATCCTGACAAAGCCCCCAAAACCGTCGACAACTTTTTGCAATACGTGCGTGACAAACACTACGACGGCACGATTTTTCACCGCGTCATCGGCAACTTCATGATCCAAGGCGGCGGCTACGACCAACGCTACATCGAGCGTCGCACACGCACGCCCGTGGAGCACGAAGGCCGCGAAGCCTTGGCCAAGGGTGGTCCCCGCAACACCGTGGGCACGCTGGCCATGGCGCGCACCAATGCGCCCCACTCTGCCACTTCGCAGTTTTTCATCAACGTGGTGGACAACGGTTTCCTTGACCCCACACCGCAACAACCCGGCTACACCGTGTTTGGCAAAGTGGTCTCGGGCATGGACGTGGTCAACAAAATCAGGGCCATTCCCACTGGGTTTGGTGGCCCTTTCCCCTCGGATGTGCCACGCACGCCGGTGGTCATTCAATCGGCCAGCGTGTTGTAACGCCTGGCCTCTCGCTTACTTCATCAAGGAAAAAACATGAGCAACCCACAAGTCGAACTGCATATCTTGGACCACGGCGTCATCACCATTGAGCTGGACGCTGAAAAAGCCCCCAAATGCACCGAAAACTTTCTGCACTATGTGAACAAAGGCCATTACGACAAAACCATTTTTCACCGTGTCATCCCCGGCTTCATGGTCCAAGGCGGTGGTTTTGAGCCTGGCATGACGCAAAAAGAGTGCGATGCCCCGATCGAAAACGAAGCCAACAACGGCCTCAAAAACAACCACTACACGCTGGCCATGGCCCGCACGTCAGACCCTCACTCGGCCACGGCCCAGTTCTTCATCAACGTGGCGGACAACGACTTTTTGAACCACAAAGCACCCAGCATGCAAGGTTGGGGCTATGCCGTGTTCGGCAAAGTGGTGAGCGGCAATGACGTGGTCGACAAAATCGCAGCCGTCAAAACTGGCCGCAAAGGCTTTCACGATGACGTGCCCAAAGAAGACGTGGTGATCGAGAAAGCCGTCGCGCTTTAAGCACCCATGCCTTACCCGCCCATCGCGCTGAGCCTGCCGCTGCCCTGTGTGCAAGGCTCGCCCGATTGGCAGCGGGTGGACTTTATCTCTGATGTGCACCTGGAGGAACGCGAGGCCTCGACCTTTGACGCCTGGGTGCACTACATGGACCACACCCCTGCCGATGCAGTCTTCATCTTGGGGGATTTGTTTGAGGTCTGGGTCGGCGACGACACCACCGATACGTTTACCGCGCAATGCACCGCCGTGTTGCAACGCACAGCGCAGCGCCTGCCGGTGTATTTCATGTGCGGCAACCGCGACTTTTTGGTCGGCGCTGACTTGCTTCGAGCCACCGGCATGCACGGCTTGTCAGACCCTTGTGTGCTTGAGCTTGGCGCGCAACGCCTACTGCTGACCCATGGCGATAGCCTGTGTTTGGATGATGTGGACTACATGACCTTTCGCGCCGAGGTGCGCCAGCCTGCTTGGCAACAGGCGTTCTTGGCGCGCCCCTTGAGCGAGCGCCAGGCTGTGGCACGCGCACTGCGCACCCAAAGCGAAACCCGCAAACACAGCCACACCGATTACGCCGATGTGGATGCCCATGCTGCGCGCACTTGGCTGCATGCAGCCCAATGCCAGACCCTGATTCACGGGCACACCCACCGGCCTGCCCAACATGACTTAGGGGAACACCTTCAACGCTGGGTGTTGAGCGATTGGCATGCCGACACCACGCCTGCGCGCCTGGAGGTGCTGAGTTGGCTGCAGCATGAAGTGCACAGTCCAACACAGGGACTGCGACGCTGGCCCTTGCACCAAGCGCTCGCGTCATAAGCGCGCATCTTTAGCTCGAAACCCGGCAAAAAAAACGGCGCATCACTGCACCGATTTCTTGTTCAACGCGTATCAGCGCTTGAGCAACACCTTCAACGCCGCTTGCAAGCGACGCGAAGCAGCTTCGTCGTACGCACCACCCAACACCTGTGCGGCATCAGCCGCCCAAGTCATTTGAGGCGATGGGTCGTTGCGGCGCGTCAGCAACTGCAATTGCAGGGCACGGCGTGCGTCCATCTGTGCAGCAGGTGTGGGCAGCTCGGCCGCCACTTCCAAGCGCAACAACGGCGTGACCGTGTCACCCTTGGGTTCGGCCGCCAAGGCTTGCGCCCACTGGGTGCGTTGTGCTGGGCTGAGTTTGTTGCCAATGGCTTGTGCGGCTGGCAATTGCGCGGCATCGCGCTTTTCCCAGGCGTGCATCAGCTGGGTCAACACTTCGCCGTGGGCTTGTGCCGCCAAGCGACGCAAGGCGTCTTGCGCCGATTCCAGGGCATGACGTTGGGCACGGAATGCCGCGTCTCCCAAACGGGGGCCGCGTGGTGCAAAGCCTTCACGACCACCGTCACGTCCGCCATCCCGCGAGGGTTTTCCGTCACGGCCAAAACCAGGCTTATCACCGAACTTGCCACCGGGTTTGCCATCGCGGCCACGAGGGCCGGCAGAAGCCACTTCGGTGCGTTTTTGCCCTGGACGGTCATCGCCGCGCACGGCCACCACAGGACGTGGTGCGGCTTTGGGTTTGGCAGGTGCTGCTTCAGCAGCAGGCTCTGGCGATGGCGTTGCCTCACTCGACGCATCGGCAGCGACTTCGCTCGGCACGGCATCCGTTGCGGCATCAGCCACAGGGGTGTCAACAGCCTCAGCCTGTGCAGCAGCTTCAGGTGCTTGCGCTGCAGGAGCAGCGGCTGATTCAGCAGAGGCAGGCGCAGGAGCCGCGCTGGCCACCACCTCGCCGCGAGAGACTTGCTCCAAAGCCTGCATGGCCGCGCGAATTTGGCTGATGTCGCCTTTCGCCGTGGCCGATTCGAGGGCTTTGGCTGCTTCCAATACCGCTTTGTCGTGCGGCGTCAAGGCCGTTTGTGCGTGTTCGCGGGTCGATGATTTGCGGGCAAATGCTTCGTCAATCGGTTGACGGAAGGCATCCCACAGTTTTTGTTCTTGCTTGCGATCGAGCACCACGGTGTGTGCTTCTTCTTGCCAACGTTGTTGCAAGGCTTTGACCGCATCAATGCGCAAGGTGGGCGCAGCGCCCAAGGCTTGGGCTTCGGCAATCAATGCATGACGGCGCGCCAAGCTGGCTTTTTGCACCACTTCCAAGGGCTCATGCGCTGCATGGATGGCTGCCTTCCACACAGGTTGCAACTCGGCAAACATTTTTTCGCTCAAATGGCCGCTGTCGCGCCAACGTTGAGCGAACTGGTGCAATTGACGGGCCACCGCTTTCCAGTCAGGGCCGTTGGCATGTTCCACCGTCCATGCTTTGACTTCTTCGATCAAGGCCACGCGCTGGGCTTTGTGTGCAGCGGTTTGAGCGCGCGCTTCCTTAAGCCACACATCCACCACCTCATGAGCACGGTTGCAGGCGGTGTCAAAGCGCTTCCACAAGGCAGGGTTAGGCGCCGCTTCTTTGTCGATTTTTTTCCATTGCTCGCGCAAATTGCGCAAAGCTTCTTGCAGCTTGCGGCCCCCCATGGCGGGTACGCGGGCGGGCTCAGCCGCTTGCGACTTATCTGCGGCTGGGGCATGCACAGCTTCAGTCGCTGGTGCTGCGGCTTGATCGGCGACAGCAGCTACTGCTTCAGGCGTTGCTTCGGCAGCGGCTGGCTGAACTTGCGACTCAGACGGCTCAACCGTTGCATCAGCCGAGGCCTCCACCACGGCAGCCTCTGGCTGGGCATCGGGTGCCTGGCGCGCCGCTTTGGGAACTGGCGCTGGCTTAAACAAAGCCTCGGCCTGCATGGCCAGCTCTAGGCGTTTTTGGTCGACCACTGCTTTGTCCGCGCTGGGTTTGACTTTGCGAGTCGCATCCAATCCAGCGGCAGCAGCAGGTTTGGCGGGCGCGGCCGCTTGGGGCAGTACCTCACCACGCGCCACGCGCAGCTGGTCAGCCCACGCAGGAACGGCAGGCAAGGGGGCAGCAGCGTCTGCGGCAGCAGCTTGGGTCAAGGTCAGGGCTTCGCCAAAGGCGGTCCACACGGCTTGCACCTGTTGGGTGCTGGTTTGCAGCGCCGGGGCGAACTTGGCATCCACGCTGGGCCATTGCGCATCGTTGGACAAGGCTTGCGCTTGCGCGACCCAGCGGTCCAAATCAGCTTGCAAGGCGTCGCGCTGCGCCAAGGCGTCTTGCCAGGGTTTGGTTGACAGCACCTCGATGCGCTGCGCCAGCAACACAGCGGCTTCGCGTTGCACCTGGGTTTGGTGCTGCAAATCTTCAATCGCTTTGACACGTTCGGCCAAGGCATTTTTCAGACTCGCCAAAGGCTCGCGAGACAAGGGCGCACCCGCCTTGGCCGCATCGCGCTGCCAGCCCATGGCATCGGCCAAATTGATGTGTGGCGCATCGCGCAGCACCTCGCCTTTGGCGGCCCACTCGTGCACCAACACGTCTTGGTCTTTGGCGCGGCGCAGCTCGTCGAGCTTTTCGCGCAAGACCTTGGCGGCGCCTTTGTCGCGGTTGTTCATTTCACGGAAAACGTCTTCCAGCTGCGCCAAAGTGGGCTGGCCAGACAGCCATTCACGCAAGCGTGCGGCGCGGTCGCCCGAGTTGGCAGCAGTGAATGCACCGCCGGTTAAAGCGTCAAGTGCGGGAAGGTCGAGGTGTTTGGAGGAGGAATCAGTCACAGTCAAGCTCATAGCAAATTTGCAGTGATTGTCGCCGAGGCTTTAAAATTTCTCACTACTTCTTATTTATAAATTTATTCATATGCCCGTGTTCGCTCAATTCAAGCTAGGAATGCGAACCTTTGCCGCAGATGTGGCACAGGGCTTTTTTGCCATCACGCACAACGGCATGGCGCTGTTGGGCCTGTCCTTATTTTTCTGTGTGGTCGCGCTGACGGTGCGTCCTGACTTGCGCGTGGTCACCGAAGCCAAGCTGATCAGCTGGCTGCAAGACCGCCAGTACGACGCCACCGGCATTGAATCCGACGTCGATGCCGTCGACCGCGCCACCGCCACCGACCCACGTGATTTACCCAAGCAACAAGCGAACTTGGCCTATTGGCTCAGCCGCAAATACCGCGTTGCGCCCGAACCCGTGAGTGCTTTGGTCAGCGAAGCCTACGATTTAGGGCCTCGCAATGACATGGAGCCCACCTTGATTCTGGCCGTGATGGCGGTCGAATCGGGCTTCAACCCCTTCGCTCAAAGCGCGGTAGGGGCCCAGGGTTTGATGCAAGTCATGACCAAGGTTCACGTGGACAAGTACCAAAGCTTTGGTGGCGCCATGGCCGCGTTCGATCCGGTGGCCAATTTGCGCGTGGGCGTCAATGTGCTCAAAGAATGCATCACCCGCGCAGGCAGCATCGAAGGTGGCCTCAAGCTCTATGTCGGCGCCGGCAACGCCAAAGACGACAGCGGCTACGCCGCCAAGGTGGCCGCTGAACACAGCCGCTTGCAACAAGTGGCCAAGGGCGTCAAAGTGCCCACCACCCCACCACCGGCCACTGCCGCCGAAGCTGCCACCGCACGCTTGGAGAGCTTGTGGGAAAAAGCCCAGCGCTTGGCCCCCTTTGGCCGTCCTGAAGAGGAACCACGGTAAACTCTGACCCGTGCGCAACTGGCGATAGGCGTGCAGGCTTGGGTCTGTACCGCTGACGTGGATGTATGACCACTGGGAAGCGCGCAGCCTCTTGTCATAGAGGTGTTTTGCCGTTCGCCTGGGCAGCCCTGCCGCTAACCTGTAAGTTATAGCCGGGACACCACCTTTTTCTAGGACTGCCAGTATGTACAACCGCAACATCACGATCGAACAGACAGATCCCGAACTCTGGGCCGCTATTCAGGCCGAAAATGCCCGTCAAGAGCACCACATCGAGCTCATCGCCAGCGAAAACTACGCATCCCCCGCCGTCATGCAAGCCCAAGGCTCGCAACTGACCAATAAATACGCCGAAGGCTACCCCGGCAAGCGCTACTACGGTGGCTGCGAAAACGTGGACGTGGCTGAGCAACTGGCGATCGACCGCATCAAAACCATCTTTGGCGCAGACGCTGCCAACGTGCAACCGCATTGCGGCGCATCGGCCAACGAAGCTGTGTTTTTGGCGTTCTTGAAGCCAGGCGACACCATCATGGGCATGAGCTTGGCCGAAGGCGGTCACTTGACCCACGGCATGGCCCTGAACATGTCGGGCAAGTGGTTCAACGTCGTGTCTTACGGTTTGGACGCACAAGAGGCCATCGACTACGAAGCGATGGAAGCCAAAGCCCGCGAACACAAACCCAAGCTCATCGTGGCTGGCGCATCCGCCTACAGCCTGCACATCGATTGGGCACGCTTTGCCAAAATCGCCAAAGAAGTCGGCGCCATCTTCATGGTCGACATGGCCCACTACGCCGGCTTGATTGCCGCAGGCCAGTACCCCAACCCCGTGCCTCACGCTGACGTGGTGACATCGACCACCCACAAGAGCTTGCGCGGCCCACGTGGCGGCATCATCTTGATGAAGGCCGAACACGAAAAAGCCATCAACAGCGCCATCTTCCCAGGCCTGCAAGGCGGCCCACTGATGCACGTGATCGCCGCCAAGGCCGTGGCATTCAAAGAAGCCATGCAGCCTGAGTTCAAAGACTACCAAGCTCAAGTGGTGAAGAACGCCAAGATCGTCGCTGAAACGCTCACTGCACGCGGCCTGCGCATTGTGAGCGGCGGCACACAAAGCCACGTGATGTTGGTGGACCTGCGCTCCAAGAAGATCACCGGCAAAGAAGCCGAAGCGGCTTTGGGCGCTGCGCACATGACGATCAACAAGAACGCCATCCCGAACGACCCAGAGAAACCATTCGTCACCAGCGGTGTGCGCATTGGCACCCCTGCGATGACCACACGTGGTTTCAAAGACGAAGAAGCCCGCATCACGGCCAACTTGATTGCTGATGTGTTGGACAACCCACACGATGAAGCCAACATTGCGGCGGTGCGTGCCAAGGTGCATGCGCTGACGGCTAAGTTCCCGGTTTACAAGTAACTTGCCATAAACCCCCGTCCTGTGTGTCGGGGGTTTTTGTTTGCTTGCTGTTTGTTGTGAAGGTTTCTCGCCGGAGATGGCACGGAGTTGGGATACGGCGGGTTCTTCATACTGTGCCAGAAATCATCACCCGCCGTATCCCAACTCCGCGCTGTTTGAGGTTAGAAATGGTTCGCTCGTTGCTACGCAACTTTGCCTGAGGATGGGCCCGAGTGAAATGTGCAAGCGAAGCAAAGCACGACGCAGACTGAGGGGGTTTGGTATTGGCCGCTGACGATTTCTGGTACCCCAGTATGAGGAAGCGGCCAATACCAAATGCCCTCAGCGAGCCCAGCAAAAAAAGAAGCACACAAAAGCACCGCATACAAAAAAGCAAAAGAGAGCACAAAAAATGAAATGTCCCTTCTGCGGTCACCTAGAAACCCAAGTCGTCGAAACCCGCATGTCCGAAGACGGCGACTCCATCCGTCGCCGTCGCCAATGCGGTGCCTGTGAAAAGCGCTACACCACCTACGAACGCGCGGATGTGAGCTTTCCCAACATCGTCAAAAAAGATGGCCGTCGCATCGAATACAAACGCGAAAAACTTTTAGAGTCCATGGGCTTGGCCTTGCGCAAACGCCCAGTTAGCACCGAACAGGTAGACAACGCGATTGAGCGCATCGAAGAAAAACTCATGTCCTTGGGCCAACGCGAAGTGCCCTCGACCCGCATTGGTGAGCTGGTGATGCGTGAACTCAAAAAGCTCGACAAAGTCGCCTACATCCGCTTTGCCAGCGTGTACCGCAGCTTTGAAGACATTGACGACTTCAAGAGCCTGGTGGACGAAGTTCGCAAGTAGTTTTCGAGTTTCGGCAAAACGCCGAAAGCACGCGCCAACCTAGCATTTGCAGCATGCAAGCGCTAGGTTTTTTTATTCGCCGCACACGCTCATCACAAGGCTTCACACTGGTTGAACTCTTGGACTGCGTGGGTCTGCTCAGCGTCTTATTGGCCCTGGCAATTCCCAACTGGCAGCAAACACAAGAACGCAGCCGCGTTGAAGCTGCTCGCGATCAACTGATGAACGACCTGCAAAGCGCACGCATGCGCGCGCTGCAACGCGGAGAAGATGTGCAAATCGTGCGCTTGCGCGATTGCACATGGAGCAGCGCGGCCGACAACGACTGGAGCTGCGGTTGGCAACTGGTGACCAAAACCACACAAACCGTGCTGCAGGCCTCACAGGCGCAAGCCGCACTACAGATCACATTCAGCAAATCCACGCCCCTCACCCTCAACGCCCGCGGTGACTTGGGCACGGTGGGCGATCGGTGGGTCATCAAGTCCCGGCTCAACGCTTCACCCAGCATCGCCAGCGTTGTGTGCGTGAACAGTGCCAGCCGTTTGCGTTGGCAATCAGGTGAGTCATGCAGTTGAACCGCCCACCACACGGCGTGGCGTTGATGGAAGCGCTGATGGCCTTGCTGGTGCTGACCTTTGGCGTCTTGGGCTTGTTGTGGTTGCACCAACAGGCTCTGGCACAGCAACGCCAGCAGCTCATGCGTTCCGTGGCCATGGGCATCGCCGATGACTTGGCTGAACGCATGCAGCTGAATGCCCCGCAACGGGCGATGTACGTCAAAACATGGGGCCCTCTCACGACCACCATCACGGCAGACTGCAGTGCCCGTGCTTGTACGCGCAGCGAACTCGCAGCCTGGGATATGCAGCAGCTGCAACGTGCGCTACAAACACAACTCCCAGCAGGCGATGCCGCTGTGTTTGTCTTGTCGGGAAGCTCAGGCGGGTGGGGCATCGTCATTGCCTGGAAAGATGCCCTTGAAAGCTACCGCACCGACACGACCTCTGGCTCACCCCCCTGCCCCACAGGCATGAGTTGCTGGCGTTTGTTTTTCAGGCCTGATCGATGAACCGCACCATCCACCCAACCCTTGCACAACGCGGCTACACCTTGCCCGAGTTGCTGATCGGTCTGAGCTTGGGCCTGCTCGTCATCGCGGCAGCCAGCGCCAGCTATGCCACCAGCACACACACCTGGCGTGCCATGGCCGCTGCCGACGCGGTGCATGCCAACGCACGTGTGGCGTTGCGCAACATCCGTGAACAGGCGCTGATGGCAGGGGCTGCCTACCTCACACCCGGTAGCCCTCTCGAAGGACACGTCACGGTTGAGGTATCGCCTACAGAAGACGTGGGCCAAGCTGCACTGGCCGGCATCAATGGCAGCAAATATGTGGAAAGCCTCACCCTGGGCCATTGGCATGCGCTGGACGCGGTGGACTGCCAGGGCAACACCCACAGCAACCACACCAGCGTGCGCAACGACTACAAACTCAACACCAACAAAGAGCTGGGCTGCAAAGACCTCAACCTTGTCGGCAGCACCTACCAAGCCTTGGCTGAAGGCGTAGAAGACTTTCAGCTGCGCTACGCCCAAGCCAACCCGAACACACAAACCATTCAGTGGAAAACCGCAGATCAGGTCAGCGACATGGCGCAGGTAGTGGCCATTGAAGTGTGTGTGCAGGTGGCCAGCGTTGCTGTGGTGCACAACATACAGTCCAACGCCAGCGAGGTCGGTTGCCAGGGCGAGGCACTGCCTATGGATGGCCGCATGCGACGCGTCTTCAAACGCGTCATCGCACTACGCAACCGCGTAGGAGTCATGCCATGAAGCACCACACACAGGGTTTGTCGCTCCCCACGGTGCTGGTCATGCTGGCACTCACCAGCATGGCCGCACTGCTGGCCTGGCGTAATTTGTGGATCAACGCTCAATTACTCAACGCCGAAGCCGACCTGCTGCGCACCCAGCACAAAGCCCAGGCTGTGCTGCCGGTGGCACTCGCAGACATTGTCGGCAACCCCAGCAGCAGCGATGCAGCCACCAACCTGCGCCACACAGCAGGCGATGCCATGCAGACCCACGCGTTCTTCCCCAACACACTCAGCGACTACGACTTGCTGCGCCAACGCCTTACGGCCAGCGGCACACCATGCAACGCAGGCATTTGTGCACCCAACACACTGAATGCCAATGCCGCCCAAGCCAGCTACTGGAAAACACAAACCGCCACCGCTGTTGGCCTGGGCACAGCCAACAGCCCCGATAGCAGCAACACTGCTTGGTATTGGGTCGAAGTCTTTCCTCGCGGCAACACCGCCAGCAACGGCGCAAGCTTTGCGTATCGCATCACGGCGCTGGCCACGGGCGTGATGCCTGGCAGCAGCACCGTCTTGCAAGCGATTTGGACACGCGACAACAACACCTCCCCCACAGGCCAATGGCGCAGCTGGCATGTGCTGCACGACTAAACACACCATGCCACACCCACGTGCATCGCGAGGCTTCACCTTGATCGAACTGCTCATCGCTCTGGCCTGCGTGGCTTTGCTAGCCAGCTTGGCGTGGCCCAGCTACCAAGACTTGGTCATGCGCAGTCAACGCGCACAAGCACGCGCGGCCTTGCTACAAGCCGCACATTGGATGGAGCGCGCGGCCAGCGCCAACGGCAGCTATCCCCTTGCGACCGATGTGCCCGCCAGCGTGCTGCAAATCGAGGGGCAACGCTACAAGATGAGCGTGGTCAGCAGCGCGCAAAGTTACACCCTGAGTGCGGCGCCACAAGGCCCGCAAGTGGTCGATGTTTGCGCCACCCTCACTCTGAACCACCTGGGCGTTCGCGGCGTGCAGGGGGCGAGCCAAACGGCGGCGCAGTGCTGGGGGCGATAGCGCCGAAACACAACACTTCTGTTATTATGAATTACAAACAGCTCAAGAAATGGTTAGCGCAACAAGGCGCAACGTTTCAGCCCGGAAAAGGCTCTCACCTCAAAGTGTTTCTCAATGGCAAACAGTCCACTCTTCCGATGCACGGGACCACTGAATTGGGCAAAGGTCTGGAAGCAGCCATCAAACGACAACTTGGCTTGAAGTAAAGGAATGACATATGTTTGATTACCCCGTGACACTCACCCCTGACAACGGAACTGTCTTAGTCACGTTTGTCGATGTGCCTGAAGCCATCACCTTTGGTCGCGACAAAGAAGAAGCCTTGCTGAACGCTGTGGACGCACTGGAAACCGGCTTGTCTTTTTATGTCGATGCGCGCAAGCCTTTACCGACTCCGAGCCAACCGAGCAGCCGACAAAAAACCGTGCGCCCCTCTGCACTTGAATGCGCCAAATTGGGGGTGTACCAAGCCATGACCGAACAGGGCATTAAAAAGGCTGAACTCGCCAGACGACTGGGTTGGCATATGCCGCAGGTGGACCGCCTGTTTGACTTGCGTCACGCGTCCAAGCTAGACCAAATCGAAGCAGCAGCCAATGTGCTCGGCAAACATGTGTACGTCCAAATTGCATAAAGCATCACATTCCCTCATGAGTTTTTCTCCCATCGACACAGTATTCATGCAGCAGGCCTTGGGCTTGGCACATGACGCGCTCTACCTCACCTCACCCAACCCCCGCGTAGGCTGCGTCATCGTCAATGCGAACGGCGTGGTGCTGGGCAGCGGCCACACCCAGCGCGCGGGCGAGGCCCATGCCGAGGTCATGGCCTTGCGCGATGCACGCGCTAAAAACAACGATGTCCGAGGCGCCACAGCGTATGTGACGCTCGAGCCCTGCAGCCACCAAGGCCGCACCGGCCCCTGTTGCGATGCCCTGATTCAGGCAGGCCTAGCCCGTGTGGTCGTGGCCCTGGAAGACCCCAACCCCCAAGTGGCAGGTC
>Ga0228699_1000284_pt1 | contig 42642 bp, 38 predicted proteins | sample McNCre217_Aug_MG_FD_178016 | JGI IMG/M metagenome (GOLD analysis project Ga0228699, IMG submission 178016) | Freshwater microbial communities from McNutts Creek, Athens, Georgia, United States - 2-17_Aug_MG | ecosystem: Environmental > Aquatic > Freshwater > Creek | place: USA: Georgia... | reverse complement strand
GCACCGTCTGCTGGTGTTTGGGCTGTTGTTGTACCCGCTGCAGGCGTCGTGGTCGTACCTGCAGCTGTTGCTGCTGGAGTTGTTTGCGCTGTAGCGCCTGCTGGTGTGACTGCTGTCGCTGTAGTCGCAGCTGTTGCAGCGTCAATTGGAGTTTGGGCTGGTGCTGTACCAGCTGCAGGCGCCGTAGTCGTTGCTGCAGCAGTTGTTTGCGCTGCCACACCTGCTGGTGTGACTGCTGTCGTAGCAGGTGCAGTCGCGCCTGCTGCTGTATCAACTGGAGTTTGAGCTGTTGCGGCAACAGCCGCAGGTGCTGTAGTCGCGCCCGCAGTAGTTACTGCTGCAGCTGTTTGCGCTGCAACACCTGCCGGTGTAGGTGTTGTCGTTGCAAGCGTAGTTGTGCCTGTTGCAGCATCTGCTGGCGTTGGGGTTGTTGTTGCTGCGGGCGCTGTAGTCGCACCAGCAGCCGTTGCTGCTATAGCAGTTTGTGCTGCAGTACCTGCCGTTGTAGGTGCTGTCGCCGCTGGCGCAGTTGCGGCATCTGCTGATGTTTGAGCTGTTGTTGTAACTGCAGCTGCCGTTTGCGCAGGCGTCACAGCTTGAGTCGCAACACCTGCTGATGTGACTGCTGTCGCAGCAGGTGCAGTCGCGCCTGCTGCTGTATCAGCTGGAGTTTGAGCTGTTGCGGTAACAGCCGCAGGTGCTGTAGCCGCGCCCGCAGTCGTTGCTGCTGCAGCTGTTTGCGCTGCAACGCCTGCCGGTGTAGGTGCTGTCGCTGCAGCCGTAGTTGCGCCTGTTGCAGCATCTGCTGGCGTTGGGGTTGTTGTTGTAGCTGCTGCGGGCGCTGTAGTCCCACCAGCAGCCGTTGCTGCTGTAGCAGTTTGCGCTGCAGTACCTGCCGTTGTAGGTGCTGTTGCCGCTGGCGCAGTTGCCCCTGTTCCTGCATCAGCTGAAGTTTGAGCTGTTGCGGCAACAGCCGCAGGTGATGTAGTCGCGCCCGCAGTAGTTGCTGCTACAGCTGTTTGCGCTGCAACGCTTGCCGGCGTAGGTGCTGTCGCCGCTGGCGCTGTTGCACCTGTTGCACCTGTTGCAGTATCTGCTGGTGTTTGGACCGTTGTAGTGCCAGCTGCAGGCGCTGTTGTCGTACCTGCAGCCGTTGCTGCTGCAGTTGTTTGCGCTGCAACGCCAGCTGGTGTGACTGCTGTCGCTACAGGCGCAGTTGCACCTGCTGCAGGGTCAACTGGCGTAGTTGTACCTGCAGCTGCTGTTTGCGCAGTCGTCGCTGCTTGAGTCGCAACACCTGCTGGTGTGGGTGCTATCGCTGTAGGTGTAGTTGTGCCTGTTGCAGCGTCTGCTGGAGTTTGGGCTAGTGCTGTACCAGCTGCAGGCGCTGTAGACGTACCCGCAGCCGCTGGAGTTGGCGCACCTGTTGGCGTAGTAGCTGTCGCCGCTGGCGCAGTTACGCCTGTTGCAGCGCCTGCTGGTGTGACTGCTGTCGCCACTGGCGTAGTTGCAGGCGTTGCAGCGTCCACTGGCGTTTGGGTTGTTGTAGCTGCTGTGGGCGCGGTGGTTGCACCAGCAGCCGTTGGTGCTGCCACACCTGCTGGTGTGGGCGCTGTCGCTGTGGGCGTAGTTGCGCCTGCTGCAGGCGTCGTGGTCGTACCCGCAGCTGTTGCTGCTGCAGTTGTTTGCGCTGCAACGCCTGCTGGTGTGACTGCTGTCGCTGTAGTCGTAGTCGCAGCTGCTGCATCAGTTGGAGTTTGAGCTGTTGCGGTAACAGCTGCAGGTGCTGCGGTCGCACCCGCAGCCGTTGGAGCTGGCGCACCTGCTGGCGTAGTAGCTGTTGCCGCTGGTGCAGCTGCACCTGTTGCAGCATCTGCTGGCGTTGGGGTTGTTGTTGCTGCGGGCGCTGTAGTCGCACCAGCAGCCGTTGCTGCTATAGCAGTTTGTGCTGCAGTACCTGCCGTTGTAGGTGCTGTCGCCGCTGGCGCAGTTGCGCCTGTTGCAGGGTCAACTGGCGTAGTTGTACCTGCAGCTGCTGCTTGCGCAGTCGTCGCAGCTTGAGTCGCCACACCTGCTGGTGTGACTGCTGTCGCTGTAGTCGCAGCTGTTGCAGCGTCAATTGGAGTTTGGGCTGGTGCTGTACCAGCTGCAGGCGCCGTAGTCGTTGCTGCAGCAGTTGTTTGCGCTGCCACACCTGCTGGTGTGACTGCTGTCGTAGCAGGTGCAGTCGCGCCTGCTGCTGTATCAACTGGAGTTTGAGCTGTTGCGGCAACAGCCGCAGGTGCTGTAGTCGCGCCCGCAGTAGTTACTGCTGCAGCCGTTTGCGCTGCAACACCTGCCGGTGTAGGTGCTGTCGTTGCAGGAGTAGCTGTGCCTGTTGCAACTTCTGCTGGCGTTTGGGCTGTTGTTGTAGCTGCTGCGGGCGCGGTCGTCGCACCAGCAGCCGTTGCTGCTGTAGTAGTTTGTGCTGCAGTACCTGTCGTTGTAGACGCTGGCGCAGTTGCGCCTGTTGCGGCATCTGCTGATGTTTGAGCTGTTGTAACTGCAGCTGCCGTTTGCGCAGGCGTCACAGCTTGAGTCGGAACACCTGCTGGCGTAGTCGCTGTCGCTCCAGGCGTCGTTGCAACTGTTAAAGCGTCTGCTGGTGTTTGGGCTGTTGTTGTACCTGCTACAGGCGCGGTGGTCGCACCAGCGGCCGTTGCTGCTATAGCAGTTTGCGCTGCAGCACCTGCCGTTGTAGGTGCTGGCGCACCTGTTGGCGTAGTCGCTGTCGCCGCTGGCGCAGTTGCGCCTGTTGCTGTATCCGTTGGTGTTTGGGCCGTTGCAGTACCGACTGCAGGCGCAACGGTTGTACCTGCAGCCGTTGGCACTGCTACACCTGCTGGTGTGGGCGCCGTCGCTGTAGGCGTAGTTGTGCCTATTGCAGCGTCAACTGGCGTAGTTGTAACTGCAGCTGCTGTTTGCGCAGTCGTCGTAGCTTGAGTCGCAACACCTGCTGGCGTAGTCGCTGTCGCCGCTGGTGCAGCTGCACCTGTTGCAGCGTCTGCTGGTGTTTGGGCTGTTGTTGAACCTGCTGCAGGCGCCGTGGTCGTACCCGCAGCTGTTGCTGCTGCATTTGTTTGCGCTGCAACGCCAGCTGGTGTGACTGCTGTCGCTACAGGCGCAGTTGCACCTGCTGCAGGGTCAACTGGCGTAGTTGTACCTGCAGCTGCTGTTTGCGCAGTCGTCGCTGCTTGAGTCGCAACACCTGCTGGTGTGGGTGCTATCGCTGTAGGTGTAGTTGTGCCTGTTGCAGCGTCTGCTGGAGTTTGGGCTAGTGCTGTACCAGCTGCAGGCGCAGCGGTCGTACCCGCAGCCGTTGCTGCGGTTGTTTGTGCTGTAGGACCTGCTGTCACTGCAGGCGTAGTTGCGGCTGTTACAGCTTCAGCTGGCGTTTGGGCTGTTGTTGTAGCTGCTGCGGGCGCGGTCGTCGTACCAGCAGCCGTTACTGCAGCAGTTGTTTGCGCTGCAACGCCTGCCGGTGTAGGTGCCGTCGCCGCTGGCGCAGTTGCAGCAGTTGCAGCATCTACTGGTGTTTGGGCTGTTGTTGTACCAGCTGCAGGCGCAGTGGTGGTTCCCGCAGCCGTTACTGCGGTTGTTTGTGCAGCAAGACCTGCTGGTGTCGTCGCAGGCGTAGTTGCGCCTGTTGCAGCATCAGCTGGCGTTTGGGCTATTGCGGTAACAGCCGCAGGCGCGGTAGTAGTCCCCGCAGCCGTTGCTGCTGTAGCAGTTTGCGCTGCAGTACCTGCCGTTGTAGGTGCTGTCGCCGCTGGCGCAGCTGCGCCTGTTGCAGGATCAGCTGCAGGCGCCGTGGCCGCACCCGCAGCAGTTGCTGCGGCAGTCGTTTGGGCTGGCACACCTGCTGATGCGGGTGCTGTCGCTGTAGGCGTAATTCCACCTGCTAAGGCATCAGCTGGCGTTTGGGCTGCTGTTGTACCAGCTGTAGGCGCAGTGGTTGCACCGAAGGCAGTTGCTGCTGTAGTAGGTTGTGCTGCAGTACCTGCCGTTGTAGGTGCTGCCGCCACTGGCGCAGTTGCACCGGTTGCAGCATCTGCTGGCGTTTGAACCGTTGCAGTGCCAGCTGCAGGCGCTGTAGTCGTACCTGCAGCTGCTGTTTGTGCAGTCGTCGCTGCTTGAGTCGCAACACCTGCTGGTGTGACTGCTGTCGCTGCAGGCGTAATTCCACCTGCTAAGGCTTCAGCTGGCGTTTGGGCTGTTGTTGCACCTGCTGCAGGCGCCGTGGTCGTACCCGCGGCCGTTGCTGCTGTGGCAGTTTGCGCTGCAGTACCTGCCGTTGTAGGTGCTGTCGCCACTGGCGCAGTTGCGCCTGTTGCAGGATCAGCTGACGTTTGAACCGTTGCAGTGCCAGCTGCAGGCGCTGCAGTCGCACCCGCAGCCGTTGCAGCTGCAGTTGTTTGCGCTGCAACACCAGCTGGTGTGACTGCTGTCGCCGCTGGTGCAGCTGCACCTGTTGCAGCGTCTGCTGGTGTTTGGGCTGTTGTTGCACCTGCTGCAGGCGTCGTGGTCGTACCCGCAGCTGTTGCTGCCGCAGTTGTTTGCGTTGCCACACCTGCTGGTGTGGGCGCTGTTGCCGCTGGCGCAGTTGTGCCTATTGCAGGATCAGCTGAGGTTTGGACCGTCCCAGTGCCAGCTGCAGGCGCCGTGGTCGCACCCGCAGCTGTTGCTGCTGCAGTTGTTTGCACTGCAACACCTGTCGGTGTGGGCGCTGTTGCCGCAGGCGTAGTTACAGCTGCTGCATCAACTGGCGTTTGGGCTGTTGTTGTAGCCGCTACGGGCGCGGTGGTTGCACCAGCAGCCGTTGTGGCTACAGCTGCTTGCGTTGCAACGCCTGCCGGTGTAAGTGTTGTTGCCGCTGGCGCAGTTGCACCTGTTGCAGCGTCTGCTTGAGTTTGGGCTAGTGCTGTACCAGCTGCAGGCGCAGCGGTCGTACCCGCAGCCGTTGCTGCGGTTGTTTGTGCTGTAGCACCTGCTGGCGTGACTGCTGTCACTGCAGGCGTAGTTGCAGCTGTTGCAGCATCTGCTGGTGTTTGAGCTGTTGTTGTAGCTGCTGCAGGCGCGGTGGTGGTTCCCGCAGCAGTTACTGCAGTTGTTTGTGCAACAAGACCTGCTGGTGTCGTCGCAGGCGTAGTTGCGCCTGTTGCAGCATCAGCTGGCGTTTCGACTGTTGCGGTAACAGCCGCAGGCGCTGTAGTCGTACCTGCAGCTGCTGTTTGTGCAGTCGTCGCTGCTTGAGTCGCAACACCTGCTGATGTGACTGCTGTCGCTGTAGGCGTAGTTGCGCCTGTTGCAGCGTCAACTGACGTTTGGGCTGTTGTTGTACCAGCCGCAGGCGCCGTGGTCGTACCCGCAGCCGTTGCTGCTGCTGTTGTTTGGGCTGCAACGCCTGCCGTTGTAGGTGCTGCCGCCGCTGGCGCAGTTGCACCTGTTGCAGGGTCAACTGGCGTAGTTGTACCTGCAGCTGCTGCTTGCGCAGTCGTCGCAGCTTGAGTCGCAACACCTGCTGACGTAGCCGCTGTCGCTGTCGCTCCAGGCGTAGTTGCACCTGTTGCACCTGTTGCAGCGTCTGCTGGCGTTTGGGCTGTTGTTGTACCAGCTGCAGGCGCCGTGGTCGTACCCGCAGCCGTTGCTGCTACAGCTGTTTGCGCTGCAACGCCTGCCGGTGTAGGTGCTGTTGCCGATGGTGCAGTTGCACCGGTTGCAGCATCTACTGGCGTTTGGGCTGTTGTTGTACCAGCGGCAGGCGCTGTAGTCGTACCCGCAGCCGTTGCTGCTGCAGTTGTTTGGGCTGCAGCAGTCGCTGTTGCTGCAGCCGTAGCTACGCCTGTTGCAGTGTCAGCTGGTGTTTGGGTTACTGCACCGGTCACAGGTGCGGTAGTTGCACCAGCAGCCGTTGCTGCGGTTGTTTGTGTTGGAGCACCTGCTGGTGCGGGTGCTGTCGTCGCACCCGTAGCCGCTGGCGCAGTTGCGCCTGTTGCAGCATCTGCTGCCGTTTGAACTGGTGCTGTACCAGCTGCAGGCGTGGCTGTGCCTGCAGCTGGATTCGCCGCTGGCGCAGCTACTACTTGATTAGCAGCGGGCAGTAAAACTGGTGCCGTGCCAAGTTGGAGTTGACTTTGTTGCCCATTGCTATCAATGACAGTCACAGACGGAGGTGCAATAGTTGTGGCAGCTCCCTGCACAACAGGTTGACTCACCGTCGTTTGTTGTGATGTGGGCTCCACCGCTACAACCAAGCCGTTTGCAGGCACAGCAACACGTCCGGAGGGTGTCGTGACCTGCACGCTGGTGTCTGTCGGCGCGTACCGATCCACCGTCACATTACCGCTGTCCACTGTTAGGTTGGCTTGGAATACTTTGGCGGCATCCGTTCCAATCATTTGACCGCTCACCGTGACCCGGGTTCCTGCACCCACCGTCGTGGAGCTGGTAGAGACAGTCGAATCCTCCACTTTGATGAAATTGATTTTGACCTGTGAATTAGCCTGTGTCGAAATGACATCGCCCAAATAAATGTTGTCACCTGCAGACAACAATACAGACAAGCCATTACGAATAACAACCACCGCACCTGAAGCTTGTGCCACTTTGGCAATTGGAATATCTAAGGGTATCGGAGCAACCACAGCACCACTGCCCGCGTCTGAAGCCGTGTTGGTGCTAAGTTGCGCCAATTGCACAGGCTCTACGGCAGACGGGGTCAAGGCCAATTGAAGCTGTGTCAATACTTCGCTTGGCAAGTCCCCTGCTGCGATCTGTCCTTCGGCATCGAAGAAATCCTCGATCCGTTCTAAATCACCATTGGCATTGATATGGACCAAATCTCGGCCTTGCTGAACGACTTGATCACCAGAGTTCAACCAATCCTGAATCGCATGGGGTTTGCCGGCTTCCACAGAAGGTGTCGCAGCAAACACGCTTCCCAGCAGATTCATCAAATTTTTTGTTATGTTTTTCACAGGTCTTGCCTTAGGCCATTTAAGTAGATCGAAAATCGGTACATCCGGGTTTAACTTGAGCAAGACTGCACAAGCGCATAAAAACAGATGTCGCGCGGGCTTGAATGCAAGTTTCGTACCGTGTTTTTTTGACGGCTAAAAATAATTTTTAAATACTCAAATTAAATAAAATATTGAATATTTTTGAATTAATAAAATAAATAAAAATCTTTTATGACACTTGGGTCATAAAGAGTAATTAAATGGTTTTAATAAACACTTAACTCTACGGGGCAAAAAAAAACACCCCGTACTTTCGTACGAGGTGTTTTTAGGTTTATTTTTGGTGGGACCAGCGGGGGTCGAACCCACGACAAACGGATTAAAAGTCCGCTGCTCTACCAACTGAGCTATGGTCCCATCACGCTTGATATACGGCGTTAACCGCGTACCCTGCGAAGACTTAGAGTATAGCGCTATTTTGGCGTTTTTGCCAATGAGCGCGAAGAAATTTGTTCAATGATCCAGCCTGCTGCGCATTGACCAAAGGTCGCCGTCACGCTGACCACGGAACCATAGCCATGACAGTTCAAAGAGCCATCGCCTTCGATGGCGCAGCTGGGGTCCGGGGGGGCCACCGATTCGCGGCTAAACACGCATGCAACCCCCATTTTTTTGCCATCTCGCGCGGCACCATGCTCGCGGCGCAAGCGATAACGCAGCTGGGCTAACAGTGGATCGTGGGTCGTCAAAGACAAATCGTCAATATCGACTTTGTGTGCCTGGCGTTTGCCACCTGCAGCCCCAACGCTGATGAACACACTGCGCTGCTTCAAGGCCCAAGCCGCCATGGCTGTTTTGGCTTTGACTTGGTCACAGGCATCGATGACGGCATCGACCGAACTCGGCAAAATCATCGGCCAGTTGGCAGGCTCGACAAATTCTTCGACACAGTGCACCACGCACGCTGGGTTGATGTGGGCAATGCGCTCACGCATCGCTTGCACTTTGGCCATGCCAACCGTTGTGTCGAGTGCGTGAATTTGGCGGTTGATGTTGGACTCGGCCACATGGTCCAAGTCAATCAAGGTCAGCTGCCTGACGCCACAGCGTGCCAAGGCTTCCACAGCCCAAGACCCTACGCCTCCAATGCCCACGACCGCCACATGTGCGCTGCGAATGCGACTTGCACCCTCGACACCATACAAGCGGTCTAGGCCGCCAAAGCGACGCTGCAAGTCAGCGGAGTCAGACAAATCAAATATCCAGCAACGCGGCTTGTCGGCGCAAGGCGATCACACAGCCCACGATGATGGCGCTAATGGCCACAAACGCATTGAGGCTCAGGGTAGAAATGCCGCTCAGGCCTTGCCCAAATGTGCAGCCCATGGCAGTGACACCGCCAACGCCCATCATCACGCCGCCAATCAGGTGGTTGGCCAAATCATCGGTGCTGGCAAAACCTTCCCAACGAAAGGTTTTGCTGATCAAGGCCGACAAAGCCGAGCCGCAAATCACGCCCGCCACAGAGACCACACCCACGGTCAAGACCTTGGATTTATCGCTGAAGAACATCAGCCAATCCAAGCTGTGGGCCACGGGGGCCACAAAGGTCAGGGCTTCGATGCGACCAGAGGCAGTGCCCAAGAAAACGGATTCGAGTGTTTCTGGGTGTTCGGCCACAAAGCCCAGATGCCCACTCACCCACCACAGCACCACAATGATGGCGCCCACGCCCAAACCTGCCAGCACGTTCTCAAGCGTGCGGAAATCGGCATGGCGCAAGACTGCCAAGATCAAGAAAGCGCCAAGGGCATAACCCAGACCGAGGGTCACGTCTGCAGGACTGCCTCCCAAGACCGACGCAAACAAGGTGCCCAACTGCGCACCCGCGGGCATGTCCAATGCCAGCGCATCAACAGTGTTGACACGCACCACCGCAGTGATGCCCTTCAAGGTGGCAAAGGCGCTGATGCCCATGACCACAAAAACCACCAGCGATTTGAGGTTGCCACCACCAATGCGCACCAAGGTTTTGTTGCCACAACCAGAGGCCATGACCATGCCGTAGCCAAACAGCAGACCACCGACGATGGCAGACAGCCACAAGAAGCGCGATCCGGCATACAGGGTTTTGGATGCATCAATTTGCCCGGTGTGCGACAAGGCCGCAAACCCGACCATGGCCACACCGACCGCCAACATCCATTGACGGGCACGTGTCCAATCTTCCATGTTGACGACATCGGACACCGCACCCATGGTGCAAAAGTGCGTGCGCTGGCTGATCGCGCCCAACACCAAGGAGAGCAAGAAAAAAATCCCAAGCACTTGTTGGGTGAGCGTGGTCAGTTCATTCATTTGAATTTATTTCAGTTTGGCCAATCGTTCACGGGCTGCGGATGCAGCTTCTGACTGTGGGTAGGTTTTGGCAACCTCATCCAAGGTTTTACGCGCACCTTTGAGGTCTTTGAGTTCTAACTGGCAGTTGGCCACAGACAACATGGCGTCAGGTGCGCGTGCGTGGTTTGGTGCTTTGGCCAGCAAGAGATTGAAGTTACGAATGGCTTCTTTGTAGTCGCGGTTGGCATATTGCGCATTGCCCGCCCAGAACAAGGATGGCACCACATAACCGTTGTTTGGATAACGCTTGATGAAGTCCGAAAATGCCACACCCGCCGCTGCAAAGTCGCCTTTGCGGAACACGGCCAAGGCGTCTTCATACGCCTTGGTTTCCACCGGATCGGCCACAAACTCCACGCCATCGACCACCACTTTTTTGGGCTCGAACTTGCGCAAGCGCTCATCCACGCCTTGAGACATGTCTTTTTGGCGGCGCAGCTCTTGCATCAGCTCTTCTTTTTCGCCGCGCAGGCGCGCGGTTTCGGCGCGAAGGGCTTCGAATTGGTTTTGCTGCTCAATCAGGCTGCGCTGAAATTGTTGAATTTCCTCGCTTTGGCGGTCCATGCGTTGGCGCAAGTCCAAAATGGCACGGCGCGCCTCGTCGTCTTCAAACAAAGCGGCTTGTGCCCCAGAGGCAAACAAAATCCCCAAAGCAAGGGCGATGGCATGGAGGGCGCGGGTTTTCATCGGTAGGTCATCTCCGCACGACGGTTCTTGGCAAAGGCGGATTCGTCAGCGCCTTGGGCGGCAGGTTTTTCTTTGCCGTAGCTCACAGCTTCCATTTGGCTGTCGGGCACGCCCAAGACGGTCAATGCACGGCGCACGGCTTCGGAGCGCTTTTGACCCAAGCCCAAGTTGTATTCACGACCACCGCGTTCGTCGGTGTGGCCTTCGATGTTGACGCGACGGGTTTTGTCAGCACGCAAGAAGCGGGCATGGGCATCCAACACGCTTTGGAACTCAGGCTTGACGCTGTAGCTGTCGTAGTCGAAATAGATCACCGATGCCACGCCTGCAGGGCCTGGCTTGATGCCGTTCATGCCATTCAAGCCACGGGCATCCAAGCTGTTGACGCCAGACGCACCGGCAGCACCGCCAGAGCGGTCGTCCACAGGCACATCATCGAGCTTGACGCCCGAGGCGCAACCGGACAAAAGCGCAATCAGAGAAAGGAGTAAAAGGAGTTTTTTCATGGCGTGATCTATTTCAAAAAGTCAAAAAATTAAGGGAGCAATTTGGAGAACGGGCCCCAATGGGGCTCGCGAATGTCACCGCCCTGCCCTGACAAACGCGCTTTGATGCGGCCGTCCAAGGTGGTGGTCATCAAGGCTTCGCGGCCGTCTTGTTGTGTGGCATACACGATCAAGCGGCTGTTGGGGGCAAAACTGGGACGCTCGTCGGCCGTGGTTTCTGTGATGGCGGTGGCGTTGCCGCTGGACAAGTCCATCACATGCAGTTTGAACGCGCCACCGATGCGCGAGACATAAGCCAACCAACGCCCATCCGGACTCAAAGCGGGCGAAATGTTGTAGCTGCCGTTGAAGGTGACGCGGTTGGCGGGGCCACCCATCGCTGGCATACGGTAAATCTGTGGGGCGCCGCCACGGTCGCTCACAAAGTAAATCGCCGTGCCATCGGGTGAAAACACGGGTTCTGTGTCAATGCCTGCAGATTGCGTCAATCGGCGGGGTTCACCGCCTTGGGCATCAATCACAAACAGCTGTGACCCGCCATCACGGCTCAAGGTCACGGCCAAGCTGCGGCCATCAGGCGACCAGGAGGGGGCGCTGTTGGAGCCGCGAAAGTTCGCCACCAAACGGCGCTTGCCCGTCGACACGTCATGCACATACACCACAGGTTTGCGCGACTCGAACGACACATAGGCCAATTGACCACCTTGGGGCGACCAACTAGGCGAAATGATGGGTTCTGGGCTGGACAGTGCCGACTGCGAGTTCTCGCCATCGGAATCAGCCACCCACAGGTTGTAGCGGCCACCGGCTTTGGTGACATAGGCGATGCGGGTCGAGAAAACCCCACGGTCGCCCGTAAGTTTTTCATACACAAAGTCAGAAATGCGGTGCGAGGCCAAGCGCAAATCGCTGGCGACCACGGTGTAGCTCATAGCGCCCAAATCTTGGTTGCGCACCACATCCCACAAACGAATGCGTACATCAAAACGGCCATCGTTCATGCGACTGATGCTGCCGGTGAGCAAGGCATCAGCGCCTTTTTGACGCAGCAAGCTGATGTCGGGACGCTCTGTTTCGTCCGAGGTTTTGCCCGCAGCCAAGCCACGGAACTGGCCACTGCGCTCCAGGTCAGACTGCACGATGCTGGCAATTTTTTGCGGCGACGATTCTTCACCACGCAACGGTGCAAAGGCAATCGGCACTTGGGTCAAGCCCACGCCAGACACCTCGACGCGAAACTGCGCCCAAGTTGGCAAGGCCACCACACAAGCAGTCAAAAGCCCAAGAGCCCATCGGAAACAAGAACGTGTCATGGTGAATTGAGAGAGCCAGATGAAGTGACGGATTTTAGTGCGTGGTTGAGTGGCGATAATGATTACTCTGCCTGACTTTTGAACATCCATTTATGACCCCTGCCACCCCATCTGCTGCGTCAGACGCTTTATGGCAACGGCTACGCCGTGTGGCGCCCTGGTTTTCTGGACATCCAGGTGCATTGGCGCTGGGTATTGTTGGCATTTTGATCGGTTCTCTCACAGAACCGGCCATTCCAGCGCTGATGAAACCTTTGTTGGACAGCGGCTTCCATCAAGGCGAGCTGGATTTGTGGAAGGTACCTGCGGTTTTGCTGCTGTTGTTTGGTGTACGGGGCTTTGCGGGGTTTATTGCCGCCTATTGCCTGGCACGAGTGACCAACGCGGGCATGGAGCGTATTCGCGAACGCTTGTTTGAAAAACTCTTGCGCGCAGACCCCGCGCTGTTTCAAAACCAACATGCCAGCGGGCTGACCAACAGCATGGTGTACGAGGTCAACAACGGTGCCTCGTTGCTGATCTTCACCCTGCTCTCCTTGGCCAAAGACGCCATCACCTTGGTGGCCTTGATGGGGTATTTGCTGTTTTTGAACTGGAAGCTGACGCTGATTGTGTTTGCCATCTTCCCGCCGATTGCCTGGGTGGTCAAACACCTCTCGCGTCGCTTGGACCGTGTCACCCGTGCCGGCCAAGACGCCACCGATGAACTAGCGTACGTGGTGGAAGAAAACGTGCTCGCCTACCGCATGGTCCGCCTGCACAACGCACAGGCAGACCAGGCCCACAAATTTGCCACGTTCAACCACAAGCTGCGTCAGCTGGCCTTGAAATCAGTGGTGGCCAATTCGACCATGACGCCGCTGATCCAAATGCTGGCTGCACTGGCCTTGTCTGGCGTGATCACGGTGGCACTGTGGCAAAGCACGCCCAGCGGCGGCAGCCAAGCCGTGACGGTAGGCGGCTTTGCCTCGTTCATCACAGGCATGCTGATGCTGATCTCGCCTATCAAACATCTCTCGGAGGTGGCGGGCACCTTGACACGTGGCGTGACCTCGCTCGAACGTGGGCTTGACCTGTTGACACGCATTGCCGATGAGTCACAAGGCACGCACACCAGCACCCACGTGAAAGGTGAAGTGCGCTTGGATCATGTGCATTTGCAATACCCATCGGCCGCCCAAGCCGCTTTGAATGATGTGAGCCTCACCATCCACCCCGGGCAAACTGTGGCCTTGGTCGGTCCCTCGGGCTCGGGAAAAACCACCTTGGCCAATTTGCTGCCGCGCTTTTTAGAACCTACCGCAGGCACCATCACCTTGGATGGCGTGCCCTTGCCCGAATGGTCACTGGCCAGTTTGCGCAGCCATGTGGCCTATGTGAGCCAAGACGTGGTGATGTTCAACGATTCAATCGCGTACAACATTGCCCTGGGCCAAGCCGTGGACAGCGCACGCGTCTGGAAGGCGCTGGAAGCAGCCCACTTGGCCGACTTTGTGCGCGGCTTGCCCGCGCAAGAAAACACACGCGTGGGACACAACGCGACACAGCTGTCGGGCGGTCAACGCCAGCGGTTGGCGATTGCGCGCGCGCTTTACAAAGACGCGCCGATTTTGATCTTGGACGAAGCCACCTCCGCCCTCGACACCGCTTCAGAGCAAGCTGTCAAAAATGCGTTGAAGGTTTTGATGCAAGGCCGCACGTCCTTGGTGATTGCGCACCGTTTATCCACGATTGAGCATGCCGATGTGATTGTGGTGATGCAAGCCGGGCAAATCGTCGAAACAGGCTCGCATGCGACGTTGATGGCGGCAGGCGGTGCCTACGCCCAACTCTACAAATCGGCTGAGCATGGGCTCATCAACGATGAAGCCGCGCCATCACCTGCTTAAACAGCGCCACAAAGGCCAAGGCTTCGTTGTGTAAGCTGAACCGTGTTTGCAGCGTCTGGGCTGCCGCCTGACCCAGGGCGTCGCAAGTCACAGGGTCTTGTATCAAACGGTCGATCGCTTGGCCCAACGCCACGGGGTTGCCCACCTCGAAATGGATGCCAGTTCGCTCGTGCTCGGTCAACTCAATGCCGCCACCGACATTGCTGGTGATGACAGGCAGGCTGAACGACATGGCTTCGGCCATGGAGTTGCCAATGCCCTCCCCGGGCTGCAGCGTGGGTTGGATGTAAATGTGCGCCGCGCGGAAAAAGTCAGGCACATCCGACCTGAACCCATGAGCCACCACATGTTGCTGCAGCTTGGGTGACTGCGCAATGCGTTGGCGAATGGCTTCGCCGCATTGCCCCACAATGTCCAGCTGCCAATCGTCAGAGGCCAAATGCTGTTCCACCGCATCCAACAAAACAGCCAAGCCTTTGATCGGCCTGTCGTTGGCCACACACAGCAACCGCACCCGTTCGCTCGTACTGCGATGACGCGGTCCGATGGGCTCGTGCTCATCCATGAGTTGGCCATAGCCTGGATAAATCACCTCAAACATGCCGGGATGCTTGGGGTAAAAGCGACGCGCTTCGTGGCTCAACTTGTTGGCAATCGCCTGCGACATGCAGGTGACGGCATCCAAAGCAGGCGACAGGTAAGTGAACCAATCTTGCAGATACCAAGCGCTCACGCCGCCAATGGCGCCACGTGAACCGATCACTGGTACCTTGAAATGGTGACGACGCCGCGCTGTCAGGGCCACCGACAGCGCACGGCTGGTGTAGCACAGACACACATCGGGCTTGCACTGGGCTACTTGCTCGGCATAGCGTTGCGCCGCGTGTTTGTCAAAACGGCCGTTAAGTTTGACACGCTCCACCACCGATATCTCGGTGCCCCAATCGCGCGAAGTAGCGCTGCGCAGGGGTTCAAGCACCACATGCACGGTATGCCCTATGCGCTCTAGCTCGTGCAGCATGCGCAAGGAGTAAGGATCCAGATCACGACTGAAAACAAGGACAGAAAATTTATCCGACACGGTCATAACAGCACAATATCGTATTGCTCTTGCGCCATCGCAGCTTCGCTGCGCAGCGAGATGGGCTTGCCAATGAAGTCGCTCAAACCCGCCAAATGCTGGCTTTCTTCGTCCAGCAACACATCAATCACAGCGGGTGAGGCGATGACACGAAACTCGCGCGGGTTGAACTGGCGCGCTTCACGCAAGATCTCGCGCAAGATGTCATAGCTCACGGTGCGCGCAGTTTTGACACTGCCCTTGCCTTCGCACACCGGACACGGCTCGCACAGCATGTGCGCCAAGGATTCGCGAGTGCGCTTGCGCGTCATCTCCACGAGACCCAAGGCAGAAAAACCGCTCACCATGGTTTTCACACGGTCGCGTGCCAACTGCTTGCGAAACTCGGCCAACACCGCCTCACGGTGGTCTTCACGCACCATGTCAATGAAGTCGGCCACGATGATGCCGCCCAAATTGCGTAAACGCAGTTGACGGGCAATGGCGCCAGCCGCTTCCAAGTTGGTTTTGAAAATAGTTTCGTCAAAATTGCGTGCGCCCACATAGCCGCCGGTGTTCACATCCACGGTGGTCAAGGCTTCGGTTTGGTCGACGATCAGGTAGCCGCCCGATTTCAGATCGACCCGCCTGCCCAAGGCGCGGGCAACTTCATCGTCGATGCTGTACAAATCAAAGATCGGACGCTCACCCTTGTAGAGCTGCAATTTGTCGCTGGCTGCAGGCATGAACTCGCGGCCAAAGTCACGCAGTTTTTGAAACTGCTCGGCCGAGTCAATCCGAATGGTTTGGGTGGTTTCGCCCACCAAATCGCGCAACACACGCTGCAACAAGCTCAGGTCTTGATGCAGCAAAGACATCGGCGGCAAACGCAGCGAGGCTTCTTTGATGCGGGCCCAGGTTTTACGCAAATAGGCAATGTCTTCGCCCAACTCGTCATCGCTTGCGTCTTCGCCATTGGTGCGCAGAATAAAGCCACCGGTTTGACCGTTAGGCGCGCCATCTTCTGCCAACTGTTGCAAACGGCGGCGCAAGGTTTCGCGCTGTTCGAGCGGAATTTTTTGCGACACGCCAATGTGCTGGTCTTGCGGCAAAAACACCAACAAACGCCCCGCAATGCTGATTTGCGATGACAAGCGCGCGCCCTTGGTACCAATCGGGTCTTTGATGACTTGCACCATCAAGGATTGGCCTTCAAACACCTGTTTTTCAATTGGCACCACGGCAGCGGGGGTGCCGCCATCGGTCTCGGCATGGCGCGCGGCCACGCTGCTCATCAAATCGGCCACATGCAAAAACGCGGCGCGTTCCAGGCCAATGTCAATGAAGGCCGATTGCATGCCAGGCAGCACACGCGCCACACGGCCCAAATACACATTCCCCACCAAGCCACGTTCGAGGGTGCGCTCCACATGCAGCTCTTGCACGGCGCCGGTCTCGACCACCGCCACGCGGGTTTCTTGAGGCGACCAATTGATCAAAATGTCTTGTTGCATGGCAAATGTGAAGGGTTAAACCTTGAAGCCGAACTGACGCAACAGCTGCGCCGTTTCAAACATGGGCAAACCCATGATGCCAGAGTAACTGCCGCTGATGTGCTCGATGTAAGCCGCCGCCCTGCCCTGCACCGCATAGGCTCCTGCCTTGCCCATGGGTTCACCACTGGCCACATAGTGTTGAATTTGTGTACGCGTCAAAGGCGCAAAGCGCACTTGCGACACGCTCAAGGTGTGCCGCTGCTTGCGCGCGGTGCCGATCGCCACTGCCGTCAGCACCCGATGGGTATGACCGCTCAAGCGCGCCAGCATGTCATGTGCATGGGCAGCGTCATCAGGTTTGCCCAAAATGGTTTTACCCAAGGCCACCGTGGTGTCTGAGCACAGCACGGGCGCGGCGGGCAAGCCACGTTGTTTCATACGGGCCAGCGCAGCCTGGAGTTTGAGCCCGGTCACGCGCTGCACATAGGCTTTGGGCACTTCGCCCGCAAGCACAACTTCCAGGGCTTCGGCGTCCTCGCTCGCATCGGGCAACAACAGCTCATAGGCAATGCCCAGTTGCTCCAGCAACTGGCGACGGCGCGGGCTTTGAGACGCCAAATACACAAAGGAGGGAGAAGTCATGCGAGCGGCTGTGCTTTATTCGCGGTGGTAAGGATGGTTGGCATTGATGGACCAGGCCCGGTAGAGCTGCTCCACCAAAAGCACACGCACCATGGCATGTGGCAAGGTCAAATCCGACAAACGGATGCGCTCATGGGCGGCCTGTTTGAACGCCGGATCCAGCCCATCAGGCCCGCCAATCACCAAGGCCACGTCATCGGCTTCGAGCTGCCAGTGTTTGAGCTTGGCGGCCAGGGCCACGGTGGTGAGCTGGGTGCCGCGTTCATCCAAGGCCACGATGCGGCAGCCTCTGGGAATGGCTGCCTCAATGCGTTCGCGCTCGGCAGCGTACAGGGTGTCTAAGGTTTTGGAGCCACGCGGCTCCGTTTTGACCGCCTTGAGCTCAACGCGCAGCTCGGGTGGAAAGCGTTTGGCGTAATCGTCCCAGGCCGTTTGCGCCCAGTCGGGCACACGTTGGCCGACCGCGACCACCCACAGCTTCATGCTTTGCGGGCAGTGGTCTTTTTAGCAGCGGGACGTTTGCCCTCTGGTTTGCCCGCCGTGGTCGAGGCTGTGCGTGCCGCCGACTTGGCCGAAGACTTAGCCCCCTTGGGCGAGACTTTGACAATGGGCAACTTAGCGCCGGTTTTGACCGCTGGTTTTTTCGCTGCGCCTGTTTTGGCTGGGGCTGCTTTAGCGGTGCTGGTTTTTGCCGCAGGTTTTTTCTCGGCTGTTTTCTTCGCCGCAGGCTTTTTGCCGGCCGACTTCTTGGTCGAGGTTTCTTCCTGGTGTGCCGAGGCTTTGACAGGCTTGGGCGCACCAAACTTCAGGCGCACAGGCTTTTCGCCCCAAATTTCTTCCAGGTTGTAGTACTGGCGGATGTTGGGTTGCATGATGTGTGCAACCACAGCGCCGCAATCCACAATGATCCACTCGCCGTTGTCTTCACCTTCGATGCGAGGCTTGGGGAAACCCGCTTCACGTACCTTGTCACGCACGCTGGCCGCTAGGGCTTTGGTTTGGCGGTTGGAGGTGCCAGAGGCGACGATCACGCGCTCAAACAGCGAAGACAGGTGCTCGGTGTCAAACACCACCAAGTCTTGTGCTTTCACATCTTCCAGCGCGTCCACCACGGAGCGTTGGAGTTTTTGAACATCTTTTTTGGCGGTGGTTTCGGTCATCGGTCTTGGGTGTAAAGGCGGTGTTGATCAATATAGTGCTGCACAGAACTAGGCAGCCACTGAGGCGTTTGCAGGGCTTGAGCGAGGTGCGATCGAATTTCGGTTGCACTGATGGCCAAGCGGGGCATGTCCAAGTGTTGGACATTCGGCGATACCGCATTGTGCCACTGTGTCTGCTGGGCTTCTTTGACATGACCGGCCTCAAAGGGACGATCGGCCACCACCACGGTCGCGATTTTCAAAATATCTTGCCAGCGGTGCCAGGTTTTAAATGCCTCAGCCTGGTCTGCCCCAATGAACAAAAACAAGGCAGCCGTGGGTAATTCGTGCTGCAAGGCGGTCAAGGTGTCGACGGTGTAGGTGGGCCCCTCGCGCTCAAGCTCCCTCGGATCGACGAAGACCTGGGGCATGTCGGCAAACGCCAGACGGGCCATGGCGAGTCGATGGGGGCTGTGTGTGAGTGGACGTGCTTTGTGCCAGGCGTGGCCGGTGGGCATCACATGCAAACGGTCTAAATTGAACTGTGCCAATGCCGCCTGCGCCAACTTCACATGCGCCAAGTGCGGCGGATCAAACGCGCCGCCAAACACACCCACACGCATGGGCTGTGACGTGGTGTTGTGGTTGTCGCTGCGATGCACCGAACTCATACCTGGGCAGCTAACCAATCACGGGGAGTCAAAAATTCGTGCAGCAAAGCATGTTCCGGTGTGCCGGGCTCTGGCAGATGTTGGTACGACCAACTGACCAAAGGCGGCATGGACAGCAGAATTGATTCCGTACGCCCCCCCGACTGCAGGCCAAAGTGGGTGCCACGGTCCCAGACCAGGTTGAATTCAACATAGCGTCCACGGCGGTACAACTGGTGCGCGCGCTCGCGCTCGCCATAGGCCATGTGTTGACGTCGTTCGACGATGGGCAAATAAGCCTCTAGGAAGGCATCGCCCACACTGCGCAGCATGTCAAAGCTGCGCGCAAAGCCCAGCTCTGAAAAATCATCAAAGAAGATGCCGCCCACACCGCGTTGTTCGTTGCGGTGCTTGTTGCAGAAATAGTCGTCGCACCAGGTTTTGAAACGTGGGTACAAAGCGTCGCCAAATGGTGCCAGCGCTTGGCGGCAGGTGTGGTGGAAATGCACCGCGTCTTCGGTGAAGCCGTAATACGGCGTCAAGTCCATGCCACCGCCAAACCAGGCCACGGTTGGGCCGTTGGCGGGGGTGGCCGCAATCATGCGCACATTCATGTGCACGGTGGGCACATAGGGGTTGCGCGGGTGAAACACCAAAGACACGCCCATGGCTTCAAACGGTGCACCCGCCAGTTCCGGGCGATGCTGGGTGGCCGAAGGCGGCAGTGCAGGCCCACGCACATGCGAAAAGCCACAGCCCGCGCGCTCAAACACCGCGCCGTTTTCCAGGATTTGGGTGATGCCGTTGCCTTGCAAAGGCTCGCCCGGCCCTTTTTGCCATGGGTCCACCAAAAATTGGGCTTGGCCGTCTTTGGCTTCAATGGCGCTGGTGATGCGGCTTTGCAAGCCGATCAAGTAATCGCGCGCTGCCGTGACGACACGGCTGTGGGTGGAGTCAGAAGTTGTCATGCGAATTAAGGCTTGGGTGGGGTCCAGGGTTGAATCGGTGCGGCTTGCTGCGGATGAAAACCCCGCACGCCTTGGTACACCTGGGCAATGTGGGCGTAATCGGCATCGATATCGCCGCTCAAGTGCATGAAGTCGGTGATCTTGGCCACTTTGGTCCCATAGTCAATATGCAGCATGCACAAAGGCACATCGGCACCCAGCGCCAATTGGTAAAAGCCACTGCGCCAGCCGTTGGTCAGCTTGCGCGTGCCTTCTGGCGACAACGCCACCCACAAAAAACGATCGTCTTGTTTGTGCTGCTTGAGTGTTTCGATCATGTCACCGACCACCCCTTTGGGTGAGGAGCGGTCAATCGGCACGGCACCGATCCAGCGAATCCAAGCGCCAAACAAAGGAATGCGAAACAAGCTGTCTTTGGCAAAAAACTGCACGGGCAAGCCCACCGCCCATTTGACGGGCATCATGGTCACAAAGTCCCAGTTGCTGGTGTGGGGGTAACCAATCAGCACGCCTTGCTTGGTGGGCAGGCCGCCAAACTCAACCCGCCAGCCCATGAGCTTGACCAGCAGCGCTGCCCAGCGGTTGGGTTTGAACTGCACCATCATCGGATCAACGTGCGATGGCGCGGTAACCGATGTCGGTGCGGTATTGCACACCGTCAAAGTGAATGCCTTTGGCCGTCTCGTAGGCCCGTTGCTGCGCCAACTTGATGGTGCCGCCCAAGGCCGTCACACACAACACGCGACCACCCGTGGTGCTGACGACACCGTCCACCATCTGCGTGCCAGCATGGAAGACCACCGCGTCGTCGCTGTCTTGCGGCAAGCCGCTGATGACATCGCCCTTGCGTGGGTTCATCGGGTAGCCATGGGCTGCCATCACCACGCCCACGGCGGTGCGACGGTCCCAGTCGAGCTCAAAGTCGTCAAAACGGGTTTCAGGATGGGTGGCCGTCGCAGCCAGCAGCACATCGACCAAATCGGTCTTCAAACGCATCATGATGGGTTGGGTTTCGGGGTCGCCCATGCGGCAGTTGAACTCCAAGGTTTTGACCTGGCCTTGGGGGTCGATCATCAAACCTGCGTACAAAAAACCGGTGAAGGGAATGCCGTCTTTTTCCATGCCCTTGATGGTGGGCAAGATGATTTCGCGCATGGCACGCGCATGCACCTCGGGCGTCACCACCGGAGCTGGTGAATACGCGCCCATGCCGCCGGTGTTAGGGCCAATGTCTGCATCGAGCAAACGCTTGTGGTCTTGGCTGGTGGCCAGGGGCAACACGGTTTTGCCATCGCACATGACGATGAAGCTGGCCTCTTCACCTTGCAAAAACTCTTCAATCACCACCCGCGCGCCACCTTCGTTGTGGCTCACGCCTAGCTTGTTGTCGAGCAACATGAAGTCAATCGCTTCGTGGGCTTCTGCGGCTGTCATGGCCACCACCACGCCCTTGCCTGCGGCCAAACCATCGGCCTTGACCACAATCGGCGCGCCTTTGGCATTCACGTAGTCATGTGCCGCTTTGGCGTCGGTGAAGGTTTCGTAATCGGCTGTAGGAATGTTGTGGCGCTTCATGAACGCTTTGCTGAACGCTTTGGAGCTTTCCAGCTGCGCTGCAGCTTGGGTAGGCCCAAAAATGCGCAGACCATGGGCGCGGAACTCGTCCACCACCCCTGCGGCCAAGGGGGTTTCGGGGCCGACCACGGTCAACTCCACACCTTCAGCTTGGGCAAACTCGCGCAAGGCTTTGACATCGGTGATGGGCACATTTTGCAAACGCTTGTCGCGCGCCGTGCCGCCATTGCCAGGGGCCACAAACACTTTTTGAATTTTGTTGGATTGGGCAATTTTCCACGCCAGCGCGTGTTCGCGGCCACCGCCGCCAATGACTAAAACGTTCATAAAGCAGCGTTGTGGTAAACCTCTTGCACATCGTCTAGGTCTTCCAAGACGTCGAGAATTTTTTGCATTTTCACGGCGTCGTCGCCTTCGAGCTCAATCGTGTTGTCGGCACGGTAGGTGACCTCGGCCACTTCGGGCTTCAAGCCTGCGGCCTCCAAGGCGTTTTTAACCGCCTCAAAACTCGCCGGGGGTGTCAACACCTCGATGGCGCCATCGTCATCGGTGATGACGTCATCAGCGCCCGCTTCGAGGGCGATTTCCATGATTTGGTCTTCATTGCTGCCTGGGGCAAAAATGAGCTGGCCACAATGTTTGAACTGAAACGCCACCGAGCCTTCGGTACCCAGGTTGCCGCCGTGCTTGCTGAACGCATGGCGCACTTCGGCCACGGTGCGCACTTTGTTGTCGGTCATGGTGTCCACAATGATGGCGGCGCCACCAATGCCATAGCCTTCGTAACGAATTTCTTCGTAGCTCACGCCTTCGAGGTTGCCTGTGGCTTTGTCGATGTTGCGCTTGATGTTGTCCGCCGGCATATTGGCGGCTTTGGCTTTTTCAATCGCCAAGCGCAGACGGGGGTTGGTGTCTAACTCACCGCCACCCAGACGGGCAGCCACCATGATTTCGCGGATCAGGCGCGTCCAGATGCGCCCGCGCTTTTCGTCTTGACGACCTTTTCGGTGTTGAATGTTTGCCCATTTGCTATGGCCGGCCATCAGAATTCCTCGTGAGTTGATTTAACCTTCAGCCATTATTTTACTTTTCAAGTGATGGAGAACTTTCGATGGCCGAACCCATGCTGATCGCACTGCACAAGTCAACCGAATGCCACATGCTGCCAGCCCTGGCGAATCGCCATGGCTTGATCACCGGCGCCACCGGCACAGGCAAAACCGTCACCCTGCAAACCTTGGCAGAGGGTTTTTCCAAAATCGGTGTGCCGGTGTTCATGGCCGATGTCAAAGGCGATTTGGCGGGTATCAGCCAGCCAGGCCAAATACCGCCCAAATTGGCCGCCTCGTTGCAAGAGCGTGGCGTGCCCATGCCCTCTCCCATCGCCTGCCCCACCACCTTGTGGGACGTGTTTGGCAAGTCTGGCCACCCCGTGCGCGCCACCATCACGGACATGGGGCCGCTCTTGCTGGGCCGCATGCTCAACCTCAACGACACCCAGGCCGGGGTGCTCAACATGGTCTTCAAAATTGCGGACGACCAAGGCTTATTGCTGCTTGACCTCAAAGACCTGCGTGCCATGCTGCAACACGTGGGCGAGCACGCGCGTGACTTCACCACCCAATACGGCAACGTCAGCGCCGCCAGCATTGGCGCCATTCAACGTGCCTTGCTGGAAATTGAAGCCCAAGGCGGCGACGCCTTTTTTGGCGAGCCCATGCTCAACATCCAAGATTTCATGCAAACCGATGCCAAAGGCATGGGCGTGATCAACCTCTTGGCTGCTGACAAGCTGATGAATGCCCCACGCCTGTACGGCACGTTTTTGCTGTGGATGTTGTCGGAGCTGTTTGAGCAACTGCCTGAAATTGGTGACCCTGAAAAACCCAAGATGGTGTTTTTCTTTGACGAAGCCCATTTGCTGTTCAATGAAGCGCCCAAGGTGCTGATTGAGCGCATCGAGCAAATGGTGCGACTCATCCGCTCCAAAGGCGTGGGGGTGTACTTTGTCACCCAAAACCCGCTGGATGTGCCTGACACCGTGCTGGGTCAGCTCGGCAACCGGGTGCAACATGCCTTGCGGGCGTTTACGCCACGCGACCAAAAAGCCGTCAAAGCCACGGCGCAAACCATGCGCGGCAAAGCGGGCCTGGACATTGAAAAAGCCATCACTGAGCTCGGCGTGGGCGAGGCCTTGGTCAGCTTGCTGGACGCCAAAGGCCGCCCATCCGAGACCGAACAGGTCTATGTGCTGTTGCCGGGCAGCCAACTCGGGCCCATCACGCCTGAACAACGCCAGGCCTTACTGGCTAACTCCTTGGTGGCTGGGGTGTACGAGCAGCCCTTAGACCGTGAGTCGGCTTATGAGCGACTCAAAGGCGCAGCGCCTGCTGCGGGTGCCTCGACGGCTGGGGCAGCTGGCTCAGCCCCAGCCAGCACTGCAGGCCAAGCGCCAGCGCAACCCTCGGTCACCGATCAAGTTTTGTCTGGCCTAGGCGAAGCCTTGTTTGGTTCCACAGGACCACGTGGCGGTCAGCACCAAGGCTTGGCGCAAGTCATGGTGAAGTCTGCGGTGCGCAACATCGGCTCGGCCGTGGGCCGCGAGATTGTGCGTGGCGTCATGGGCAGCATCTTGGGTGGCCGCAGGCGCTAAGCGCCTTTAGCTCGCCGCAGGCTCTTCAGAAGCGGCTTGCTCGCCTTTGGACGCCTTGTCTTTCTTAGGCAAAGGCGTGATGTCGAGCAACACTTCTTCTTTGTCGTCAATGTCCACGCTCAAACGGCCACCGTCGGTGAGGCGCCCAAACAGCAACTCGTCGGCCAAGGCCTTGCGAATCGTGTCTTGAATGAGGCGCTGCATCGGACGTGCGCCCATGAGCGGATCGAACCCCTTCTTGGCCAAGTGCTTGCGCAGTGCGTCGCTGAAGGTGACGTCGACTTTCTTCTCTGCCAACTGGCCTTCGAGTTGCAGCAAGAACTTGTCGACCACGCGCATGATGACGTTTTCGTCCAAGGCCTTGAAGCCCACGATGGCGTCCAAGCGGTTGCGGAACTCAGGCGTGAACAAACGCTTGATGTCGCCCATTTCGTCGCCTGCCACACGGGGGTTGGTAAAGCCAATGGTGGCCTTGTTCATGGTCTCAGCGCCCGCGTTGGTCGTCATGATGAGAATGACGTTGCGGAAGTCGGCTTTGCGACCGTTGTTGTCGGTCAGCGTGCCATGGTCCATCACCTGCAACAGCACGTTGAAGATGTCGGGGTGGGCTTTTTCGATTTCGTCCAGCAACAACACGCAATGCGGCTTCTTGGTCACGGCTTCGGTCAACAAGCCGCCTTGGTCAAAGCCCACATAACCGGGAGGCGCGCCAATCAGGCGGCTCACGGCATGGCGCTCCATGTACTCGGACATGTCAAAGCGAACCAGGTCAATGCCCATGATGTAGGCCAACTGCTTGGCCGCTTCGGTCTTGCCCACGCCCGTGGGGCCGCTGAACAAGAAAGCGCCAATCGGTTTGTCGGCTTTGCCCAGGCCTGAGCGGGCCATCTTCACAGCAGACGCCAAGACCTCCAGGGCTTTGTCTTGGCCGAACACCACGCTCTTCAAATCACGTTCGATGGTTTGCAGCTTGCTGCGGTCGTCGTTGGACACGTTGGCGGGCGGAATGCGCGCAATCTTGGCCACGATGTCTTCGATCTCGGCCTTGCCAATGGTTTTCTTGCGCTTAGACGCCACCAAGATGCGTTGTGCCGCACCTGCTTCGTCAATCACGTCAATCGCCTTGTCAGGCAAGTGGCGGTCGTTGATGTACTTGGCGCTCAGCTCGGCAGCGGCTTGCAGCGCGGCCAAGGCGTACTTGACGTTGTGGTGCTCTTCAAAGCGCGACTTGAGGCCTTTGAGAATGTCCACGGTTTCAGGCACGGTGGGTTCGACCACGTCGACCTTTTGGAAACGGCGGCTCAAGGCCGCGTCTTTTTCAAAGATGCCACGGTATTCGGTGAAGGTCGTTGCGCCAATGCACTTGAGCTGGCCGCTCGACAAAGCGGGCTTGAGCAAGTTAGACGCATCCAACGTGCCGCCCGAAGCCGCACCCGCGCCAATCAGCGTGTGAATTTCGTCGATGAACAAGATTGCGTTGGGCTTGCCCTGCAAGTTCTTGATCACACCCTTCAAGCGTTGCTCAAAGTCGCCACGGTATTTGGTACCCGCCAGCAAAGCGCCCATGTCCAGCGAGTACACGATGGCCTCAGACAAGATTTCAGGCACATCGCCTTGGGTGATGCGCCAGGCCAAACCTTCGGCAATCGCGGTTTTACCCACGCCAGCCTCGCCCACCAACAGCGGGTTGTTTTTGCGGCGGCGGCACAAGATTTGGATGGTGCGCTCCACCTCGTACTCGCGGCCAATCAGCGGATCAATCTTGCCGTCTTTAGCAGCTTGGTTCAGGTTTTGGGTGAACTGCTCGAGCGGAGACGCTTTTTCGTTCTTTTCAGACGCAGCGCCCTCCTCTTGCTCGCTGGGCGCGGCTTCTGCGCCTTTGACAGCCTCGGGCGGATCGCTCTTTTTGATGCCGTGCGCAATGAAGTTGACCACGTCCAAGCGGGTCACGCCTTGCTGGTGGAGGTAGTACACCGCGTGCGAGTCTTTTTCGCCAAAGATGGCCACCAGCACGTTCGCGCCGGTGACTTCTTTTTTGCCGTTGCCGGTGGACTGCACATGCATGATGGCGCGTTGAATCACACGCTGAAAGCCCAAGGTAGGTTGTGTGTCCACCTCTTCGGTCCCCGCCACCTGGGGCGTGTTGTCTTTGATGAAGTTGGAGAGCGAGTTACGCAGGTCGTCAATATTGGCCGAACACGCGCGCAGCACCTCTGCGGCGCTGGGGTTGTCGAGCAAAGCCAACAACAGGTGTTCCACCGTGATGAATTCGTGACGTTGCTGACGGGCCTCGACAAAGGCCATGTGCAAGCTCACTTCAAGTTCTTGGGCGATCATGTTTTATTCCTTCGTGCTTGCAACTGAGATTCAACTGTATATGGAAACGAATGCCATTTATTCAATAGGCTCGGCCACGCACTGCAGCGGATGACCGGCTTTGCGGGCGGCGTCGAGCACTTGCTCGACCTTGGTGGCGGCCACGTCTTTGCTGTAGACACCGCAGACGCCTTTGCCATCGAGATGGATCTTGAGCATGATTTGGGTGGCACTTTCGCGGTCTTTGCTGAAAAACTCTTGCAACACCATGACCACAAACTCCATGGGCGTGAAGTCGTCGTTGAGCATGAGCACCTGAAACATCTGGGGCGGCTTGGTGCGCTGGGTGCGGCGTTCTAAGACGACGGAGTTGCCGTCGTCACGGTCTGGCAATTGAACTTTGGGCGTATTTTTCTTGGTTGGCATTGGTTCATTCTGCACGAATCACATGGACTCGATCATCACCTCGCCAAAGCCCGAGCAGCTGACCTGGGTAGCGCCGTCCATCAAGCGGGCAAAGTCATAGGTGACGCGCTTGCTGGCAATCGCGTTTTCCATCGAAGCGATGATCAAATCGGCCGCCTCTTTCCAGCCGATATGGCGCAACATCATCTCGGCCGACAAGATGACCGAGCCAGGGTTGACATAGTCTTTGCCCGCATATTTAGGTGCCGTGCCATGGGTGGGCTCGAAACACGCCACGCTGTCGGACAGGTTGGCACCGGGCGCAATGCCAATACCGCCCACCTGGGCGGCTACCGCATCGGAGATGTAGTCGCCATTGAGGTTCAAGGTGGCCACCACCGAATATTCCATCGGGCGCATCAAAATTTGCTGCAAGAAGGCGTCTGCGATCACGTCTTTGACGATGATCGATTTGCCAGTCTTTGGGTTTTTCAGCCGGCACCAGGGGCCGCCGTCGATCAAGGTCGCACCAAACTCTTTTTGCGCCAAGGCCAAGGCCCAATCGCGAAAACCTCCTTCGGTGAACTTCATGATGTTGCCCTTGTGCACCAAAGTGACGCTGGGCTTGTCATGGTCAATCGCGTACTGAATGGCTTTGCGGATGAAGCGCTCGGTGCCTTCAATCGACACCGGCTTGATGCCAATGGCCGATGAGTCGGGGAAGCGAATTTGCTTAGTTCCCAACTCTTGGGTCAGAAAATTCATCAGCCGCTTGGCGTTGTCGCTCTTGGCTTCAAACTCAATGCCCGCGTAAATGTCTTCCGAGTTTTCACGGAAGATGACCATATTGGTTTTCTCGGGCTCTTTCAGGGGCGAAGGCACGCCTTTGAAATACTGCACCGGACGCAAGCACACAAACAGGTCCAGCTTTTGGCGCAAGGCCACGTTCAAAGAGCGAATGCCGCCGCCCACTGGCGTGTTCAAAGGGCCTTTGATTGACACCACGTAGTCGCGCAAGACGTCTACCGTTTCATCGGGCAGCCACACATCGGGGCCGTACAGCTGGGTCGATTTGTCACCCGCAAACACTTCCATCCACTGAATTTGGCGGCTGTCGCCATAGACTTTGGCCACCGCAGCATCGACCACTTTGCGCATCACAGGCATCACGTCTTTGCCCACGCCGTCTCCTTCGATGAAAGGAATGATGGGCTGATGGGGGACATTCAGCGACATGTCGGCGTTGACGGTGATTTTTTGCCCCTGGGCCGGCACTTGGATGTGCTGATAAGACATGAAAAAAAGCTCCCGTGAGATATTTGTTTGCTCCAATTCTAGAGGCCTGCCACAGCGCTGCCACGCGAGGTGCGATACATTTCAAGCTGTGTTTTGCAGCGGCCACACTTGGCCTGGGTTTGAACTTATGAAACGTGTCCTTTTTTCCATTCTCTTGGCGGTACTCAGTGGGGCCGTGAGCGCACAAGACACACCGCAAACCAATTTGCCCCGCATCAAGCTGCAAGCCGGCATGTACCAAATTGACACCCAGGTCGCGCAAACCCCCGAGCAGCGCAGTATTGGCCTGATGTTTCGCAGCGACATGCCCCAACACGAAGGCATGCTGTTTGTGTTCGAACAGCCCGCGACACAGTGCTTTTGGATGAAAAACACCCTGCTACCCTTGACCGCAGCCTTCATCGCCGACGACGGCACCATCGTGAACCTGGCCGACATGAAGCCCCAAACCACCGACTCACACTGCTCGACCAAGCCCGTGCGCTTTGTGCTCGAGATGAACCAAGGTTGGTTTGCCAAAAAGGGGCTCAAAGCCGGTAGCCGCTTGGCAGGTGTGGCCTTCAAGCCTTAAAGCATAAAAAAACCGCCCCATGAGGCGGTTTTTTTGTAGCCTGTCACGGGTGGCAAACACCCGTTTCAGAGCGTGTGGATTTAAGCGAAGTTGGCTTCCGCGAACGACCAGTTGACCAATTGGTCAAGGAAAGTCTCGACAAACTTAGGACGCATGTTGCGGTAGTCGATGTAGTAGGCGTGTTCCCACACGTCCACAGTCAACAAGGCTTTATCGGCAGTGGTCAAAGGTGTGCCCGCAGCGCCGGTGTTAACGATGTCCACCGAACCGTCGGCCTTTTTGACCAACCAAGTCCAGCCAGAGCCGAAGTTACCCACAGCGCTCTTGACAAACGCTTCTTTGAACGCGGCGTAGCTGCCAAATTTGGCGTTGATGGCTGCAGCCAAGGCACCTGTGGGCTCGCCACCGCCTTGGGGCTTCATGCAGCTCCAGAAGAAGGTGTGGTTCCAAATTTGGGCTGCGTTGTTGTAGATGCCGCCGCTGGACTTCTTGACGATGTCTTCGAGCGACATGGCTTCGAATTCTGTGCCTTTTTGCAGGTTGTTCAGGTTCACAACGTAGGCGTTGTGGTGCTTGCCGTGGTGAAACTCCAAAGTTTCTTTGGAGTAATGAGGGGCCAATGCGTCGATGGCGTAAGGCAGTGCGGGGAGCGTGTGTTCCATGAAGTCCTCTTGTGTAAAAACGTGAATTGTAAAAACTAAATTTAAATCTGATCGGCAACTCGCAAATCAACCACGCCGTCAGCCAGGGTTGCTTGCAGCTGCTGCCCGGGCTGGGTTTGGTTGACTGAAGTGATGGCGCTGCCCTGTGCATCGCTGAGCCAAGCAAAGCCGCGCTGCAGCACCAATTTGGGATCCAACAAGTCTAAGCGCAAGGCCGCGCGGTGCAAACGCTCGCGCGCCAAAGCGGGTGTTTGTTGCACACCGCGGGCAAGTCCTGCGCTCAAAGCCGCGAGTTCATGCCCGCCCTGCTGGGTGCGGCGTTGCACAGACGATGTCAAACGCTGCTGCAAGCCCAGCAGTTGCATTTTTTGCTGACCCAAGCCCTCAGAGGGACGGCCCAAACGGGCCTGGGCACGGTCCAAGCGCTGCTCTTGGGTATCCAGGTGGCGGTAGGCCAGGGTTTGCAAGGCTGAGACCCACTGGGCCAAATTGACTTGCAAATCGGCCCGGGGCATGGCGCACATCTCTGCCGCAGCGGTCGGCGTGGGGGCACGCAAGTCCGCACAAAAATCGGCAATCGTGAAGTCGGTTTCATGCCCAACCCCGCTGACCACAGGCACCGGGCACGCCACGATAGTGCGGGCCAAGGCTTCGTCGTTGAAGGCCCACAGGTCCTCCATGGAGCCGCCACCGCGCACCAACAAAATCACGTCCATACCGGGCACTTGGCTCAAAGACTGCAAGGCCTGCACCAACGATGCCCCCGCTTGCTCGCCCTGCACCAAGGACGGCGCCAACACCACCGGAATATGCGGCACACGACGCTGCAAAGCCGTGGCGACATCATGCAAAGCCGCAGCCCCAAGCGACGTGACCACACCAATGCAGCGTGGCATGGCATTGAGCGCACGCTTGCGCTCAGGCGCAAACAAACCCTCGGCTTCCAGCTTGGCTTTGCGCTGCAAAAAGGCCTCAAACCATGCGCCTTGGCCTGCTCGGCGCATGCTTTCCACCACCAGCTGTAACTCGCCACGTGGCTCATACACGCCCAATCGACCACGCACCTCCACCAATTCACCGTCAGCGGGTGAAAAATCCAGCAACTGGGCCGCACGTTTGAACATGGCACAACGCAATTGGCCTTGTGCATCCTTCAACGTGAAGTAGCAATGCCCGCTGGATGCGCGTGTAAAGCCCGAAATCTCACCCCGCACCGCCACAGGATTGAAGCGCGCATCCAAAGCGTCCGCCACAGCACGGCACAACGCCCCAACCGCCCATGTACGGGGCGCCAATCCTAGCGATTCAGAAGACGGCATGGCAGGATTCATCCACAGTTGGCGCAGGCATGCAGAAAATGCAGCTGGTATACAAAAACACTGAAGCCACGGTACAAGTCATTGATTTCATTCAGTTTTTTGACGCTCAAAATTCAGTCAATGTGTTCAAGCTCACAGTTCATGCGACTTCAAAGGGCATCGACAAGAAGTTACCCACAAAGTTATCCACAGTAAATGTGCATGAATGCCTGGGCCATAATGGGCCAAAACTTGCTTTTTGGAGTGTTGATTTGCTGTCGATCATACAAGCGGCTGGATGGCCGATTTGGCCTTTGTTGCTGTGCTCTGTGGTGGCTTTGGCCTTGGTGATTGAACGCCTGATGAGCTTGCGCGTTCATTTGGTGGCGCCTGCTGGGCTGCTGGAGCAAGCCATCACCGCTTCACAGCACGGCTTGCCATCGAACGAGGTCGTCGAGCAGCTCAGCCAACACTCGTTTTTGGGCCGTGTGCTGGCCAGTGGTTGGCAAGCGCTCAAGGCCGATGCGCACATCAGCGAAGCTGATTTGCGCTCCAGCATGGAAGCCGCAGGTCGCCAAGCCGCGCATGATTTGGAGAAACATTTGGTCGCCTTGGCCACCATCGCTTCGGCCGCCCCGCTGCTGGGCTTGCTGGGGACCGTGATTGGCATGATCGATATTTTTGGCGCCCAAACCTCGCCCGGTACCAGCAACCCGGTGCAACTGGCGCAAGGCATTTCGATGGCGCTTTACAACACGGCCTTTGGTTTGATCGTGGCCATTCCGGCCCTGATGTTTTGGCGTTACCTGCGTGCACGCGTGGACGCCTATGTGCTCGGCATGGAACTCGATGCCGAGCGCTTTGCCCGCCACCTGTTGGCCTTGCGCAGCCAACTCAAGGCCTAAGAAGGCGTCAGTCAAGCCATGAAGTTTCACCGCAGCCAAAGCCCAGAGCCCGAAATCAACCTGATCCCATTCATCGACGTGCTGCTCGTGGTGTTGATCTTTTTGATGCTCTCGACCACCTACAGCAAGTTCACCGAAATGCAGCTGAACTTGCCTGTGGCCGATGCTGCACCACAGCAAGAGCGTCCCCATGAGGTGATTGTGGCCATCAGCAGCGAAGGCCAATACAGCATCGCACGCAACCCTGTTCAGGGGCGTGACGTGCAAAGCCTGAGCCAAGCGCTGAGCCAAGCCACGCACAACATGGACAACCCCATGGTCATCATCAGCGCCGATGCCCAAGCCAGCCACCAGTCGGTGATGTTGGTGATGGAGGCGGCGCGCCGCACCGGCTTGAATCAACTCACCTTCGCCGCCCAAGCCTCTGGCGGCAAAGTGGACTGAAGGCCGCCCTCATGAGCCGCTTGCGCCATGTGCTCACGCACGCTTGGCTGAGCCGCGGCCCCTTGGCTTGTATGTTGTGGCCCATCAGCCTGCTCTATGGCGTGCTGGTCTGGTTTCGTCAGCGCCTCTACCAACATGGACTCTTGCAGTCTGCACGCCTGAATGTGCCTGTGATCGTGGTGGGCAATGTGCTTGTGGGCGGCGTGGGCAAAACCCCCGTGGCCATGGCCTTGGTCCAGCACTTGACGCAGCGCGGGCTCAAAGTCGGCGTGATTTCACGCGGCTATGGCCGTCACACCCACGATGTACGGGCTGTCCACGCCGACAGCCAAGCCCATGAGGTCGGCGATGAACCGCTGTTGATTGCTCGCACCTGCACCGTGCCCGTCTGGGTCGGGTCTGACCGCGCGGCCGCTGGACGCGCTTTGCTGGCCCAACACCCCGAGGTGCAGGTGATCGTCTGTGACGATGGCTTGCAGCACCTGGCGCTGATCCACGATCTGGCGCTGTGTGTGTTTGACGAGCGGGGCGTGGGCAATGGCTGGCTCTTGCCCGCAGGCCCCTTGCGCGAGCCTTGGCCTCGTCGCCACGCAGCGCCCACATGGGTGATCAAGACCTCAGGCATCGCCGCCAGCGGTGAATTTGCAGCAGACCGGCAATTGGCCCCCATAGCGCGTCGCGCCGATGGCAGCACGCGTGAATTGCACACCTGGTTCAACCAACCCGTGCAGGCGCTGGCCGGCATTGCCAAACCCGAGGTATTTTTTGACATGCTGCGCGCCCAAGGCCTGCAACTGAGCCGCACACAGGCCTTGGCCGACCATGCCGATTTGGACCAAGTGCACATCGATGCAGACGCAGGCGATGTGCTGTGCACCGAAAAAGACGCGGTCAAACTCTGGCGCACCCACCCCCAGGCCTGGGCGGTGCCACTCGTCACCCAATTGCCGGCCGACTTGCTCACAGCCATCGACCAAGCGCTCGACGCAAAGTTATCATCCCCGCATGGACTCCAAACTCATTGAACTGCTGGTCTGCCCTGTGACCAAAGGCCCGCTCGATTACAACCGCGAACGTCAAGAACTGATCTCTCGCAGCGCGCGCTTGGCCTATCCCATCCGCGATGGCATTCCCATCCTGCTGGAAAACGAAGCCCGTCCCCTTACTGACGCTGAGCTCGAGGCCTGAATGTCGTTTTGTGTCTTGATCCCGGCCCGCATGGCCTCCTCGCGTTTGCCCGACAAGCCCTTGGCCGATATCGCGGGTGCCCCCATGGTGGTACGCGTCGCACAACGCGCGCTGCAATCGAGCGCGACGCGGGTGGTGATTGCGGCAGACGATGTGCGCATCACCACCGCCTGCGCACAACACCAAATTCAAGCCGTCTTGACCCGCAGCGACCACCCCTCGGGCAGCGACCGTCTGGCGGAAGCCTGCGAAGCGCTCGACTTGCAAGACGACGAGATCGTGGTCAACGTGCAAGGCGATGAGCCCTTGATCGACCCCGCCTCCATCGACGCGGTGGCCCAATTGCTGGCCCAGCGCCCCGACTGCAGCATGAGCACCTTGGCCCATGCCATCGACTCGGTGCACGACTTTGCCAACCCCAATGTGGTCAAAGTGGTGCTCGATGCCCGCAACACCGCTTTGTATTTCAGCCGCGCCCCCATTGCGTGGTGGCGTGATGGTTTTGCCCAGGGTGGCTTGAATGGTGGCATCACCGCCCTGCCCAACCCCGCTCCGCTGCGCCATGTGGGCTTGTATGCCTACCGCGTCGGCTTTTTGCGCCAGTTTCCGCAACTCCCGCAAGCGCCGCTGGAAATCACCGAATCGCTGGAGCAATTGCGCGCCATGTGGCACGGCCACCGCATCGCGGTGCATGTCACCGATCACGCGCCCGGGCCCGGTGTTGACACACCCGAAGATTTGGCACGCGTGCGCGAGGTTTTTCAACGCACGGCGTAAGCCTGTGCAAGGGGATCGCATGCTATCCTCAGAGCGAAAATAACCGAGCTAATTCATCATTAGGACCAAGCATGAGACTCATTTTGTTGGGCGCCCCCGGTGCCGGTAAAGGCACACAGGCCACCTTCATTTGCCAGAAATACGGCATCCCACAAATCTCAACCGGCGACATGCTGCGCGCTGCTGTCAAAGCGGGTACCCCCCTGGGTGTGGAAGCCAAAAAAGTGATGGATGCCGGTGGTTTGGTCAGCGACGACCTGATCATCAACTTGGTCAAAGAACGCATTGCCCAACCCGATTGCGCCAAAGGTTTCTTGTTTGACGGTTTTCCACGCACCATCCCGCAAGCCGATGCCATGAAGGCGGCTGGCGTCAAGCTCGACTATGTGCTCGAAATCGATGTGCCGTTTGACGCCATCATCGAACGCATGAGCGGGCGTCGTGCCCACGTGGCCAGCGGCCGCACCTACCACGTCAAGTTCAACCCACCCAAGGTGGAAGGCAAAGACGATGTGACGGGCGAACCCCTGATTCAACGCGACGACGACAAGGAAGAAACCGTCAAAAAGCGTTTGGATGTGTACAGCGCCCAAACCCGTCCCTTGGTCGACTACTACTCCAGCTGGGCCAAAAACGATGCTGCTGCTGCCCCCAAGTACCGCGCCATCAGCGGCACAGGCTCGGTGGAAGAAATCAAGGACCGCGCCTTCAAAGCCTTGGCCGCCTGATTGCCATCTGCCCCATCCAAAGGCCGCTAACGCGGCCTTTGTTGTTTTTAGCGCTCAGCGCTTTGCGCCTTCACCAAGGACAGCCACAAGGCCACCCGTGCTTTGGCGGGCGCAAGCCCTGGTGCTACCGGCAACGCATCACCGGGATGGGCCTGCGCAGCTCCAAACGCGCAGCGCGAGGTGCGCAACACCTCGGCGCCACGGGCTTGCGCTTCCTGCAAAGCCGCCTCCAAATCGCCATGGACACTGCCATTGCCCGTGCCCGCCACAATCCAGCCCTCAGGCGCATCTGACGCCAACAAAGCGCGCACCAAGCGGCCATCGGCCCCTGCATGGTTGACCACCCATTCGACCCGTGGCCAACGCGTGGCGGCAGCAAACTCAGCCGCCGTTGGTGCGGGCAAAAACGGGGCCGTGTCAGGCGTTGCACGCAAGCGCTGCCAAAAACCATCACGCACCGCACCCACTGGGCCTTCGGGGCCAGAGCTGAAGGCATTGGCTTGATGGCTGTGGATTTTTTGCACCGCCTGCGCCGCATGAACATCGCCCGCACACACCACCACCACCCCGTGCACGTCTTGGCTTTGGGCCACCACAAACGCATCGCGCAAATTGGCCGGGCCATCGCTGTTTGGCGCATTGGCAGGCCGCATGGCACAGGTCAACACCACGGGCTTGTGGGGCTGCAGCACGCGCTGCAACACATAGGCGGTTTCTTCCAAGGTGTCCGTGCCGTGCGTGATGACCACCGCCTGCACATCGTCTTGTTGCAGCCAATGGTCCACGCGCGCGACCAAGGTCTGCCAAATCGCATACGACATGTTTTTGCTGTCGATTTGCGCCACTTGCTCGCTGAGAACCGTGACATTCGGCGGCGCTACCCCCTCCAACAGCTGCGCCACGCCCAGCTGGGCCGCCTTGTAGCGTTGCGGTGCAGACACGTCGTCCGCCAGCCCTGCAATCGTGCCACCTGTGGCTAAAACAACAATTTTTTGAGTTTTTTTCGCATTCATGGCTTGCCAAACTCCAAAACCTGGTTAAAAATACAGTTACTGGATGTCCAAACAGGACTTTCCACCAGCCCACATTGTGCAGGAGCCGCATTCATGATCGACACACCCAAACTCACGCCCCGCCAGCAGCAGATTCTGGAGCTGATTCAATCGGCCATCGCCAACACCGGTTCGCCGCCCACCCGGGCTGAAATTGCCGCCGAACTCGGCTTCAAGTCCGCCAACGCTGCCGAAGAACATTTGCAAGCCTTGGCCCGCAAAGGCGCGATCGAACTGGTCAGCGGCACCTCACGCGGCATTCGCCTCAAAGGCCAAAGCCTGCGTGCAGAACCCACGCCCCAAGGCATGGCCCTGCCCTTGATTGGCCGCGTGGCCGCCGGTTCGCCCATCTTGGCGCAAGAACACGTTGATCAAACCTACTTCGTCGAAAGCAGCTTGTTCGAACGCAAACCCGATTACCTGCTGCGCGTGCGCGGCATGTCCATGCGCGACGCCGGCATCATGGATGGCGACTTGTTGGCCGTGCAATCCACCCGGGATGCCAAAAACGGACAAATTGTGGTGGCCCGCTTAGGCGATGACGTGACCGTCAAACGCTACCGCCGCCTGCCCGATCACATTGAGCTGCTGCCCGAAAACCCCGACTACAAAACCATTGTGGTCGAGCCCGGTGAGCCGTTTGAAATTGAAGGCCTCGCCGTTGGCCTGATCCGTAACACCATGTTGATGTAAAGAAAGAACGACCATGAGCCTCGCACTTTTTGGCGCCTACCGCCTGCTGAACCCGCTGCAAAACGTTGTCCGTGGCTTCATGCCATCGCAAGCCTTGCAAAGCACCCCCACTTGCCGCCCCCTGCCCTTGCGCGTGTCACGCGTGATGGAAGCCCAGCAAAGCCGCCAAACGGCTGGACGGATGGTGATTTCAGGCCGCATGGCCGATGTCTGCGCCGAACTCGACCGCTTGGCCGAGCTCGAAAACCGCCACTGAAACCAGCGCGCATGGTTGGCGCGCTGAAGCCCTGGGGGCTTAAGCGTTGGGGCCGAGCAAAAAGTCGGTCTTGCCAACGTCCACACCGTTGTGGCGCAAGATTGCATACGCCGTGGTGACGTGGAAAAACACATTGGGAATGGCCCAGTGTTTGAGGTAGTCCTCGCCAGCCATGGTGCGCGTTTTGTCCTTGCCCACCGGAAACGTAATGCTTTTTTGCTCCGTGCCATCTAAGGCCGATGCCGGCACGGTGTGGAGCCAATCCAAGGTTTTTTGAATCCGTCCCATGAGTTCATCGAACGTGGATTCAGTGTCATCGAACTTCGGGGCCTCCAAGCCTGACAAGCGCGCCACACACAACTTGGACGCATCGCAAGCAATCAACACCTGACGTGTGAACGGCAGCATATCGGGCGCCAAGCGGTATTGGGCCAACACCGATGCATCAAACTTTTTCGCCTGCGCATGCGCCTGGCCTTTGGCCAAGAGGTGCTTGAGGTTGGTCAGCGCGGTTTGAAAAATCGGCAAACTCGCCGAGGACATTGAAATAGACATGAACAGCTCCTGGTTAACAGACCCACCCCAAGGGACAAGGCACAATTGGGGCATGAACATTGTCATCCTAGACGACTACCAAGATGTCGTTCGCAAACTCCCCTGTGCCTCGAAGTTAGACGCCTATCCGGCCAAGGTATACACCAACACCATCAAGGGCGTCGGCCAGTTGTCGGTTCGCCTCAAAGATGCCGAAATTTTGGTGCTCATCCGTGAACGCACCCACATCACCCGCCAGCTGATTGAAAAGCTGCCCAAGCTGAAAATGATTTCTCAAACGGGCAAGGTCGGCAGCCACATCGACATGGCGACATGCACCGAACGCGGCATTGTGGTGGCCGAAGGCTTTGGCTCGCCCATCGCCCCCGCTGAGTTGACTTGGGCCTTGATCATGGCGGCCATGCGTCGCTTGCCCCAATACATCAGCAACCTCAAACACGGGGCTTGGCAGCAATCGGGGCTGAAGTCGGGCGCCATGCCCAGCAACTTTGGCTTGGGCCAAGTGTTGCGCGGCAAGACCTTGGGGATTTGGGGCTACGGCAAGATCGGCCAGCTGTTGGCGGGCTATGGCAAAGCCTTTGGCATGCACGTGCTGCTGTGGGGCAGCGAGGCCTCGCGCGAACGCGCCACCAAAGACGGCTTGAATGTGGCCGCTTCGCGTGAAGAGTTTTTTGAGCAAGCCGACATCCTCAGCTTGCATCTGCGCTTGACAGATGAAACACGCGGCATCGTCACCCTGGCCGACTTGCAACGCATGAAGCCCACCTCGTTGCTGGTCAACACCTCGCGTGCCGAGCTGATCGAAACCGACGCCCTGATTGCAGGCCTCAACCGTGGTCGCCCTGGCATGGCTGCGATCGATGTGTTTGAGAGCGAACCCATTTTGCAAGGCCACGCCCTGCTACGCCTGGAAAACTGCATTTGCACGCCCCACATTGGCTACGTCGAGCAAGACAGCTACGAGCTGTATTTCGGCACTGCCTTTGACAATGTGGTGAACTTCATCAAAGGCACACCCACCAACATCGTCAACCCCGGCGCATTGCAGGTTCGCCGTTAAAGCGCTGATGATGAACCGCGCCACGCCTGCCATTTTGTGGTGTTTCCTGTTTGGCAACTTCGTCATCGGCTTTGGCGTGCTGATGATCCCGGGCTCGTTGAACGACATCAGCCACGACCTGCAGATCTCCATTGCCCAAGCGGGCTTTTTGATCACCGCAGGCTCGGTGCTCATGTGTTTGAGCGCCCCCGTCTTTGCCACCGTACTAGCCAAGCACGACCGCCGCAAGCTGCTCACCTGGGTCATGCTCTGGTACGGCCTGTGTCACGCGGTTTGCCTGTTCATGCCGGGTTTTCAAGAGATTCTGTGGGTGCGGGTGTTGGCCATGATCGCCCCGGCCATCTTCACACCGCAAGCCGCCGCCTGCATGGGACAGCTGGCCAGCCCCGAGCGCCGTGGGCGCGCCATCACCTTTGTGTTTTTAGGCTGGTCGGTGGCCTCGGTCTTGGGCATGCCCATCGCCGCTTGGATGAGCGAGGTTTACGGCTGGCGCACCGTGTTTGGCACGCTGTCAGTGCTGTCGTTTGTGAGCGCTGCATGGGTGTGGTGGGTGTTGCCCACCGGTCTGTTGCCGCCTGTCATGTCGCTATCGGCCTGGCGCCAAACCTTTGTCTCCAAACCCTTGATGTTTACTGTGCTGGTGACCGTGGTCAGCTCTTCTGGCCAGTTCTTTTTGACCGCCTATTTCGCCCCCTACTTCAAGCAAACCTTGGCCACCAGCCCCAGTGAACTGAGTGTGTTGTTTGGCTGGTTTGGTGCCTGTGGCTTGCTGGGCAATATGCTGCTCTCGCGCCGGGTCGACCGCATGGGCGCCGATCGGGCGGTCAACCTGAGTTTGTTGCTGATTGCCGTGAGCATGGTGTGTTGGTCCCTCGGCACCTCGCTGTGGCTGGCCGTCTTGGTTCTCACACCCTGGGGCTTGGGCATGTTTGCCACCAATTCGGCACAGCAAGCGCGCTTGATTCACATCGCACCTGCGCTCGCCTCGGGCTCGGTGGCGCTCAACACCTCGGCCATTTATCTGGGCCAAGCCATTGGCTCAGCCGGGGGCGGCTGGTTGATTGAGCACAACGGCATGAACCAACTGCATTGGTTCGGATTGGCGGGCGTGTTGTTCGCGCTGCTGCTGAGCTTGCTGGCCGCACGCGCCACCCGGCGCGACCGCCGTCACGCCAGCGTGTAAGACGTGAAGGCTTAGGACTTGAGCTGGGCGTAACGCGCAGCCATTTGCTCTGAGCCCACCTTGCGGTCGGCGTTGACCTTTTGCACCGAAGCGCGCTCGGCCATTTGCTTGCCGTACTCTTTGACGGGCAAGCCAGCCAACAAATCTTCGCCCAACACCGATTTGGAGGCGATGGACGCCAAAGGCAAATGCACGATAGCCGCGCAATCTGCCAGGGTGAACGTGTCACCCGCCACAAAGGGCGAGAACTTGGCCAACTTGGCAAAGCCCGCCACCCCTTTGGCCAACTGCTTGCGCACGCGCTCTTGGGTGGCTTCGTCTACCTTGCCGCCGAAAAACGCTTGGGGGTAGAGCTGGCGCGCCACCAACTCAATGTGCAGCTCCAGGTAGCTGATCAATTCGCGCACTTTGGCGGCTGCAAACGGATCGGCGGGCATCAAAGGATGGTGGGGATAGGCCTGCTCGATGTACTCGGCGCAGACATTGGACTCGGAAATGCAGCCATGCGGCGTGTCCAAAAACGGTACTTTGCCCATGGGAGAGCGCGTCAACGTGGCGGGATCCACAGGGTTGACCCAGACCAGGTCTTCCTCAAACGCGACCTCTTTTTCCAGCAGCTGGATTTTGAGTTTGTTGTAGTAGTTGCTAACGGCAAAGCCACAAAGTTTGAGCGTCATGGAGTGTCTTTCTTTGAATGAAATTTGAAATGATTCTGACACGCCCCCTGCCTCACGGCTCCTAGCCTTAACCCTCAAACTGTCACCCAGGTGCAATCCAAAAAACACGGTGTCGCTCGGTCATAATCTTTGCCATGAAACCGACATACCAAACCGTAGGCGTTGTAGGCGCTGGCGCCATGGGCCGTGGCATTGCACAAATCGCTGCCCAAGCCGGCAGCACCGTGAAACTTTTTGACACCCAGGCCGCTGCCCTGGCCCAAGCCATCCAAGCCATTGGCACTCAGTGGGACAACATGGCGGCCAAAAACCGCATCACGGCCGATCAAGCCGCGCAGTACAAAGCGAATTTGCACGGTGTGGCGCAGCTCAGCGACTTGGCCGACTGCGACTTGGTGATTGAAGCCATCGTGGAGCGTCTGGACATCAAACGCTCGTTTTTTGCCGAGCTCGAAACCATCGTCCAACCCAGCGCGGTGCTGGCCACCAACACATCGTCGCTGTCGGTCACAGCCATTGCCGCAGGCCTGCAACGCCCCGAGCAATTTGCGGGCTACCACTTCTTCAACCCCGTGCCTTTGATGAAGGTGGTTGAGGTGATTGCCGGACTCAAAACCAAGCCCGCCATCTGCCAAGACCTGGCAGCCTACGCCGTGCAAATGGGCCACAAGGCCGTACAAGCGCAAGACACACCCGGCTTCATCGTCAACCACGCTGGACGTGGTTATGGCACCGAAGCCCTGCGCATTGTGTCGGAAGGCATTGCCGACTTCGCCACCATCGACCGCATCTTGAAAGACCAGGTCGGCTTCAAATTGGGCCCCTTCGAGCTGATGGACTTGACCGCACTCGATGTGTCACACCCCGTGATGGAGTCGATCTACCAACAGTATTACGACGAACCGCGCTACCGCCCCAGCGTCATCACCGCCCAACGTTTGGCCGGTGGTGTGGTGGGCAAAAAAGTGGGCGAAGGTTTTTACAAATACGTCGAGGGCAAAGCACAAATTGCCCCTGAACCTGCCGTGCCCGTGGTCAACGACATGCCGCCTGTTTGGGTGTCTAGCCGCGCCGTGCGCCGTGCGGAGCTGCTGCAGCTGCTCAAAGACTTAGGCGCCAAGATCGAAACCGGTGCCTCGCCTTCGGCACAAGCCCTGTCCATCGTCGCGCCCTTGGGCTTTGATGTCACCACCGTAGCCATCGTCGAGCGCTTGGACCCCGCCCGCACCATCGGCATTGACATGCTGATTGACGACCAGTTGACCAAACGCCGCGTACTGGCCACCAACCCCGCGACACGTGCCGACATGCGCGATGCGGCGCACGCCCTGTTTGCACGCGACGGCAAAGCCGTGAGCGTGATTCGTGACAGCGGCGGCTTTGTGACCCAACGCGTGGTCGCCACCATCATCAACATTGCCTCAGACATTTGCCAACAAGGCATTTGCAGCCCGCAAGATTTAGAAACCGCCGTCACCTTAGGCCTGGGTTACCCCATGGGCCCCTTGACCATGGGTGACAAGTTTGGCCCCACCGAAATCTTGGAAGTCTTGTTCAATGTGCAAACCGTCTACGGTGACCCACGTTATCGCCCCAGCCCCTGGTTGCGCCGTCGCGGTGCCATTGGCTTGAGCCTGAGCCACGTCGAGCCCTGAACACAGGAACGCACATGACGGCTCAACTCAAAAGCACCAGCCAAGGACAAACCTTGGTCTTGACATTGTCCGATCCCTCGCTGCGCAACGCCCTGGGGCCCGAGATGTACGCCGCCGGCATTGAAGCCCTCAATGTGGCGGAGACCAACCCTGAAATTCGTAGCGTCATCCTCACCGGTGAAGGCGCCCATTTTTGTGCCGGTGGCAACCTGAACCGGCTGCTGGGCAACCGTGACAAACCCCGCGAGGTGCAAGCCCAAAGCATTGAAGGCCTGCACAGCTGGATGGAGGCCATCCGCACCTTTCCCAAACCCATCATCGCCGCGGTCGAAGGCGCCGCAGCAGGCGCAGGCTTCTCGTTGGTGCTGATGTGCGACTTGATCGTGGCCGCACGCGACAGCGTGTTCGTCATGGCCTACAGCAGCATTGGCCTGTCGGCCGACGGTGGTGGCAGCTGGAGTTTGGCGCAGGCTCTGCCCCGTCAATTGGCGTCGGAGTTGCTTATGCTGGGTGAGCGCATTGGCGCCGAACGCTTGCAAGAACTCGGTATCGTGAATCGCGTGGTGGAGAGCGGCAACGCGTTGGAGCAAGCCTTGCAACTCGCCGAGCGCATCAACGCCCGTGCGCCCAACGCCATGAGCAGCGTGAAAGAATTACTCAACGATGCGGGCACCCACCACCTCACCGCGCATTTGGCGCAAGAACGCGATCACTTCGTCAATAACTTACACCACGCTAACGCAGGCATCGGCATTCGCGCTTTTTTAAACAAAGAAAAACCCATCTACAAATAAACCCCTGAACACAGAGGCCGGCAGCACAGCGCAGGTCTCCAGGGCGACAACTTTTCACATTCAGGTCACACAAAAGACAGGCTATGGACGATCCCATTCTTAATATCGAAGAACGCGAAGCCATCAACTCAGGTCGATGGTTTTCATCTCT
>Ga0228699_1000281_pt1 | contig 43127 bp, 35 predicted proteins | sample McNCre217_Aug_MG_FD_178016 | JGI IMG/M metagenome (GOLD analysis project Ga0228699, IMG submission 178016) | Freshwater microbial communities from McNutts Creek, Athens, Georgia, United States - 2-17_Aug_MG | ecosystem: Environmental > Aquatic > Freshwater > Creek | place: USA: Georgia... | reverse complement strand
CGATTCGCCCAGGCGCTTGATGCGCTTGGAGGTTTCCTGGATCTGCTCGCGGATGGTGTTCATGCCGCCGATGGCGTTTTGCACGGCCTTGAGGCCCTGCTCGGCCGCGGACAGCGATTGGCGCGCGACCTCAGCGGATTGCTGGGCCTGGCCCGACACCTCGTTGATGCGGCCGGCCATCTGCAGCACCGATTCACCGGTTTCGCGGATCTCGCGCAGCTGTTCGTCAGAAGCGGCCAGCAGCTCGGTCGAGGTCGTTTCCACCTCCGAGGTGGTTTCCGTCACCCGCAGCACCGTGCCTTGCACCTGCGACACCAGGTTGCGCAGCTCTTCCACGGTGAAGTTCACCGAGTCGGCGATGGCGCCGGTGATGTCTTCGGTCACGGTGGCTTGCTGCGTCAAGTCGCCTTCAGCGACGAGTTGCAGCTCGTTCATCAGCCGCAGAATCGCCGCCTGGTTGGCGTCGTTGACGCGCTTGGCTTCGCGCTCCAGGCGCTCCGCTTCCTGGCGCTGGAATTCGGCGATCTGGCGGCGGTGCGTCTGGTCGGCCAGGAACACGCGCAGCAGACCGTAGGCCGAGGCCGCGGTCACCAGCAAGAACAGCAGGATCAGCGCCACGTTCAGGCCGCCGATGCCGGCCGAATCCGACAGCTTCTTCTGGAAGTCTTCCAGACCCTTGCGCAACGGCTCGGAGTCGTCGATCACGGCCACTTGCGCGTCGCGCGCGGCCACCAGGCCTTGCAGCGAGCCCAGGATGTAGCTCGACTGGGTGCGGGTGCGCTCGAAGATCTTGAGCAGCGCGTCGAGTTGCTCGCGCACCTCGGGGTCGCTGCTGCGGTTGAGGCGCAGGTCTTTGTTGCCGTTGAGCAGGCCCTCGGCGGTTTCCTTGAAGGCGTTCAAGTCCTTGCCCAGCAGGAACACGGCCTCGGTCGACACGCCTTCCACCGTCAGGAATTCGTTGGCCGACTTGCCGATGCGCTGCGTCAGCATCATCAGCTGGTTGAGCGCGGCCATTTCAGCGGGCGACACCCCGCCCTTCTCGATCCGCGACGACGAGATCCCCTCAGCCAGGTCCAGCAGCTCAGACGACTGGCTGTTGACCTCGCGCAGGGCGGCACTCACCTGGGTCAGCGTTTGCTTTTGGGTGAGCACGTACTTGGCGTTCTTCTCGGCGCGCTCCACCAGGGGCAGCAGCGGCAGCAGCGCGTCTTTCGCGGCACCGCCCACCTCGGCCAGGCCCAGGGCGCTGTTGCCTTGCGCCAAGCCACGCACATTGGTGGCCAGCACGGTCGAGGCCTCTTGCACCTCACCGAAAGCCGCCGCGCGACCGATCAAGGCCTGCGACACCGACTTGGCCAAGCGTTGCGACTGCATCAGCGCCTGACCGGTGGCGCCCGTCTGGGCGGCACGGGTGTCGGCCGATCGCACCGACAAGAAGGCGGAGATCAGCAAACCCAACACACCCACGCCCAGGGCACCGGCGATCACGCGCTGCTGGCGCGCCAGGCGCCATTCACCGATGACCGGCAGGCCCGATTGCGGCTCGGCCAGGTTGGCGGCTTGCGCCTCTTGCTGGCGGGCGTCGTGGTAATCGGCGGGGAACTCGGACGGCGAGGCCTCGGAGATGATCGAATCGGCCTGCGTCGTGCCCGGCTGGATGGTCGACGGGTTTTGCGTGTCCACCGACTGCGCACCCGCTGACGTGACCATGCCTTCCGTGCTCAGCACCACCTCTTCGGCGCCTTCTTCGTCCTGCTGCGGCTTGCCGATTTCCTTGATTCGACTGAGGAAACTCATGTCCCGTTGCTCCAAATGATGCGTCCTGGACCGGTGCCTGCGTCAGACATCGATCTTGAGGAATTGCTCGTCGGCCACCAAGGCGGCCAGATTCAGTTCGTACCAGTTGCGAGACTGGTCGTCGCGCCAGGTGGCGCCGATGAAATGAGGGCGTGCAGCGTCGGCATCGCTGGGCTCGGCGGGCTGCAGGGTCTGCGGGTTGCGCAGGCCCATCAGGCGGTCGATCCACAGCGCCGCATTCATCTGCAGGCTGGTGTTGAAGGCGATGAGGCGGCCGGCGTCGCGCGCCGAAACCTCGGCGGCCTGGCGCGGTGCGGTGCGACCAGGCAGGCCCAGGTAGGCCGCCAGATCGGCGACACCGTGGAGCTGGCCGCGCAGGTTGGCCACGCCCAGGAACCAGCCCTGGCAGTGCGGCACAGCCTGGATGGCGGTCAGCGGAAAGATCTCTCCCACCTGGTCGAGCGGCAGCAAAAAGCCACTCCCAGCGATCTCGACCGCCAGGAAATTGCGCACTGGCGCCTGCTGGCGCACCATGTTGAGCCGCTCAGCCAGGCGTTGCTGCAGGGCGCGGAGGGCTTCCTTGTTGGCCATGGTCGGGGGTGCCCGTGGCTCAGCCGAAAGCTTTGATCTTGGACAGCAGCTCATCCGGGTTCACCGGCTTCACCACGTAGTCCTTGGCGCCCTGGCGCATGCCCCAGACGCGATCGGTTTCCTGGTTCTTGCTGGTGCAGATGATGACCGGCACCGTGGCGTACTGCGGATCGCGGGTGATGGCGCGCGTGAGCTGGAAGCCGTTTTGGCCGGGCATCACCACGTCCATCAGGATCAGGTCGGGCTTGTCTTCTTGCAGGCGGCGCAGGGCTTCCTCGCCGTTTTCGGCGGTGCGCACCTGATAACCCTTTTTACCGAGCAATTCAGACAGCACATGCAGTTCTGTCTTGGAATCGTCAACCAGCAGGATTTTGTGAATCGGCATGGGGGATCACCTTGAATTCGAATCTCACCGTCACTGCGGCAGGTATTGCGCCACGGCCTGCAGCAACTGGTCTTTGGTGAACGGCTTGGTCAGGTAGTCCTGCGAGCCCACCATGCGGCCACGGGCCTTGTCGAACAGGCCGTCTTTCGAAGACAGCATGATCACCGGCGTGCGCGCAAACCGGCCATTGCGTTTGATGATGGCGCAGGTTTGGTAGCCGTCCAAGCGGGGCATCAGGATGTCACAAAAAATAACATCTGGCGCATGGTCATTCACCTTGGACAAGGCGTCGAAACCATCTTCGGCCAGGATGACCTCGTAGCCGCCCTGCTTGAGGAAAATCTCAGCACTGCGGCGGATGGTGTTGCTGTCGTCGATGACCAGCACCTTCTTGGCGGGGGCGATCTCAGTGGGATCCGCGTCGGACACGAACGACTCCTCTTTCACTGCCGGTGTCGGTCAGGCCGACACGCTGGAACTCGGGGACACCTTGGGGACACCTGTGGGCAAACGGCCGCACCGGGGCGCAGCGAAGCACTGCGCAGTGTCGCCTCAAACCTGGACCATTTCGAAATCATCCTTGCGCGCGCCGCATTCCGGACACACCCAATTCATGGGGACGTCCTCCCAGCGCGTGCCGGCGGGAATGCCTTCTTCGGGCAATCCCTTGGCCTCGTCATAAATCCAGCCGCAAATCAGGCACATCCAGGTGCGATATCCGTTCACGTCGTTCCAAACCGGCTTGAATACAATGCGACGATTGTAGCCAGCGGCTGTTTGCACCCCACTCCGGGTTTGCGAACGGCTTGGCCTTCTTGTGACGTCGAACAACATGACCGCTGCCCCGACTGGTCCCCAGGACCTCCTCCAACCCGATGAGCAGGACGGAGGCTCGCCAGCCTGCGTCATGAGCTTCAATGCCAGCGACCCCACCGGGGCCTCGGGCACGGGCTGTGACGTCGCCACCATTGCCGCCATGGGCGCCCACGGCCTGCCCGTGATCACCAGCGTGCTGGTGCGCGACACCGCCGAGGTGATGGAGAGCCACGCCCTGGAGCCCGACACCGTCGTGGACCAGGCCCGCGCCGTGCTCGAAGACATCAGCATCGCCTCGTGGAAGGTGGGCTTCCTGGGCAGCGCCGAAGGCGTGAGCGCGGTGGCCGAGATCCTCTCCGACTACAGCGACGTGCCGCTGGTGTCGTACATGCCCAACCTCTCGTGGATGGACGACGATGAGCAACAGGCCTACGTCGAAGCCTTCCGCGAGCTGATCCTGCCGGCCTCGTATGTGTTGGTGGGAAGCCACAAGACGCTGACCGACTTCCTGCTGCCCGAGTGGGACAACGAGCGCCCGCCCTCGGCGCGCGAGCTGGCCAAGGCCGCGAGCGACAGCGGCTGCGACCACGTGCTGGTCACCGGCATCCCGCTGCCCGATCAGTTCATCGACAACGTGCTGGCCACCCCGCAAGGCGCACTGGCCGGTGAGCGTTTCGAGCGCTTCGAAGCCAGCTTCGTGGGCGCGGGCGAGACGCTGAGCGCCGCCATCGCCGCCATCCTCTCCAGTGGCACGCCGCTGGACGTGGCCGCCGCCGAGGCCTTGAGCTTCCTCGACCAATCGCTGGACGCGGGCTTCCGCCCCGGCATGGGCGGCGTCATCCCTGACCGCTTCTTCTGGGCCCTGCCCCCGGGCGAAGAAGGCATGCCCGGCGCTGAAGGCGAGGCCACCCCGCCCGACCACAACCCGCCGCCCGGCAAGCGCCAGGTGCACTGAGCGCAGGCCGACCCACCGCCTGTTGTTGCTGGACGCGCCCGGGCCGACGCATCGGCCGGCGCCCCTCACCGAGCCTAGACCATGAGCCGTAACCAAGAGCTGTTCGACCGCGCCCAGCGCGTCATCCCCGGTGGGGTCAATTCGCCCGTGCGCGCCTTCCGCGCCGTGGGCGGCACGCCGCGCTTCATCACCCGCGCGCAAGGCGCCTACATGTGGGACGCCGACGGCCAGCGCTACGTCGATTTCATCGGCTCGTGGGGTCCGATGATCCTGGGCCACGGCCACCCCGAGGTGGTCGAGGCCGTGCAGCGCGCGCTGACCGAGGGCTTCTCGTTCGGCGCGCCCACCGAGCGCGAGATCGAGCTGGCCGAGGCCGTGCTGCAGCACGTGCCCAGCGCCCAGCAGGTGCGCCTGGTCAGCTCGGGCACCGAGGCCGGCATGAGCGCCATCCGCCTGGCGCGCGGCTACACCGGCCGCAACACCATCATCAAGTTCGAAGGCTGCTACCACGGCCACGCCGATGCCCTGCTGGTCAAGGCAGGCTCGGGCCTGGCCACCTTCGGCCACCCCACCAGCGCGGGCGTGCCCGCCGAGGTGGTGCAGCACACCCTTGTGCTCGAGTACAACAACGTCGAGCAGATCGAGGCCGCGTTCAAGGCGCATGGCGACACCATCGCCTGCGTGATGATCGAGCCGATCGCCGGCAACATGAACTTCGTGCGCGCCAGCGTGCCGTTCGTCAAGCACATCCGCGAGCTGTGCGACCAGCACGGCGCGCTGTTCGTGTTCGACGAGGTGATGAGCGGCTTCCGCGTGGCCCTGGGCAGCGCGCAAAGCCTCTATGCCGAGGCCATCCCCGGCATGCAGCCCGACATCAGCGTGTTCGGCAAGGTGATCGGTGGCGGCATGCCGCTGGCCGCGTTTGCCGCCCGCAGCGAGATCATGGCCAAGCTGGCGCCGCTGGGCCCGGTCTACCAGGCGGGCACCCTGTCGGGCAACCCGGTGGCCACCGCCTGCGGCCTGGCCACGCTCAAGCTCATCAGCCAGCCGGGCTTTTTCGAGGCCCTGGGGGCGCGCACGCTCAGCTGGATGGACGGCCTGCGCGGCGCCGCGGCCGAGGCCGGCGTGACGCTGACCACCGATGCCCAAGGCGGCATGTTCGGCTTCTTCTTTGCCGACACCCTGCCCCAACACTACCAAGCGGTGATGGCGCGCGGCACCGACACCTTCAACCGCTTCTTCCACCTGATGCTCGATCGCGGCGTGTACCTGGCCCCGGCCATGTACGAAGCCGGCTTCGTCAGCGCGGCCCACACGGCCGATGACATCGCCCACTGCGTGGCCGCCGCCCGCGAAGCCTTCCGCCAGCTCTGAGCCCGGCCCCTCCCGTTTCCAGCAGTCATGCACATCCACATCCTCGGCATTTGCGGCACCTTCATGGGTGGCCTGGCCGCCCTGGCCCGGGAAGCCGGCCACACCGTCACCGGCTGCGACGCGGGCGTCTACCCGCCCATGAGCGACCAGCTGCGCGCCCTGGGCATCGACCTGATCGAAGGCTGGTCGCCCGACCAGCTGGCGCTGAAGCCTGACCTGTTCGTGATCGGCAACGTGGTGAGCCGTGGCAACCCGCTGATGGAAGCCATCTTGGATGCCGGCCTGCCCTACACCAGTGGCCCGCAATGGCTGGCCGAGCACGTGCTGCGCGGCCGCCATGTGCTGGCCGTGGCCGGCACGCACGGCAAGACCACCACCACCTCGATGCTGACCTGGATCTTGGAAGCCTGCGGCAAGCAGCCCGGCTTCCTGGTGGGCGGTGTGCCGCAGAACTTTGGGGTGTCGGCCCGGCTGGGCGACACGGCCGAGGCATCTCGCCCGGCGACCGGCCATCCCTTCGTCATTGAAGCCGACGAGTACGACACCGCCTTCTTCGACAAGCGCAGCAAGTTCGTGCACTACCGCCCGCGCACGGCCATCCTCAACAACCTCGAGTTCGACCACGCCGACATCTTTGCCGACCTGGCCGCCATCGAGACGCAGTTCCACCACCTGGTGCGCACCGTGCCGGCCAGTGGCCGCCTGGTGGTCAACGCCCGCGAAGAAGCCCTGGAGCGCGTGCTGACGCGCGGCTGCTGGTCGGATGTGGCGCGATTTGGCGTGCGCGGCGACACCCCGGGCTTCCGCGCCCGTGGCGAGCCCCATGCCTTCGACGTGCTGAAAGCCGGCGTGCTGGTGGGCCGCGTGGAATGGGCCCTGCTGGGCGAGCACAACCAGATGAACGCGCTGGCCGCCATCGCTGCGGCCGAGCACGTGGGCGTGAGCCCGGCCGACGCTTGCAAGGCGCTGGGCGAGTTCGCCAACGTCAAGCGCCGCCTGGAGCTGCGCGGCGAGGCCGCTGGCGTGGCGGTGTACGACGACTTTGCCCACCACCCCACCGCCATCCGCACCACGGTGGACGGCCTGCGCCGCAAGATTGGCCCGGATCAGCGCATCCTGGCGGTGTTCGAGCCGCGCTCCAACACCATGAAGCTGGGCACGATGAAGGCGCTGCTGCCGTGGTCGCTCGAAGAAGCCGACCTGGCCTTCTGCCATTCAGGCGGCCTGGGCTGGGACGCGAACGAGGCGCTGGACCCGATGGGCGAGCGCGCCTTCGTGGCCGACACGATCGACGCCTTGGTCAGCAAGGTGGTGCGCCACGCCAAGCCAGGCGATCAGATCCTGTGCATGAGCAACGGCGGCTTTGGTGGCGTGCACGCCAAGCTGCTGGACGCCCTCGCCCAGCGCGGCTGACGCCCGCAGCACCCACAGCGGCGCGCCCGCTCAGACGGTGGCGCGCACCGCCGGTTGGGTGTGCACCGAGTCTGGCCCCGAGCCCATCACCGAATCGGGCACGGCTGCGCCGATCGACGGATCGGGATCGGCCAGCCAGTCGTCCAGCGAGGTCTGGCTGGGCGGGGCTTCGCCCGGCGTCGGCACCACCGCCGCCACCCAGCGTGCCGGGTTGACGCCCAGCCGCGCCTGGGGCTCGAACTGGTCCACCTTGTCGGTGATCAGGCCATCCAGGCCGGCCATCCACAGCTCGCTGGCGCGGCTGCCGTCGTTCACCGTGTAAGTCAGCACCTTGAAGCCGGCCGCGTGCAGCGTGGCGATGCGGACCTCATCGAGGTGCGCGTGGTTGACCACCACGGCCACACAGCCCAGCTCTTGCGCCATCTCGGGGGCATCGGCCACCCAGCGGTCGAGCAGCAGCGCGCGCGGCAACTCGGGCTGAGCCAGGCGGGCAGCATCCAGCGCCTCGGTGCTGAACGAGCTCAGCAGCGGCTTGATGTCCGAATGCGCCCACCACTTGGCCACGCGCTGGGCCACGACCTTGCCGGTCTTGGCCTCTTCGCCCAGGCTGGGCTTGATCTCCAGGTTGACCATCAAGCCCAGGGCCTGCAGCCAGCGCGACAGCGCCTCCAGGCGCACCAGCGGCTCGCCCGCATAGGCGCGGCTGTGCCAGCTGCCGGCGTCCAGGCGCGAGAGCTGATCCCAGGTGAGCAAGCCGGCCACGCCCTGGCCATTGGTGGTGCGGTCGAGCTCAGCGTCGTGCAGCAGAAAAGGTTCCCCATCTGCAGACAGCTTGACGTCGCATTCGAACATCGCAAAGCCGTGGTCTGCCCCCATGCGGAAGGCCGCCAGCGTGTTTTCAGGCGCCAGCTTGCCCGCCCCACGGTGGGCGATCCAGGCCGGATAGGGCCAAGAGAAAGGGAGAGCGGGCTGGGTCATGGCGGCGTCACCGAGGTCAGGCGGCTTGAGCGAGAAAACTTGGGGCTAAGCATACCGATTCAAATGACCGGCAAAGGGCGCCATTGACCCCGGGGAGATGCCCATTTCACCCGGGGGGCTGGGCACCCTGCGGTACCATCTCGCCTCAGGCGCGAAAACCCACCCCGGCAGCCCCCCACTTCCGGCTCTTTTTCATCATCCGGCTTTTCGCGTCTGGCGACCTCATGAACGCACCCACCGAGCTGACCCACATGACCGCCCAGGCCGCCGACGCACATGCCGACGGCCAGCCCCGCCTGCGCGAGATCCCGTACAACTACACCTCCTTCTCTGACCGCGAGATCGTGCAGCGCCTGCTGGGTCAGCGCGCCTGGGAGGTGCTGAGCCTGCTGCGCACCGAGCGCCAGACTGGCCGCTCTGCCCGCATGCTCTACGAAGTGCTGGGCGACGTCTGGGTGGTGCAGCGCAACCCCTACCTGCAAGACGACTTGCTGGACAACCCCAAGCGCCGCGCGCAGCTGATCGAAGCGCTGCAGCACCGCCTGGGCGAGGTCAACAAGCGCCGCACGCCCGGCCACGATGCCGAACGCGACCACCTGGTGGGCGAGCTGCTGGACGCCGCCAAGAAGGCCGTGCAGCGCTTTGCGCAGGCCTTTGACCAGATGGCCACCCTGCGCGCCGACACCACCCGCGTGCTGGGCCGTGTTACCCGTGGCGACAACATCAAGTTCGATGGCCTCAGCCGCGTCTCGCACGTGACCGATGCCACCGACTGGCGCGTCGAGTACCCCTTCGTGGTGCTCACGCCCGACACCGAAGAAGAGATGGCGGCCCTGGTCAAGGGCTGCGTCGAACTCGGCCTGACCATCATCCCGCGTGGGGGTGGCACCGGCTACACCGGTGGCGCCGTGCCGCTGACCTGGAAGAGCGCGGTGATCAACACCGAGAAGCTCGAGCAGATGACCGAAGTCGAGCTGGTCGACCTGCCTGGCGTGGCCCACAAGGTGCCCACCGTGTGGACCGGCGCCGGCGTGGTCACGCAGCGCGTGGCCGATGCGGCCGAGCGCGCAGGCTTTGTGTTCGCCGTGGACCCGACCTCGGCCGAAGCCTCGTGCATTGGCGGCAACATCGCCATGAACGCCGGCGGCAAGAAGGCCGTGTTGTGGGGCACTGCGCTCGACAACCTGGCCAGCTGGCGCATGGTCACGCCCAATGCCGAATGGCTGGAAGTGGTCCGTGTGAACCACAACCTGGGCAAGATCCACGACGTCGAGGTGGCCAACTTCGAGCTGCACTACTACGCGGCCGACGGCAAGACCCACCTGCGCACCGAAAAGCTCGACATCCCGGGCCGCGTGTTCCGCAAGGAAGGCTTGGGGAAAGACGTCACCGACAAGTTCCTCGCTGGCCTGCCCGGCATCCAGAAGGAAGGCTGTGACGGCCTGATCACCAGCGCCCGCTGGGTGGTGCACCGCATGCCCAAGCACACCCGCACGGTGTGCCTGGAGTTCTTCGGCAACCCCACGCTGTGCGTGCCCTCGATCGTCGAGATCAAGGACTTCATGTTCGCCGAGATGGCGCAACCTGGCGGCGCCATCCTGGCGGGCCTGGAGCACCTCGACGACCGCTACCTCAAGGCCGTGGGCTATGCCACCAAGAGCAAGCGCACGGTGGGCGGCAACGGCCTGCCCAAGATGGTGCTGATCGGTGACATCGTGGGCGACGACGAAGACCGCGTGGCCCGCGCCACCAGCGAGGTCATCCGCCTGGCCAATGGCCGCAATGGCGAGGGCTTCGTGGCCGTGAGCGACGACGCCCGCAAGAAGTTCTGGGCCGACCGCAAGCGCACCGCGGCCATCGCCAAGCACACCAACGCCTTCAAGGTGAACGAGGACGTGGTGATCCCGCTGCCGCGCATGGGTGAGTACACCCTCGGCATCGAGCGCATCAACATCGAGCTGTCCATCCGCAACAAGCTGGCGCTGCTGAACGCCTTCGACGGCTTCTTCGCCAAGGGCAACGCCCACGTGGCGAGCTTCTTTGGCAAGACCGACGACGCCAGCGAGCTGCCCAGCCCCGAGCAACTCAGCGAGAAGGTGCAGACCGCGCAAGAGCTGCTGGCCGCGGTGCGCCAGCGCTGGCAGTTCCTGTACGACCACCTCGACACGCCTTTGAGCCAGGTGGGCGACCAGCTGGTGAGCTTGGGCTACCACCAGCACCGCGACGGCAGCTACACGCCGCTGGAGCAAGGCGTCGACACCGTCTTCAACCTGCTGCAAACCTGGACGGTGCGTGCGGGCTGGAAAAAGGAAATCCGCGAGCCGCTGGCCAAGGTGTTCAACGGTGGGGCGCTCAGCCCCGTGATCGACGAGCTCAAGCGCATCCACAAGCAGGTGCTGCGTGGCCGCGTGTGGGTGGCCCTGCACATGCATGCCGGTGACGGCAACGTGCACACCAACATCCCGGTCAACTCCGACAACTACGAGATGCTGCAAACGGCGCACGAAGCCGTGGCGCGCATCATGACGCTGGCGCGTTCGCTCGACGGCGTGATCTCGGGCGAGCACGGCATCGGCATCACCAAGCTCGAGTTCCTGACCGACGACGAGATCGCCAACTTCACGGCCTACAAGGCCAAGGTCGACCCCGAAGGCCGCTTCAACAAGGGCAAGCTGCTGCGCGGCGCGGCCTTGAAGGCGCTGGGCGACGATGTGCACGCGGCCGACCTGACCGAGGCCTACACGCCCTCGTTCGGGTTGATGGGCCACGAGTCGCTGATCATGCAGCAGTCCGACATTGGCGACATCGCTGCCAGCGTCAAGGACTGCCTGCGCTGTGGCAAGTGCAAGCCGGTGTGCAACACCCACATCCCGCGCGCCAACTTGCTCTACAGCCCGCGCAACAAGATCCTGGCCACTTCGCTGCTGGTTGAGGCCTTCTTGTACGAAGAGCAGACGCGCCGTGGCGTGTCGATCAAGCACTGGTCTGAGTTTGAGGACGTGGCCGACCACTGCACCATCTGCCACAAGTGCCTGACACCCTGCCCGGTCAAGATCGACTTCGGCGACGTGTCGATGCACATGCGCAACCTGCTGACCAAGATGGGGCAAAAGAGCTTCCGCCCGGCCGGTGCCGCGGCGATGGCCATGCTCAACACCAACAACCCGCAGACCATCAAGGTGATCCGCTCGATCACCACCGACGTGGCCATGCCGCTGCAGCGCATCGCCAACGACGTGATGAAGGTGGTGGCCCGCAAGCAAACCAGCGCGCCGCCCGCCACGGTGGGCAAGGCATCGCTCAAGGAAGAGGTCATCCACTTCATCAACAAGAAGATGCCGGGTGGCCTGCCCAAGCGCCCGGCCCGCGCCTTGTTGGACATCGAAGACCGCGACTACGTGCCCATCATCCGTGACCCGAAGAAGACCACGGCCGATACCGAGGCGGTGTTCTACTTCCCGGGCTGCGGCTCGGAGCGCCTGTACTCGCAAGTGGGCCTGGCCACGCAGGCCATGCTGTGGCACGCCGGTGTGCAAACCGTGATGCCCCCGGGCTACTTGTGCTGCGGCTACCCGCAACGCGGCGCCGGCCAGTTCGACAAAGCCGAGCAGATGATCACCGACAACCGGGTGCTGTTCCACCGCGTGGCCAACACGCTGAACTACCTGGACATCAAGACGGTGGTGGTGAGCTGCGGCACCTGCTTCGACCAGCTGCAGGGCTACCAGTTCGACAAGATCTTCCCGGGCTGCCGCATCGTCGACATCCACGAGTACCTGCTCGAGAAGGGCATCACCCTGCAAGGCAAGGGCGGCTTCCTGTACCACGACCCCTGCCACAGCCCCATGAAGCAACAAGACCCGATGAAGACCGTCAAGGCCCTGGTGGGCAATGGCGTGATCAAGTCGGAGCGCTGCTGCGGCGAGTCGGGCACGCTGGCCGTGAACCGGCCAGACATCTCCACCCAAGTGCGCTTCCGCAAGGAAGAAGAGATCCGCAAGGGTGAAGCCGCGCTGCGCGGCCAGGGCCTGATCGGCGAGAAGGACAACGTCAAGATCCTGACCTCGTGCCCGGCTTGCCTGCAAGGCCTGAGCCGCTACGAGGACGACGCCCAGAGCGGCCTGGTGGAAGCCGACTACATCGTGGTCGAGATGGCCAACCAGATCCTGGGCAAGAACTGGATGCCCGAGTACGTGGCTCGCGCCAACGCCGGTGGCATCGAACGGGTGCTGGTCTGATGGTGACGGCGTGCGAGCTGTGTGACCAGGACGGTGGGCTGCTGGTGTGGCGCAGCGAGAAGCTGCGCGTGATCCGCGCGCTGGATGCCCACTTCCCGGCCTTCTACCGCGTGGTCTGGAACGCCCACGTGGCCGAGTGGACCGACCTGCCCCCGCCCGATCGCAGCCACCTCATGCAGACGGTGGCTAAGGTAGAGACGGTGTTGCGCGAGGTGCTGCACCCCACCAAGATCAACCTGGCCAGCCTCGGCAACGTGGTGCCGCACCTGCACTGGCATGTGATCGCGCGCTTTGCCGACGACAGCCACTTCCCCAACCCCATCTGGGGCGAGAAGCTGCGCGACGTGGCGCCCGAGCAGCTGCAGGCCCTGCGCGATGCGCTGCCCGCGCTGGATGCGGCCTTGGCTGGCGTGCTGGCGGCAGGCTGAGGCCTGGGCTGCCAGACGACTGACGAATCAGCCCAGGCGGAACTGCCCCACCACGCCTGAGAGGCTCGCCACCTGCTCCTTGAGGCTCTCGGCCGCTGCGGCCGACTGCTCCACCAAGGCGGCGTTTTGCTGGGTCAGCTGATCGAGCTCGTTGACGGCCCCTGTCACCTGGCCGATGCCTTGCGACTCCATATCGGCGGCCTCGGTGATTTCCGAAATGATCTGGGTGACGCGCTCCACACCGGCCACGATGGCCGACATCGATTGACCGGCCTCCTGCACGAGCTGGGTGCCCACACTCACGCGGTCGGTGGAGGTGTTGATCAGGTCTTTGATCTCTCGGGCGGCATTGGCGCTGCGCTGCGCCAGCGAGCGCACCTCGCCCGCCACCACGGCAAAGCCCTTGCCTTGCTCCCCCGCCCGGGCCGCCTCCACGGCCGCGTTGAGCGCCAGGATGTTGGTCTGGAAGGCGATCGAGTCGATGACGCTGATGATCTCGTTGATCTTGCGGGAAGCCTGGTCGATCTCGGCCATGTTCGAGACCACCTGCTGCATCACCTCGCCGCCCTTGCGTGCGGCCTGCGTTGCGGTCTGCGCCAGCCCATCGGCGGAGCGCGCAGCCTCTGCCGTGTGCCGCACGGTCGTGGTCAGCTCGGCCATGGAAGAGGCGGTGCTTTGCAACTGTGAGGCCGTGCTCTCGGTGCGCCGGCTCAGGTCCAGGTTGCCTGTGGCGATCTCGCTGGACGCATGCCCGATCGACACCGCAGCCAGTTGCACCGTGTTGATGGACGCCGACAGCTGCTGCACCATGCGCCCCAGTGCGGCCTTGAGCTGACCGATCTCGTCTTGGCGGTCCATCAGCAGCTGGGTGTCGAACTGGCCCTCGGCCACGCGGTTGGCCGCATCGACCGCCTCATTGAGGTCCCCCACGATGCGCCGCTGCAGCCACCACGAGAAGGCCAGCGCGCCGATGCCTGTCACCAAGCCCAGGGCAGCAATGACCACGCCTTTGACCAGCAAGCCAGACTCCAGCTTCTGCACCATGGCGGCCTTTTCCTGCCGCTCGGCCTCCACCACCTGGTCGAGCGCCTTGAGCATGCGCAAGCGCTCCTCATCGGCCGACTGCAGCGCAGCCACACCCGTGTTCGGGTCGACCGTGGCCAGGTCGATGGCGGTGTCACCCTTTTGCGCAAAGGCCTGCATGGCCTGGTTCAAGGCGACGGCCCCTTTGGCGATGTCGCCACCGGCATCGCCGACCGCCTCTTTGAGCGCCGACTGGATCTCGCGCACACGCACGGGCAGCGCTTCGCGGCGCTTCTTGATCTCGGCATCGCTCAGGCCAGACACCAACGACATGGTGCGGTAGAGCTCCACGTGCGTGTCGCCCAGCAGCCGCTTGACCGACTCCAGCTTGGCCTCGCGCAGCTGGCTCTCGCCCACATGGGATTGCACTTCGCGCTCGTAGGCGAGCATGACCAACAAGATGCTGACCATGCACAGCACAAGCACCGCGCTCACCGACAGGGGCGCGATCAACAAACTGGTGCGCAGCTTCATCGCCCCAACTCCATGTTCAAACCACGACGCCCAGCAGGCGCCCATGCGGCATCACTTGTAGATGCCACCGCAAACGGCCATGTCATCCAGGCGTTCGCAGTACATGGATTTGGGCTCGACCTTCTTGGTCTCGGGGTTGGTGAACTTGTAGTCCTGCCAGAAGGTGCCTTTGGACTTGGCCAACTCGACGCGCTCCTTGACGAAGGCCTTGCCGTCGATGTCCTTGAGGTCGATCATGTTGCGCCCGACGAACTTGGGGTTGGCGCCATGGGCGAGCACCACGCCGTCGAGCTGGTAGACAACCAGGTAGAGGTCTGCATGGCGGTAGGCCGCGTTGGCCTTGTCGCCGATCTCGGCAAACACCTTGTCCTTGGGGCCAGCCTTGATGGCTGCCAGCCCCTTCTTGACCATGGCGATCGCATCCTTTTCGGTGGCGCCACCTTCTGCGGCCCAAGCCGAGGTGAGCAACGAAGTGGCCAAGGCGAACACGGCGCCTGCGACGATCTTGTTCATGAGAGCTCCTGTGGTTCTGCGACCGGTCGGGATGTGCCCATGAAACGCCATTCTCAGCAGGCCAGGCCGGTCGCGCCTGGACACTGTGGCCTTGTGTCAGTCGATGAGGGCCATGTCCGGGCTCATCAACATGCTTTCGATGTCGAGCAAGATGACCATGCGGTCGCCCACCTGGGCCAGGCCACGGATGTAGGCGGCGTCAATGGCCGAGTTCATCTCGGGCGCTTCGCGCACCGCCTCGGCCGGGATCTCCATCACGTCGCTCACCGAGTCGACCACCGTGCCGATGGTGCGCTGCCCGATGTGCAAGATGATGGACACGGTGAAGGCGTTGTACTCGGCCGAGCTGCAGCCGAAGCGCAGGCGCAGGTCAACGATGGGCACGATGGTGCCGCGCAGGTTGACCACACCCTTGAGGAAGTGCGGTGCGTTGGCGATGCGGGTGGGGCTCTCGTAGCCGCGGATCTCCTGCACACGCAGGATGTCGATGCCGTACTCTTCGTCGCCCAGGCGGAAGGTGAGGTATTCGCGTGCCAGTTCGCTTTGAACGTCCAGCTTTTCCATCATGCCCATGGTTGGTTCTCCGTGAGGTTCGGTGCCGGTGTGCGGCTCAGTGGCGCGAGCGGCGGATCAGCGAGCCCACATCCAGGATCAGCGCCACGCGGCCGTCGCCCATGATCGTGGCGCCCGACACATCGCTGACCTTGCGGTAATTGGTTTCGAGGTTCTTGACCACCACCTGCTGCTGTCCCAACAGCTCGTCGACCAGCATGGCGACCCGGCCGCTCTCGGCCTCGACCACCACCATGATCCCGCTGTTGTGCTCCCAGTCGAAGCGCGGCACGTTGAAGACCTTCTCCAGCTCTATGACGGGCATGTACTCGTCACGCACCTCGACCACACGGCCCGAGCCGCCGATCGTCTTGACCATCTCGGTGCTGACTTGGAAGCTCTCGACCACCGACGACAGCGGCAGGATGTAGACCTCTTCGCCCACGCCCACGCTCATGCCGTCCATGATGGCCAGCGTCAGTGGCAGGCGCACCGCCACACGCATGCCGTAGCCTTCGGCCGAGTCGATCTCGACCGTGCCACCCAGCGAGGTGATGTTCTTCTTGACCACGTCCATGCCCACGCCACGGCCCGACACGTCGGTGACCTGGTCGGCGGTGGAGAAGCCCGGTGCGAAGATCAGGTTCCACACCTCTTGGTCGGTCATGCTGTCCGGGGCATCGATGCCCTTTTCGCGGGCCTTCTTGATGAGCTTGTCGCGGTTGAGGCCGCGGCCATCGTCGCGCACCTCGATCACGATGGAGCCGCCCTGGTGCGATGCGGCCAGGGTGATGGTGCCCACCTCGGGCTTGCCTTTGGCCAGGCGATCGGCCGGCATCTCGATGCCGTGGTCGCAGCTGTTGCGCACCAGGTGGGTCAGCGGATCGGTGATCTTCTCGACCAAGCCCTTGTCCAGCTCGGTGGCTTCACCCTGGGTGACCAGCTCGACCTTCTTGCCGAGCTTGTTGGCCAGGTCGCGCAGCATGCGCGGGAAGCGGCTGAACACCGTCGACATCGGAATCATCCGGATCGACATCACGGCCTCTTGCAGATCGCGGGTGTTGCGGTCCAGGTCGGTCAGGCCGGTGACCAGTTGCTGGTAGACCACCGGGTCGAGGCCACGGCTGTTTTGGGCCAGCATGGCCTGGGTGATGACCAGTTCGCCCACCAGGTTGATGAGCTGGTCGACCTTCTCCACCGACACGCGGATGGTCGAGGCCTCCAGCGCGGCGGCGGGCTTGTCGTTCTTGGCGGCGGCGGCAGCCGGCTTGGCGGCAGCGGGGGCTGACGCGGCGGGCACCAGGCTGGAAGAGGCATCGGCCGCCGCACCGCCGGGCTGGCCAGCGGGCGCGCCCGGCGCATTGTCGAAGAAGCCATAGCCACGCTCTGGCGCGGCCGCCGGACCCTCGGGGGCCACGCTTGCGGCAGCGGGCGAGGCATCGGGCAGCGGATCGAAGAAGCCGAAGCCGGCATCCTTCTCTTCGGTCGGCGCAGCGGTGGCCGGGCCGGCTGAACCCGCAAGGGCCACGAAGCTCACCTGCTCGCGAGAGACATGGAAGGTGAACAGGTCCAGCAACTCGGACTCGGCAGTGGACGTGTCCAGCGTGAAGCGACGGGTGCGGGGCAAGCTGGGGTCATCCGGCAAGGGCGAGATGACGCCCAGGTCGGTGATCTCCTTGAACAGCTCCAGCAGGTTGTCGGCTTGCGACATGTTGTCCAGCGGGCCAACACGCAACTCCACCGTGCGCTTGCCGGTGGTCGGAGCGGCACCTGCGCTGGCTGCGGGGGTGGCCACGGCAGGCGCCGTCGGCGCTGCTGGTGCGGCCATGGCCACGGGGGCCGCGGCTGCGGCACTGGCGGCCACGGGCGCCTCGCCGGCCACCATGGCGCGGATGTTGAACAGCAACTCGGTGGTGTCGATCTCGCCGCCGCCTGCGCCCTGGTGGCGCGCCAGCATGGCCTTGAGCGCATCGCCCGATTGCAGCAACACGTCCACCATGGCCGGTGTGGGGGCCAGTTCGTGGCGGCGCAACTTGTCGAGCAGCGTCTCCATCTGGTGGGTCAGCTCGGCCACGTCGCTGAAGCCGAAGGTGGCTGCACCGCCCTTGATCGAGTGCGCGCAGCGGAAGATCGCGTTGAGCTCTTCGTCGTCGGCTGCGGTGATGTCCAGCTCCAGCAGGAGCTGTTCCATGTTCTCCAGGTTCTCACCGGCCTCCTCAAAGAAGACTTGGTAGAACTGGCTGAGGTCAATGCCTGCTGCAGAGCTGTTGTCGGTGCTGGTCTCGGCCATGTCGCACTCCTGATGTTCTGGGCGGTGAAGCGGTGAAGGTGGCGCTCAGGCGACCTTCAGCGGATCACTTTCTGGATCACTTCGATCAACTTGTTCGGGTCGAACGGCTTGACCAGCCAGCCCGTGGCCCCTGCGGCGCGGCCGGCCTGTTTCATCTGGTCGCTCGACTCGGTGGTCAGGATCAGGATCGGGGTGCTCTTGAACTGGGGGTTCTCGCGCAGCTTCTTGGTCAGGCTGATGCCGTCCATGCGGGGCATGTTCTGATCGGTCAGCACCAGGTCGAAGGTGCGGCCACCAGCCTTCTCGAAGGCATCTTGACCATCCACCGCTTCCACCACGTTGTAGCCGGCGCTCTTGAGTGTGAAGGAAACCATCTGACGCATGGACGCAGAATCATCGACGGCAAGGATCGAGTGCATGTCGCTCTCCGAATTGGGCTAAGGCTTTGAAATCAGGGCCAGTGATGAGGGGGCTGGGCGGTACAGGCCAACGTGTTTTCGGCAGGTGAGATGCCGTCTTTAGAACAACTCCACCGATCCGGCGTCCACTTCGTCTTGGGTCACCGGGTTGGGTCTCATCGGAGCGTCATCCACCACCGCGCTGCCCTCGGGGTCATCGTCCCCCAAGGCATCACGGGCGATCTTGTCGGCGCAGTTGCGCAGGCGCTTGTTGGTGTGCGCGATCAACTGCGTGGCCATGTCTTGGAACTGCAAGGCCGTCACGGTCTTGAACAGCGTTTGCCGCACCGCCTGGAGGTGCGGCGTGATGTCGTGGCCCAGGTCGATGACGTCACCGAGCTGGCCTGCCGTGCCATGAAAACCATCCATCAGCACCACATAGGCGTCATCGATCAGGCGCTGCAATCGCTCCAGATCGTTGGTGGCCATCATCAAGTGGTCTTGCAGCTCGGCCGCACGCAGCAGCGAGAGGTCGGGTGACATCTCCGCTGGCGCTTGGGCAGCTGGAACACTGTAATCAGGGCTCATCATGGCTCCACGTGATCTCGGGGTGAACGCAACGGGGGTTGGCGATCGGGCTACAGCGTGTTGTCGGCTGATTTCCACGCTTCCTGAGGGCCTCAAGTGCGGAGCGCGACACACCTTTTGCGGTTGTTAGAATTTTTCGGTTTTCTGGCGTGTTCGTGTAGGCGATCACCCGGGAAAACTTGGCGCAAATCCCGCGTTATGAAGGCTGCCTGTGTCCGACTCCACACCTGACCTGCCGCCGTCGCCGGCCGCTCCAGCGCCCCGCTACGGTGCCGCACCTGGCCAGCCAGCCGTGCGCCTGCGTGTGCTTCACCTTGAGGACAATGACGAAGACCATGCCCTGGTCGTCATCCACCTGCGCCGTGGCGGCATCCAGGCCGACATCCACCGCGCCGAGACCGAGGCCGAGTTCGTCGCCGCACTGGGGCAGGAGTGGGACGTGATCCTCTCCGACTACAACCTGCCCGGCTACTCGGGCCTCGCCGCGCTCGACAAGGTGCGCGCCATGGGCAAGCTGGTGCCCTTCATCCTGGTCTCGGGCGAGATCGGTGAAGACATCGCCGTGCAGGCCATGCGCAACGGCGCCAACGATTACCTGCTCAAGAGCAACCTGGCCCGCCTGGCCCCGGCCGCCTTGCTGGCCATCGAGGCCAACCGCACCCGCATCGCCAAGCAACGCGCCGACATGGCGCTGAGCCGCTCGCGCCAACAATTGCGCGAATTGGCGCAGCACTTGCAAACCAGCATCGAGCAAGAGCGGGCCGCCATCGCCCGCGAGATCCATGACGACGTGGGCGGCGCGCTCACGGCCGTGAAGTTTGACCTGGCCTGGATCGCCCGCCATGCGCCCTCGCCCGAGATCGCCGAGCGGGTGCAGCAGGCGCTCGAATCCGTGGCGCACGCCCACGAAGCCAGCCAGCGCATCATGCACAACCTGCGCCCGGCCATCCTGGAGCAAGGCCTGGTGGCCGCCCTGCAGTGGATGACCGACCGCTTTGCCAAGCGCACCGGGCTGGTGGTCGAGTTCCGCACCAGCCACGACACCATCCAGCTCGCCACCGGCGTGCCCCTGGTGGCCTACCGCTTCGCCCAAGAGGCGCTGACCAACGTGTCCAAGCACGCCCAGGCCACGCGGGTCACGGTCGACGTGTCGCAAGCGGGCGGCGTGATGTCCATCGAGGTCAACGACAACGGCCGCGGGCTCACCCCCGAGGACCTGGCCAAGACCCGCTCCTTCGGCCTGCGCGGCCTCAACGAGCGCGCCGAAACCGTGGGCGGCTGGGTTGACATCAGCGCCACACCGGGCGCCGGCACCACACTCATCTTGTCGGTGCCCCTGTCTGGCCCTGAGAATGGCTTCATTGACCGGCTGCTGCCCGACCTCGGCGGTGGCGCAGACGGTGACCCTGACGACCCCACCTCCTGGGGCAACCTATGATCCAAGTCATCCTGTGCGACGACCACGCCCTGATCCGTCGGGGCATCCGCGACACCCTGGCCGATGCCGCCGACATCGAGGTGGTGGGCGAAGCGGCCGATTACGGCGAGCTGCGCGCCCTGCTGCGCGACAAGCGCTGCGACGTGCTGGTGCTCGACATCAACCTGCCCGGCCGCAGCGGCCTGGATGTGCTGCACGTGCTCAAGGAAGAAGGCAACCCGGTCAAGGTGCTGGTGGTGTCGATGTACCCCGAAGACCAGTACGCCATGCGGGCCCTCAAGGCCGGCGCCAACGGCTACCTCAACAAGGGCAGCGATGCCGCGCAGATCGTGGCGGCGGTGCGCACGGTCTCGCAAGGCAAGAAGTACGTGACGCCTGAGATGGCGCAGATGCTGGTGGACAACCTCACGGCGCCCGCGCCCGAAGAGGCGCACCAAAAGCTCTCTGACCGCGAGCTGCAGACCCTGGTGATGATCGCCTCGGGCAAGCGCCTCTCAGACATCGCTGAGCAGTTGCTGCTCAGCCCCAAGACCGTGAGCGTCTACCGCGCCCGTGTGCTGGAGAAGCTGGGTTTGACCAACAACTCCGAGCTCACGGTCTACGCCATCCGCAACGGCCTGGTGTGACGATCAGAAGCGCACGCCCAGCTTGAGGTTCACGCTGGAGGTCTTGCCCGTCTTGTCGGCTTCAAGACCGAAGTTGATCAGCAGCAGGTTGGCATTGAGGCCCACGAAGGTGCGGGTCTGCGTGAACGACTCGCTCTTGAGCGCGGTGTTCTTGGCCGACGCGTCGCTGGACACCACGCCAATGCCGGCATAGGGCGTCAGCATAGGGAAGCCCTTGGAGATCGACAGCTCGATGCCCTTGGCGTTCAGGCTCATGTCACCCAGGCCGTTGGTGCGGGTGTAGAACACGCGCGTGGCCACGGCCGGCATCACCAGGCCACCGCCAAAGAAGGCCCACTTGATGTTGCCGCTCAGGGCCGAGGCCGAGGTGGCGGGCACGGCCACGTAGCTGGCGCCCACGTCGATGTCGAAGGGCAGGCCCTTCTCGATGCGCACGCCCACGGTGGGCAGCGCCTTGGGCACGCTGTCGCCGCCGGCGGCTTTCTTCAGGGCATCGGTGCTGTCGACCTTGGTGGCGCCCACGGTGGCGCTCACGTCAAAACCGACCACGCCCAGGCCACCTGCAGGGGCCTGCGGCTTGTCGGCGAACGCGGCCGACAGGTCCTTGGACACAGCGCGGAACTCATCTTGGCTCAGCGAGCCCAGGGCGTCGAACTTGGCGGCATGGGCGGCGCTGGCGGCCACCATCGACACAGCGGCCAAAGCAGCCAGGGAGGTCATCGAAAAACGAGCGGTGTGCGAACGGGTCATGGGGTTCCCTTTCAGATGATGCAAGGATGCGGATGAATGTGGCGCACTATGCCACGCACCTGCCCAGCAGCAAGCCCCACCTGTCCGGGAAGGACACGCTGGGGCACAACAGCGCGCCAATTTGCGCGCAAATCACTCGATGGGTGTCAGCTTGGCCACACTCATCAGCAGCCACTTGGTGCCGTGGCGCCCGAAGTTCACCTGCACGCGGGCATCGGTGCCCTGCCCCTCCAGCGTCAGCACCACGCCTTCACCGAACTTGTTGTGGAACACGCCCTGCCCCACCCGCAAGCCACCCTCGCTCTTGGCCTGGGCCATGGCCTTGGGGATGGGCGCCGTGAGGTCGCGGAAATCGTCTTCGCCGCGCGCACGGCCACCCTGGCCTTGCCACGGCGCCTGGCCCGGGCGCTCGCTGCGTTCGTTGCGCCAGCCGCCCGGCCGCGCAGGCTGCGCCCCGGCCCCAACGATGGAGCCCATGCCCTGGCCTGAGGCCCAGGCGTCGGCATACGACTTGGCAAAGCCCGAGCCAAAGCCCTGGTTGCGCGGGGTCAGCCACTTCAAGGCTTCTTCCGGCAGCTCTTCCAGGAAGCGGCTCTTGATGTTGTAGCGCGTCTGGCCGTGCAGCATGCGCGTCTGGCAGAAGCTGATGTGCAGCTTGCGGCGCGCCCGCGTGATCGCCACGTACATCAGGCGGCGCTCTTCTTCCAGCCCATCGGCGTCCTTGGCCGAGTTCTCGTGCGGAAACAGCCCCTCTTCCAGGCCCGTGATGAACACGATGTGGAACTCCAGCCCCTTGGCCGCGTGCACCGTCATCAGCTGCACGGCATCCTGCCCCGCCTGGGCCTGGTTGTCGCCCGCCTCCAGCGAAGCATGCGTCAAAAAGGCCAGCAGCGGCGAGATGATCTCGCCCGTCTCGGCATCGGGCTGCAGGTCCACGGTGGCCACGGCAGCAGGCAGGCCCGGCGCCATCGTGCCCACGGGCTCGTCGGTGGGCAGGGCCACGGCGTCCTTGCCAAAGCCCTCTTGGGTCACGAAGGCCTCGGCCGCGTTCACGAGTTCGGCCAAGTTCTCCAGCCGCTCCTGGCCCTCTTTTTCAGTGCGGTAGAACTCGGCCAGGCTGGAGGCCTCGACCACGTGCTCGATGATGTGGCGCAGCGTCAAGCCTCGCGTGGCCTCGCGCATGCTGTCGATCAGCTTGACGAAGCCTTGCAGCTTCTCGCCCGTCTTGCCGGGCACGGCCGTCACGCTCTGGCTCAGGCTGCGGCCCGTGGTGCGGGCGGCGTCTTGCAGCGTCTCCACCGTGCGCGCCCCGATGCCCCGCGCCGGGAAGTTCACCACCCGCAGGAAGCTGGTGTCGTCGTTGGGGTTCTCGATCAGGCGCAGGTAGGCCAGCGCGTGCTTCACTTCGGCCCGCTCGAAGAAGCGCAGCCCGCCGTACACCTTGTACGACACGCCCGCATTGAACAGCGCCGATTCGATCACCCGCGACTGCGCGTTGCTGCGGTAGAGCACCGCGATCTCATGCAGCGGCAGGCCCTCGCGGTGCTGCGACTTGATCTCGTCCACCATCCACTGCGCCTCAGCGAAGTCGCTCGTGGCCTCGAAGATGCGGATGGGCTCGCCCAGGCCCTGGTCGGTGCGCAGGTTCTTGCCCAGGCGACGGCTGTTTTGCGCGATCAGCGTGTTGGCCGCATCCAGGATGTGGCCGTGGCTGCGGTAGTTCTGCTCCAGCTTGATCACCTCGGGCACGCGGAACTCGCGCTCGAAGTCGGCCATGTTGCCCACCTGCGCGCCCCGGAAGGCGTAGATGCTCTGGTCGTCATCGCCCACCGCGAACACGCTGTTGCCGGTGACGCCCGGGTTGCCCGCGAACATCTTGAGCCACAGGTACTGCAGGCGGTTGGTGTCCTGGAACTCATCGACCAGGATGTGCTTGAAGCGGCGTTGGTAGTGCTCGCGCACCTCGGGGTGGTCGCGCATCAGTTCGTAGGTGCGCAGCATCAGCTCGGCAAAATCAACCACGCCCTCGCGGGTGCACTGGTCTTCATAGGCCTGGTAGACGGCCAGCTGCATGCGGCCCAGCTCGTCGCGCGCCTGCATGTCTTGCGGGCGCTGGCCCTGCTCTTTCGCGTTGGCGATGAACCAGGTGGTCTGCTTGGGCACCACGCGCTCTTCGTCGAACTTCAGCGCCTTGATCACCCGCTTGACCGCCGACAGTTGGTCCGACGTGTCGAGGATCTGGAAGGCCGCCGGCAGCCCGGCCAGCTTGGCGTGGGCGCGCAGAAAGCGGTTGCACAGCCCGTGGAAGGTGCCGATCCACATGGCCCGCGTGTTCACCGGCAGCATGGCCGACAGGCGGGTCTGCATCTCTTTGGCGGCCTTGTTGGTGAAGGTCACCGCCATGATGCTGGCCGGCGAGGCCTGGCCCGTTTGCATCAGCCAAGCGATGCGGGTGGTCAGCACGCGGGTTTTGCCCGAGCCCGCACCCGCCAAGATCAGCCGGGGGCCCGGCGGCGCCGTCACGGCCGCCAGCTGTTCAGGGTTGAGTCCCGCCAACATGGGGGAGTTGCCCGCCTCGGGCGATTGGGGAATGATGGGGGCGTGCGGCGTCTGCGGGTTCATCTCAAAATTGTAGGCGCCAGCACCTCACACGCTCCGGCAACGCATCGGAGTGGCCCGCAACGGGCAGCCAAGGGCCCTCGGGCCCACACAGATCAGGGACACGACCATGCACCGCACCCGGGGCCGCCGCTCGCCCCCAGGCCAGCCCTTGCCCAACGAGGGGCAAGCGTCCACGGCCAGCCGCCGACAGGGGCCCCAGCGGCCTGCGCACCCCCATCGCCCGCATCTTCCCCACCGCCTGTTGAGCTGGCTGCCCTGGCCCCGTTCGCCCCACCCCCGCGACTCGCGCTGGGACAGCCGCTTCGACAGCCGGCTGGATTTCCGCCTGGGGCGCCAGGGGCCGCGCCAGCGCGCCACCACGCCGCGCTTGTTGGTCGACCTGGTCGATCCACAGCGGGCGCAGGTGCAAGCCGTGCGCATCTGGATCGAAGGCGGCCTGCTGCAGATCGCCGGCCCGCTCTTGCTGCGCCAGGTGCCCCTGGGCCAGGTGGATTGGGAGCCGGTCACGCCGCGCCCTGAGGGCGTGTCACCCCAGCGCGCCCTGCGCCTGCCCGACGGCAGCTGGCTGTGCGCCACCGATGCCAGCGCCTGGGACGACTGGGCCCAGCGCCGCGATGCCCGCACGCCCTGCGAGCGCCTGCTCATCCGGCTGGGGCGCTACCTGTGGTGGACGCTGCCCGTAGCCGCAGGCGGCCTGTGGTGGGTGTGGCGCACCCACTGAAGCCCGATGGGTGCAAGGTCAGTGCAAGATCAGCAGCGGCAGCTTGCTGTGGGCCAGCACGCTTTTGGCCAACGAGCCATGGATCAGCGCGTCCAGGCCATGGCGGCCATGGGTGGCCATCACGATCAGGTCGCAGTCTTGCTTCTCGGCCGTGTCCACGATGGCCTGCTGCACATCGTCGGTGATCAAAAACAGCCCCTCGAAACTCACGCCCGACTGGTGGGCCTGCGCGGCAAAGCCATCCAGCACCTCGCGGGCGTGGGCCTCGCAGCGCGCATGGTGGGCCTCGAATGTGGCGGCGTCGTAGGCCACGGCGCCTTGCTCCACCACCAGCACCGGCAGCGGCGGCTCGGCGGTCAAGCCAAGCACGCGGGCCCCGAGCATCTTGGCCAGGCCGATCGCGTGGGTCATGGCCTTGTGTGACAGCTCGCTGCCATCCACGGGCACCAGGATGTGTTCGTACATGATTGGCTCCTGCCGGTTGATCGACTGGATTTCATCCTAGACCGATGCCGCCAGGCCGACCAGCCCCCTGGCGCACAAATCTTGATCCACATCATTCCGCCCACTCCGTCCCCTGGAGGGCCTGGGGGAATCTAAAATCGAGGTTTGCCCAAGCGGCAGCCCTCCCCCATTTTTGCGGATCAGCCCCCGGCTGGCTCCTCTGGCCCCCACGACATGACCGAACTCGCCAAATCTTTCGAACCCGGCCCGCTCGAGGCCCTGTACGGCCCGCAGTGGGAGCAACGCGGCCTCTACAAGCCCACGCTGGACGCGGCCAAGCCCTCGTTCTGCGTGCAACTGCCCCCGCCCAACGTGACCGGCACGCTGCACATGGGCCACGCCTTCAACCAGACCATCATGGACTCGTTGACGCGCTACCACCGCATGCTGGGCCACAACACGCTGTGGATCCCCGGCACCGACCACGCCGGCATCGCCACGCAGATCGTGGTCGAGCGCCAGCTGCAAGAGCAAGGTCAAAACCGCCACGACCTGGGCCGCAAGAACTTCGTCGCCAAGATCTGGGAGTGGAAGGAAAAATCCGGCTCAACCATCACCCAGCAGATGCGCCGCATGGGCGACTCGGTGTCGTGGGAGCACGAGTACTTCACCATGGACGACAAGCTGTCCAAGGTGGTCAACGAAACCTTCGTGCGCCTGTTTGAAGAAGGCCTGATCTACCGCGGCAAGCGCCTGGTGAGCTGGGACCCGATCCTCAAGTCCGCCGTGTCTGACCTCGAAGTCGAGAGCGAGGAAGAAGACGGCTCGATGTGGCACATCCGCTATGCGGTGGAAGGCCATGCCGACGGCCTGGTCGTGGCCACCACCCGCCCTGAAACCCTGCTGGGCGACACCGCCGTGATGGTGCACCCGGAAGACGAGCGCTACGCCGCCCTGATCGGCAAGCAGGTGAAGCTGCCCATCACCGGCCGCCTGGTGCCCGTGATCGCCGACGAGCACGTTGACAAGGAATTTGGCACCGGCGTGGTCAAGGTCACCCCGGCCCACGACACCAACGACTACCAGGTCGGCCAGCGCCACAAGTTGCCCATGCTGACCATCTTCGACTTGGAGGCCAAGGTCAGCGCCCACGAAGCCACCGACATCCCCGCCGAGTACGTCGGCCTGGACCGCTTCGTCGCCCGCAAGAAGATTGTCGCCCAGCTCGAAGCCGACGGCCAGCTGGTCGAGGTCAAGAAGCACAAGCTGATGGTGCCGCGCTGCGCCCGCACCGGCCAGGTCATCGAGCCCATGCTGACCGACCAGTGGTTCGTGGCCATGACCAAACCGGGCGCCGCCGGCAAGTCGATCGCCGAGCAGGCCATCGAAGCCGTTGAATCGGGCGACGTGAAGTTCGTGCCCGAGAACTGGGTCAACACCTACAACCAGTGGATGAAGAACATCCAGGACTGGTGCATCAGCCGCCAGCTGTGGTGGGGCCACCAGATCCCAGCCTGGTACGGCAGCAACGGCGAGGTCTTCGTGGCCCGCAACCAAGAAGAGGCCCGCGCCAAGGCCACGGCCGCCGGCTACACGGGCGACCTCACCCGCGACGAAGACGTGCTGGACACCTGGTACTCGTCGGCGCTGGTGCCCTTCTCCACCCTGGGCTGGCCTGAGCAGACCCAGGAGATGGACCTGTTCCTGCCCTCGTCGGTGCTGGTCACCGGCTACGACATCATCTTCTTCTGGGTCGCCCGGATGATCATGATGACCAAGCACTTCACCGGCAAGGTGCCGTTCAAGCACGTCTACATCCACGGCCTGGTGCGCGACGCCCAGGGCAACAAGATGTCGAAGTCGGAAGGCAACGTGCTCGACCCGGTCGACCTGATCGACGGCATCGAGCTGGCCCCGCTGCTGGACAAGCGCACCACCGGCCTGCGCAAGCCCGAAACCGCCCCGAAGGTGCGCAAGGCCACCGAGAAGGAATTCCCCGAAGGCATCCCCGGCTACGGCGCCGACGCCCTGCGCTTCACCTTTGCCGCGCTGGCCAGCCTGGGCCGCGCGATCAACTTCGACAGCAAGCGCTGCGAGGGCTACCGCAATTTCTGCAACAAGCTGTGGAACGCCACGCGCTTTGTGCTGATGAACACCCAGGGCCAAGACTGCGGCCTCAAGACCCACGAGCCGGGCGTGTGCGCCGCCGGTGGCTACCTGGACTTCAGCCCGGCTGACCGCTGGATCGTGTCCGAGCTGCAGCGCCTGGAAGCCGCCGTTGAGCAAGGCTTCACCGACTTCCGCCTGGACAACGTGGCCAACGCCATCTACCAGTTCGTCTGGGACGAGTACTGCGACTGGTACCTGGAAATTGCCAAGGTGCAAATCCAGACGGGCAACGAAGCCCAGCAACGCGCCACCCGCCGCACCCTGATCCGCGTGCTCGAAACCGTGCTGCGCCTGCTGCACCCCATCACGCCGTTCATCACCGAAGCCCTGTGGCAAGAGGTGGCCCCCGTGGCCGGCCGCAAGACCGCCGGCAGCGACGAGTCGCTGGTGACCGCCGCCTACCCGCGCGCCGACCTGGGCCGCGTGTGCGCCGAGAGCGACGCCTGGATGGGCAAGCTCAAGGCCTTGGTGGGCAGCGTGCGCGCACTGCGCAGCGAGATGGCCCTGTCGCCCGCCGAGCGCGTGCCCCTGCTGACCACGGGCGATGCCGCCTTCGTGGCCCAAGCCGCGCCCATCCTCAAGGCCCTGGGCAAGCTGGCCGAGGTGCAGGTGCTCGACGACGCCGCCTTTGCCGCCGCCACCACCATGGCCCCGGTGTCGGTGCAAGGCGAAACCCGCTTGGCGCTGCACGTCGAGATCGACGTGGCCGCCGAGCAAGAGCGCCTGGGCAAGGAGATCAAGCGCTTGGAGGGCGAGATCACCAAGGCGCAGGCCAAGCTGGGCAACGAGAGCTTCGTGGCCCGCGCCCCGGCCGCCGTGGTCGAGCAAGAAAAGGCCCGCGTGGCCGAGTTCTCGGCCGCCTTGGAGCGCGTGCGCGGCCAACTCGCCCGCCTGGGCTGAGCGCACACGGCGTCCGGCATCCCCAAGGCCAGCCGGGCGCCGGCCCCACCGGGTGTCGCCGCACCCGGCATAAACCACTAGAAACCATTCAGGTTGCGGGGTGATCCAAGTGGATCACCCCACCCTGCAGTTTGAGGAGTCGTCCGCCATGAGCATCACCAAGGCCATTTTCCCGGTCGCCGGCCTGGGCACCCGCTTTTTGCCCGCCACCAAGGCCCAACCCAAGGAAATGCTGCCGGTGGTCGACAAGCCGCTGATCCAGTACGCCGTGGAAGAGGCCTACGACGCAGGCATCCGCGAAATGATCTTCGTGACCGGCCGCCACAAGCGCCCGATCGAAGACCACTTTGACACCGCCTTCGAGCTCGAATACGAGCTGGAGCAGGCCGGCAAGGTCGAGTTGCTGCGCACCGTGCAGTCCATCAAACCGGCAGACATGGAGTGCGTGTTCGTGCGCCAACCCAAGAGCCTGGGGCTGGGCCATGCCGTGCTGTGCGGCGAGCGCCTGGTGCGTGGCGAGCCCTTTGCCGTGCTGCTGGCCGACGACCTGATGGTGGGCGAGACCAGCATCCTCAAGCAAATGGTCGACCAGTTCCAGACCCTGCAAGGCTCGATCCTGGCCGTGCAAGAGGTACCTGCGGAGCACACCAAGCGCTACGGCATCGTGGCGGGCACGGCGGTCAACGACCGCGTGATGGACGTCACCCAGATCGTGGAGAAGCCCGCGCCTGAGGTGGCGCCATCGCGCCTGGGCGTGGCAGGCCGCTACATCCTCTCACCGGCGGTGTTCGACCAGATCCGCCAGCAGCCCCGTGGCGTGGGCAACGAGATCCAGCTGACCGACGGCATCGCCGGCCTGCTCAAGAACGAGAAGGTGTACGCCTACCGCTACGAGGGCAAGCGCTACGACTGCGGCAGCAAGGAGGGCTTCCTGGAAGCCAACGTGGAACTCGCGCTCAAGCACCCCCAAGTGGGCACCTGGTTCAACCAGTACCTGCGCGAGATGGCCGCCAAGTTGGCCTGAGCACCTGGGCTGTGCTCAGTCAGGCGCCCGCATCGGGCGCCGCCGCCCCACCTGAGGGGCTGCCGCCACCCGGCAGTGGCGCTTCCGGGCGGGCGGGCACTTGCACCAGCCCCGCCATTTCCAGTTGCATCAGGATCATGTTGACCAGCGAGGCCACCGAGGGCCGCCCCGTGTCCACGCTGTAGTGCGCCGTGGCCTCGTACAGGCCATGTCGCTGCCCATAGAGCTCCCGCAATTTGGCCAGCGGGTCCGCGACCTGCAACAGGGGGCGCTGCGTGTCATGCCGCAGGCGCCGGTACAACTCTTCAGGGGTTGAGCGCAGGTACACCACCGTGCAGCGCGATTTCAGCCGCTGCCGATTGGCCTCACGCAGCAACGCCCCGCCTCCGGTGGCCAGCACCTTCGGCGCGCCCTGCCCACGGCTCAGGTCGTCCATGACGGCCTCTTCGTGGTCGCGGAACACGGCCTCCCCGTGCTGCTCGAAAAACTGCCGGATGGGCATGCCCAGGCGCTCTTCCAGCACCGTGTCGCTGTCCACGAACGACCAACCCAAACGTCGGGCCAACTGCCGCCCGACTGTGGACTTGCCTCCACCGGGCAAGCCCACCAGTGCGATCGTCTTGCTCAAAATGTCTTCACGTTGTCAGCGCAGTGCTGCCCGCTCAGACACCACCTTCGGGGTCAAGAAGATCAGCAGCTCTTTGCGCTTGTTGGTCTTGGTGGTGGATTTGAACAAGTTGCCCAGCACAGGCAGGTCGCCCAGGAAGGGCACCTTGTCCACGGTGTTGGTTTCATCTTGCGTGAAGATGCCCCCGATCACCACCGTGCCGCCATTTTCCACCAGAACCTGCGTCTGAACGTGCTTGGTGTCGATGGCGTAGCCTGCCGTGGTCACGGTTTGGCTCACGGTGTCGTTGTTGACGTCAACGTCGAGGATGATGCCGCCCTCAGGCGTGATCTGCGGCGTGACTTCGAGCTTCAGGTTGGCCTTGCGGAAGGCGATTGAGGTCGCGCCGCTGGACGTGGCCTGCTGGTAAGGCAGCTCGGTGCCCTGCTCGATGATGGCCTTGGTCTGGTCGGCGGTGATGATGCGCGGGCTGGCCAGCGACTTGCCTTGGCCATCGGATTCGAGGGCCGACAGCTCCAGGTTCAGCGCGTGGTTCACGCTCGAGCTGAACAGCGACACACCGATCGAACCACCGGATGCCGCGCCCGGCAGGTTCACGAAGTAGCTGTTGACGGCGCTCAGGCCCGTGCCGATGTCTTGGTTGGCCGACACGCCCGAGTAGTTGCCTGCCACGCCCAGGTTGAGCTTGCCCGACGAAGCCACGGCCGTCTTGTTGACGGTGCCCAGGCGCACGCCGAGCTGGCGGCTGAACGACTCGTTGGCGTCGACGATGCGAGCCTCGATCAGCACCTGGCGCACCGGGATGTCGATCTTGGTGATCAGCGCCTGGATCTCTTCGAGCTTGGACGGGATGTCGTTGACGAACAGCTGGTTGGTGCGCGACTCGGCGATCACGCTGCCGCGCGGCGACAGGATGCGCGACGAGGCTGCACCTGCTGCGCCCGCCGGGGTCGCCCCACCCGTGCCCCCGATGCCGCGGCCCATCAGGCCCTTGGCGATGTCCTCAGCCTTGGTGTAGTTGAGCTGGAACGACTGCGTGCGCAGCGGCTCCAGCGCAGCCACCTGGGCCTTGGCTTCGAGGTCGATCTTTTCCTTGGCGTTGATCTCGTCTTTCGGGGCGATCCACAGCACGTTGCCCGACTTGCGCACGCCCAGGCCCTTGGCCTGCAAGATGATGTCGAGCGCCTGGTCCCAAGGCACGTCCTTGAGGCGCAGGGTCACGCTGCCATTGACCGTGTCGCTGGTCACCACGTTGAAGTTGGTGAAGTCGGCGATCACCTGCAGCAGGGCGCGCACTTCGATGTTCTGGAAGTTCAGCGACAGCTTCTCGCCGGCGTAACCAGGCCCCTGGGTCAGCTTGTTGGGGTCGGCCTTGCGGGGGCGCACCTCGAGCACGAACTGGTTGTCGCTCTGGTAAGCCGAGTGTTCCCAGTCGCCACGGGGATCCACCACCAGCTTCACGCGCTCACCCGACTGCGTGACCGAGAAGCCTTGCACCGGCGTGCCGAAGTCGGTCACGTCGAACTTGCGGCGCAGGCGCTCAGGCAACGAGGCCCGCACGAACTCCACCACGAGGCTCTGGCCTTGCTGGCGGATGTCCACGCCCACCTGGTTGTTGGGCAACTCGACGATCACCCGACCGGCGCCATCCTGCCCCCGACGGAAGTCGATGTCCTTGAGCGCCAATGGGGCAACGTTTTGGTTCTCGGCAAAGCGCACGGTGGCATCGCCCGAAGGCGCTGCGGCCTGCGCCACGCGAGCGGCGGTAGAAGTGCCCGTGGCCTGCGCCGGTGCGGCAGCAGGGTCCAGCACCAGCAACAAGGTCTTGCCTTGCAGCTGAGCCCGGTAGGTGGTGGCCTGGCGCAGGTTGAGCACGAGGCGGGTGCGGTCACCGGCTTGCGCCACGTTCACCGCGCGCACATTGCCTTGGTTCAGGTCCACCACGTTCTTGGCCATGCCACTCGTCACACCCGGCAGGTCGATGGCGATGCGCGGTGGCGTCTGCACGACGAACCCTGCGGGCAAGGAGGCCAGCGGCTCAGACAGCTCGATGCGCACGACGTCGGCGCCAGCCTGCTGCGAGCTGGTGATGGCTTGCACCACCGCCGCCGCCCAGGTCAGGGGCGACACCGCAGCCAGGGCCAGGCCCGCCAGAGCCACGCGGCCCATGGGCCATGCGTTCAGTTTCTTCATGTCCAGATTCCTTCTCATCGCCCACCCTCCTGCAACTGCAGGGTGGTCGGCCGCTCGATCCACTCGCCGGCGGCGTCCTGCACGATTTCTCTCAAGGTGATTTCGGTTTCGGTGATCTTGGTGATCTTCCCGTAGTTCTGCCCCAGGTACTCACCCGCCTTCACCTGGTAGAGCAGGTTGTCGACCTTGAGCAGCGCATACGGCACGCCCTTGCGGCTGACGCTGCCCACCATGGTCATGCTGTCCAGGGGGAAGGCCTCCAGGGGCTCCTTGCGCCGGTTGATCTCGGCAGCCACCGCAGAATTCGGCTGACGCGCCTCCTGCTTGAGCACCCCGGTGAGTTTTTGCGCGCTGAAAGGCTCGATGCCTTCCAAGCCGGCATAAGCCTGCGGGTTGAACTTTTGCGGCGGCGACAGCGGTTTGACGCTGGGCTGCACCTCGTGGCGCTGTTGATCCATCCAGGCCTGCAGTTCCTCGTCGCCACCGCTGCAGGCCGACAGGCCCGCCACTGCAGCGAACAGCACCAGCCAGCGCCCGTTGTTCAAGGTTGAGCGTCCCATCACGACCCACCTCCCTTGTTGCCGCGCTTGGCCTTGGCACGTTCAGCCCGCATCGCGTCCAGCTCGGTCTGGTCAAGGTAGCGGTAGGTGCGCGCCGTGGCGTCCATCGCCAGGCTGCCGTTGGCGTCCTTGGCATTGGCCGGGGTGATGTTGAGGTTGTGCAGCGTCACGATGCGCGACAGGTTGGCGATGTCGGCCGTGAACGCACCGATGTCGTGGTATCGGCCGGTCACGCGCAGCGAAATCGGCAGCTCAGCGTAGTAGTCCTTGACCACCACCTGCCCCGGACGGAACAGCTCGAAGTCCAGGCCTCGGCCCAGGCCGGCTTGGTTGATGTCGGACAGCAGGGCGTCCATCTCGGCCTTGCCAGGCAGCTGCTTTTCGAGCTGCTTGACGTACTCTTCCACCTGGATGCGTTGCTTGCGCAACTCGCCGAGGTTCACGGCCTGGGCCACCTTGCCGCGGAACTCTTCCTTGAGTTGCGGCTCACGGTCGCGCTCGGCTTGGAGCTCGTCGGCCTGCGACGACAGCAGCCCGAACCAGCCAAGCGCCACCACAGCCACGAGCGCGGCCGCGAACGACGTCACCTTGGGCAGCAGCGGCCACTGGCCAGGTTCGTTGGGGTTGAGCCCAGCGAACTGGGCCTGCGCATCCTGCAGCCAGGCGTTCAGGTCAATGTTGATGTTGGGATTGGCCATGTGTCACTTCCCCTTGGCCATCGGCACACCCGAAGCCGCAGCCGGGGCCATCTCGGCCGGGCGCTTGAGGTTGAGGCGCATGGTGAACTCGAACAAGCGTCGGTTGTCTCGGGCACCCTTGGCACCTTGCGGCTGGGCCCCCACCTTGATTTCAACCAGCTCGGGCCGCTCCAGCCAGGCCGATTTGCTGTTGGTGTTGCGCAGGAACTCCGACACGCGCTCGTTGGTTTGCGCATTGCCAGTGACCACCACCTGCTCGCCGTTTTGGCGGATCGAGGTCAGGTAGATGCCTTCGGGCGTCTGGGCCACCAGCTCGTTGAGCATGTAGACCGGCATGTTGCGGTCGGTCTGCAGGTCTTCCACGGCACGCTGGCGGGCCTTGAGCGAATCGATCTCGGCCTTCAGGGCAGACACATCCTTGATCTCTTCGTCGAGCTTCTGGATGGCCGCCTGCAGTTGCGCGTTGCGGTCTTGCTGGCTGGCGATCATGCGCATCTGCACGCCGTACCACAGTGCCACGATCACGGCGCCGCCGACCGCAGACAGACCGAGACCAACGAAGAAAGCCTGCTTGCGCAGCCGTCGCTTTTCTTCGCGGTGCGGCAGGAGGTTGACAAGGATCATGCGAGGAACCTCCGCATCGCCAGCCCGCAGGCAGTCAGGTAGGAAGGCGCTTCGCGGCGCAGCTTGCTCTCACGCACGGCCGAGCCCAGCTTCATCCCATCAAAAGGGTTGACGATCATCGAGGCAAAACCAGTCAGGTCGGTCACCCGGTCCTTGAGACCAGGCAAGGCCGCTGTGCCGCCTGCCATCATCACGTAGTGCACCTTGTGGTGCGGGGTGGAGGTGAAGAAGTACTGCAAGGCGCGGCCGATCTCTTGCGAGAGGCTGTCCACGAACGGCGCGAGGATGGTGTTCTGATAGTCCTCGGGCAGGTCGCCGGCCAGCTTCTTTTGCTCAGCCTCTTCGAAGGAAAAACCGTACTGGCGCGAGATCAGCTGCGTGAGCTGTGCCCCACCGAAGGCCTGGTCGCGGTCGTAGAGCAGCTCGTCGTCGCGCAGCACCTTGAGGCTGGTGGTCTCGGCACCGATTTCGAACAGGGCGACCAGCGCGTCCTTGCCCTCGCCGGGCAGCGCCGCGATGAGGCGGCCCATGGCCAGGCGCGAGGCGTACGACTCGATGTCCAGGATGGCGGGCTTGAGGCCAGCGGCTTCGGCCAGACCTTGACGGTCTTGCACGCGGTCCTTGCGGGAGGCGGCAATCAGCACCTCGACATCCCCCGCAGAGGTGGGGCTGGGGCCAACCACGCAGAAGTCCAAGCTGACTTCATCCAGCGAGAACGGGATGTACTGGTTGGCCTCGGCCTCGACCTGCAACTCCATCTCTTCTTCGCGCAAGCCGGCCGGCAGCATGATCTTCTTGGTGATGACGGCCGACTGCGGCATGGCCATCACCACGTGCTTGGTGCGTGTGCCACTCTTGACCACGACCTTGCGGACGGCCTCAGCCACCTCATCGAATTTCTCGATCTGGCCGTCAGCGATCCAGCCCTTTTCGAAGGGCTCGGACGCAAACCGATCCACAGTGAATTCGCCAGACGTCGTCTGGCTCAGCTCGACCAGCTTCACGCTTGATGAACTGATGTCCAGTCCGATCATGGGCGGATGCTTGCGGCCTAAGAGCGTGTCAAGAAAGCTCACACCGTCCTCCACGCGCCAATGGCTGGCGCTGGAAAGTTAATAAACCACTTCAATGCTAGCAGCAAAGTTTTTGTGTTTGAAAGGCGGGAAAGCCGGATAAAACCCACCCCCGTTGCGCCTTTCACACGGCTTACAAGCGGTTGCAAAACCGTCACTTCGGCTGCATTTTCGCCAGAAGCTCGCCATTAGAGAAGCGGATCGCGAGTGGGTTTCTATAATCGGGCCACGTTTTTCTGCCTGCCCATGTCCGATTCCAAGTCGCCCTCCGTTCTCCAGCGCCTGTCCAACGCGCTGCAACATTGGTCTCAGAAATGGTGGGTGCGCTGGGTGTTGCGCCCCATCGCCTGGCTGATCGGGCTGGCTCTGGCCGGGGTCTTGGCGGGCGCGCTCCTGGTCGGCCTGGGCGTGGCCATGGCCTACCCCAATTTGCCTGAGGTTTCCGGCCTCACCGACTACCAGCCCAAAATCCCGCTGCGGGTTTATTCGTCCGAGCTCGAATTGATCGGCGAATTTGGCGAGGAAAAGCGCAAATACCTGCCGATCAAACAAATCCCCAAGGTGATGCGCGACGCCGTGCTGGCGATCGAGGACGCCCGTTTCTACAAGCACGGCGGCGTCGACTACGTGGGGGTGCTGCGCGCAGGGTTGGCCAACTTCGGCGAGTCGCGCAGCCAGGGTGCATCGACCATCACCATGCAGGTGGCACGCAACTTCTACCTGCCGACCGAGAAGACCTTCACCCGAAAGATCTACGAGATGCTGCTGGCGCTCAAGATCGAGTCCCTGCTGAGCAAGGACCAGATCCTCGAGCTCTACATGAACCAGATCTACCTGGGGCAGCGCGCCTACGGCTTTGCCGCGGCAGCCGACACCTACTTCGGCAAGCCCTTGAGCGAGATCTCGGTGGCCGAAGCCGCCATGCTGGCCGGCCTGCCCAAGGCGCCATCGGCCTACAACCCGATCCGCAACCCCAAGCGCGCCACCATCCGCCAGCAGTACATCATCGACCGCATGGCGGACAACGGCTTCATCACGCCCGACCAACGCGACGAGGCCAAGGCCGAGGTGCTGCACTACCGCACGAAGGCGCCGATCCCCATCTATGCAGCCTACGCCGCAGAGGCTGCCCGGCTGCTGGTGCATGAGCAGTACGGTGAAGAGGCCTACTCACGCGGGCTGAACGTCATCACCTCGATCAACATGGCGGAACAGGAAACAGCGTTCAAGGCGCTGCGCAAAGGCCTGCTCGACTTTGACCGCCGCCAAGCCTGGCGCGGCCCAGAGGCCAACATCGAACTGCCAAGCGACCCCAAACTGCTGGACGTGCGCGTGGCCGAGGCCTTGGAAGAGCACCCCGACAGCGACGACATCCACGCTGCCGTGGTGTTGGAGGCATCCCCCAAGGCGGTGACGGCCGCCCTGCAGTCCGGCGAGCAACTCAGCCTGACGGGCGAGGCCTTGCACGCCCTGCAAACGGGCCTGTCGGACAAGGCCACGCCCAAGCAGCAGGTCAAGCGCGGCGCCATCATCCGCGTGCGCAAGGACAAGCAAGGTGACTGGTACGCGCTGCAGCTGCCCGAGGTGGAAGGCGCTTTCGTGTCGCTGGATCCCCGCACGGGCCTCATCCGCACCATGATGGGCGGGTTCGATTTCGGTCGCAACAAGTTCAACCACGTCACCCAGGCCTGGCGCCAGCCGGGCTCGAGCTTCAAGCCTTTCATCTATTCGTCGGCACTGGAAAAGGGCTTCACGCCCGCCACGGTGGTCAATGACGCGCCGTTGTTCTTCGATGCCGGCACCACCGGCGGCCAACCCTGGGAGCCCAAGAACTACGACGGCAAGTTCGAAGGCCCGATGCCGCTGCGCCGCGCCTTGGCCAAATCCAAGAACATGGTGTCGATCCGCGTGCTCAAGTCGGTGGGGGTGAAGTACGCCCAGCGCTGGGTGACGCGCTTTGGCTTCGACGCCGAGAAGCACCCGGCCTACCTGACGATGGCGTTGGGCGCAGGCTCGGTGACGCCCATGCAGATGGCCAGCGCCTATGCGGTGTTCGCCAACGGGGGCTACCGGGTCAACCCGATGCTGGTGACCCAGGTGACCGACCGCCGCGGCCGTGTGCTGGCGCAGTACCGCCCACTGCCGCTGGACGAATCGATGCGGGCCATCGACGCCCGCAACGCTTTCGTGATGTCCAGCCTGCTGCAAGAGATCACCCGCTCAGGCACGGCCGCCAAGGCACAAGCCACGCTCAAGCGGCCTGACCTGTACGGCAAGACGGGCACGACCAACGACTCGATGGACGCCTGGTTCGCCGGCTACACGCTGCACCAGGTGGCCGTGGTTTGGGTGGGCCACGAAACGCCGCGCAAACTGGGCGACAAGGAAACGGGCGGCGGCCTCGCCCTGCCGATCTGGATCGACTTCATGGGCACCACCCTCAAGCGCGCCCCGGTGGAAGAACCTGTGGCGCCCGAGGGCGTGGTCAACATCGGTGGCGAGTGGTTCTACGAGGAGTACACCCAGGGCACCGGCGTGCGTGAACTGGGTCCGGACAGCGGCGACACGCCGGAGAGCAAGATCCCGGCACCAGCCACCGATGCCGAGAAGAAGGGCATCATCGACATGTTCGGCACCAAGGAAGGCGCCAAACACTGAGCCCCTCAGGTCAGCCGGTCAAAAGCTCAGGCTGACCTTGCCCTGCTCCGATGCGCAGGCCGACAGCAGCGCGAAGAATTCATCGCCCGAGCGGGTGTCGAGCCAGCGGCCATCGCTGGACAGTCGGAAATGGAAACCACCGCGGCGGGCCGCCAGCCACAACTCGTGCAGCGGTGGCTGGGCGTTGACGATGAGCTGGCTGCGGTCCGGCAGCGACATCGAGATCATCTCGCCATTGCGGGCGGCGTCGATGTCGATCACGTCGTCTTCCAACCAGCGGTCCACCTTGAGTTCGATGCGGCGCAACGCCGTGTCGATGGCCTCGTCGTACTGGGCTTCGGTCAGGCCGTAGGGGCCGGAGGGCGTTTCGACAGGGCTGGACATGGGTGTTCCTTAGAATCTCGGGATGGACGTGCAAACCCAAATTTTAGGCAACCTGGCCTCCCCTGCCGCGACCGTGGGGTTTGGCCGCGCAAATTCCTCACCCATCCCCCCCCGGTCTCGCTGGATGGCGCGGGTGGCCGCTGGGTGCGGCATGATCGCACTGACTTGGCTCGCTGGCTGCGGCCAGAAGGGCCCGCTGTACCTGCCCGCACCGCCCACCGCACAGCCGCCTGCCTCTGCCGAAGCCCCTGCCGCCCCCCTCCCCCGCTGACCCCATCACCTCCTCCGCCATGACCCTGCCCGGCTCTCCCTTTCTGGCCTACCGCGAAGGCCAACTCCACCTTGACGACGTCAAGCTCGCCGATCTGGCCCGCACCCACGGCACGCCGTTGTACGTGTACTCGCGCCGGGCCATGCTGGCCGCGCTGGCGCCTTATCAACAGGCACTGCAAGGCCGCGCCCACCTGGTGTGCTTCGCGGTGAAGTCGAACTCCAACCTCGCCGTGCTGCAGACGTTTGCCCAGGCGGGCTGCGGCTTTGACATCGTCTCGGGTGGCGAGTTGGCCCGCGTGTTGGCCGCCGGCGGTGACGCCGCCAAAGTGGTGTTCTCGGGCGTGGGCAAGACCCGCGCCGAGATGGCCCAAGCGCTGGAGGCCGGCGTGCGCTGCTTCAACGTGGAGAGCACGGCCGAGCTGGAGGTGCTGTCGCAAGTGGCCAGCGGCCTGGGCCGCACGGCCCGCGTGAGCCTGCGCGTCAACCCCGACGTGGACGCCGGCACCCACCCCTACATCTCGACAGGCCTGAAGGGCAACAAGTTTGGCGTGGCCCACCAGCAGGCCGTCGACACCTACCGCCGTGCGGCCTCGCTGCCGGGCATCGAGGTGGTGGGCATCGACTGCCACATTGGCTCGCAGATCACCGAGATCGCCCCCTACCTGGACGCGCTCGACCGCGTGCTGGACCTGGTCGAGGCCATCGAGGCCACGGGCGTGAAGATCCACCACATGGACCTGGGCGGCGGCCTGGGCATCACCTACACCGACGAAACCCCGCCTTCGGCGGCCGACCTGATCGCCCAGTTGATCAAGAAGATCGATGCGCGCGGCCACGGCCACCGTGAACTGGTGTTCGAGCCCGGCCGCTCGCTGGTGGGCAATGCCGGCGTGCTGCTGACCGAGGTGATGTTCTTGAAGCCCGGCGAGCAGAAGAACTTCTGCGTGGTGGATGCCGCGATGAACGACCTGATGCGCCCAGCCCTCTACGAGGCCTACATGGGCATCGTCAACACCCAGCTGCGCAGCGACGCCACCCAGACCTGGGACGTGGTGGGCCCGGTGTGCGAATCGGGTGACTGGCTGGGCCGCGACCGTGACCTGGCCGTGCAGCCGGGCGACGTGCTGGCCGTGCTGTCGGCCGGCGCCTATGGCATGACCATGGCCAGCAACTACAACACCCGTGGCCGCGCCTGCGAGCTGATGGTGGACGGCAGCCAGGTGTGGGTGGTCCGCGAGCGCGAGACCGTGCAGGAGCTGTTCGCCAAGGAGCGGCTGATCGGCTGACGCTGCGTCAGGCGCCTTTCAGACGTAAAAAAGCCGCTCCCTGTGCGGGAGCGGCAAGGCTCGGAGAATGAAGGTTGGCCGGGGTCGCTCTTCCCGACCAACCTGGGGACACGCGGGTCAGAACTGGTGGCGCATGCCAACGGCCACGACGCGAGAGGTCGCGCCGACGTTGACACCACCGCCTGCTGCGAACGGGGTCTCGGTGGAACCCAGCCCCACCAGCAGCGGGATGGGGCCGCCGGTCACCGTTGCGCCTGCGTTTTCGGTGGCACCGAGGTTGCCGGCCTTGTCCTTCATCCAGCCAGCGCGAACGTACAGCTTGCTGCGCTTGGAGAAGTTGTAGTCGCCGATCAGCATCAAGGTGGTGTCGCTGCCATTGCTGCCGCCCGTGAACTTGGCATAGCCAAACTGAGCGCCCACGGCGAACTGGTCGATGGTTTGCTTCACGCCCAGGCCCAGCACGCTGAGCTTGAGGGTCGGCATGGTGTCCATGGCGACGCGGGTCTGATAGAGGTTGCCCGACACCACCAGACCGGAAGCCGCGTCGCTGTACTTGGCGGCGACGGACAAGGCCTTGGCGTTGTCCAGGTTGTACAGCGGGATGAAGGTCGAGACCGTGGTGTTGTAGACACCCAGTTGGGCATTGCCAAAACGGTTCTGGTGATAAGCCACGTTCGCGCTGAGCTCAGGCGTCACGGCCATGCTCACCAGCAAACCGTAGGTTTGGCCACGGCTGCCTTGACCAGATGCCTCGGTGCCAGCTGATGCGCCACCGATGATCTGCCCCGTTGCCGAGGTAGACGATGGGGCACGCGTGGCGCTGATCTTCTGATCCACACCAGCCTGAGGCGAGTAAGAGGCCACGGCGGTGATGTCGCCCGCCTTCAGCCAGTAGCTGACTTGGTTGTCCTGACGCACCTGCAGGTTGTTGGCCGCCAGACCCAGGCCTTGCATGTCTGCACCGCCCAGCGCTTCAACGGTGGTGAAGGCGTACGAATAGAACATCGGGGCGTACTGACGACCCAGACGGATTTCACCGCCAGGCGTGGTCAGACCCACGTAGGCCTGACGGCCCCACATGCGGCTGTCTTGACCACTCTGGGCACCCGTGTCAGGGCTCATCTGGCCCTCGAGCACGAAGTTGCCCTTGTAACCGCCACCAACGTCTTCAACACCCTTGACGCCGAAAGCGTTCACCGACGACAGGCTGGGTGAGACTCGGGTGACCGTGGACGAGGCCGTGACCTTGTTGGCCGCCGTCACAACAGGCGCCGAATAGTCACTGCTTCCTTTGTGCACGTTGTCCAGTGCCACATCAAGGTTGCCATACAGGGTCACGCTGGATTGAGCGAACGCTGCGCCCGTACCCAGGGTTGCCAGAGCCACCGCCACTGCTCGGGTCAGAACGGTCTTTTGCATGTGTATCTCCTGATTGGTACCCCCTCAAGCCGGGGGGAGCGATACAGATTGTTGCCGAGCGCTCGCTCAGTCACCCCCTGGTTTCTGCTAGGTGTATCTAAATGACGACAGCGATACATCAAACAAGCCGCAGATCCAATGAAAAAGGGGGCCGAAGCCCCCTTTTCGCATGCTGAACAGGAAACCCTGATCAGAACATGTGGCGCACGCCGACGGCGATGCCGCGGGTGGTCTTGTCGGTCACGGTCGGGGCCAGCACGCCCAGCTTGGTGCCGGTGTCGTTGTTCACATTGGTGTACATGCCGTACACCGAGGTGCGCTTGGACAGGTTGTAGATGCCCTTGACGGTCACGATTTCGACGTTGTCGTCGCCAGCCACAGTGCCCAGCACGTTGCGGGCCACCGAAGCGCCCACGATGGCGGTGAACTCGGGCGACACGGGCACCGACACCTTGGCGCCGGTCACGGTCAGGCGGCGGTTGTCGGTGGTGCTGCCCACGGTCGGACGGGTTTCAGCGTTGTAGTAAGCGGTGACCTTGGCCATGCCCAGGTCATAGCCGGCGTACACCAGGGTGGCGTTGGCCTTGTCCTTGGCAGCAACACCAGCCGACTCGTCCTTGGCCGACAAGTAGCCCAGGCCAGCCGACAGGGGGCCAGCGGCGTACTTGAAGCTCAGGCCGTAGGCCTTGCCTTCCGACGAACCGGCAACTTCGCCAGCCACGGGGGTGCCGGTGCCGGTCGAGTACTGCAGGGTGCTGGTCAGGCCCGGCACCAGGGTGGGGGCGATGTAGGTGATGGCGTTGTCAACGCGACGGTACTTGGCGCTGGCGCCAGCGCGGGTGCCGACGATCACCAGATCGTCGTAAGCCTGGGCGCTCAGCACGTTGCCAGCGATGTCACCGATGGCCGAGTCGATGCGACCCAGGCGAACTTCGCCGAGGTCCTTGTTGGCCAGACCGACCCAAGCGGCACGGTTCCAGAACTTGTTGTTGTCGCCTTGAGCGCCAGAGTCCACCTTCACGCCCGATTCCAGAGCGAAGTTGGCCTTGGTGCCGCCACCGATGTCTTCGGTGCCCTTGAAGCCGATGCGCGAGGTGCTCAGGTTGTCCGATGCCACGCGGGTGACGCTCTTGTCGCCCTTGACGCTTTCCACCGAGGCGTCGAGCACACCGTAAACGGTCACCGAAGATTGAGCGAATGCAGCCGAAGTAGCGGCCAGTGCAGCCAGAGCCAGCAGAGTCTTTTTCATGGACTTCTCCAAAGTTGAGTCAAGTGTCGCCAGGGGTGGCTCGGAGGCGTCGGGCGCCTTCTGTCAAACGCACCCCCTGCCGGCGACACAGCGCATTGCAGCACTGTTTTCCGTATCGTTTGATGACGTAGTTGTCATATTCACAGGCGCATTCGGATTATTGTTGCCCTGATGCAACGGCCACCGAGGCCGCAGATAATCAGCCCATGAGCATCCAGACCGACGATTTCGACTTGGGCCCGGCGGGCGGATCTGGCCGTGGCCGCGGCGCTAAATCCAAAGACAAATCAAGCACTTGGGAAGCTGCATCGGGCGCGAGCCTGGGCGACGACCGGGTGGTGTCGGCAGGGGTGGGCTCCCCCCACGAAGATGCCCTGGAGCGCGCCCTGCGTCCGAAAGACCTGGACGAATACATCGGCCAGGCCAAGGCCCGAGAGCAACTGGAAATCTTCATTGGCGCGGCGCGCAAACGCGGCGAGGCACTCGACCACGTGCTGCTGTTCGGCCCGCCCGGC
>Ga0228699_1000280_pt1 | contig 43136 bp, 50 predicted proteins | sample McNCre217_Aug_MG_FD_178016 | JGI IMG/M metagenome (GOLD analysis project Ga0228699, IMG submission 178016) | Freshwater microbial communities from McNutts Creek, Athens, Georgia, United States - 2-17_Aug_MG | ecosystem: Environmental > Aquatic > Freshwater > Creek | place: USA: Georgia... | reverse complement strand
TCTCGCATGCAAGCTGCGCAGTCGCAAGGCGCGCGGGTCGCGATGGTGGGCGATGGCCTGAATGATGGCCCCGTCTTGGCTGGTGCTCATGTGTCGATGGCATTTGGCAATGCTGTGCCTTTGGCTCAGTCCAAATCGGACTTGGTCTTGATGGGCGGCAGCTTGTTGGTGGTGGCGCAAAGCGTCAAGCTGGCACGCCATACCCTGCGGGTGGTGCGTCAAAACTTGGTGTGGGCTGCGGCTTACAACGCTTTGTGCGTGCCGTTGGCGGTGGTGGGCTTATTGCCCGCATGGCTGGCTGGGTTGGGAATGGCGTTGAGCTCGTTGTGGGTCGTATTGAATTCTTTACGGCTCACGAAAGGATTTTGATGGATATCTTGTATTTATTGATTCCGCTGTCGGTGTTGTTGGTTCTTTTTATTTTGGGTGGCCTTTGGTGGGCTGTTCATCGGGGCCAATTCGACAGCGTGGAGCAAGAAGGCGAGCGTATTCTTAGGAACGATTGATATGAATCAATAACTCACAAGAGTGATTTGAGGATACTGGTTTGAAAAATGAAAGGTGACCGATGAACTCATCAGAGCAAGCCGTTTACAACGATACCGTTGTACGGCAGTTTTCCATCATGGCGGTGGTTTGGGGCGTGGTTGGCATGTTGGTGGGCGTGATCATCGCTTCTCAACTGGCTTGGCCCGAACTGAACTTTGGTATCCCTTGGTTGACCTATGGTCGCTTGCGTCCATTGCACACCAATGCGGTGATTTTTGCGTTCGGCGGTTCTGCGCTGTTCGCGACCAGCTACTACGTGGTGCAACGCACCTGCCATACGGCCTTGTTCTTGCCTAAATTGGCTTCTTTTACCTTCTGGGGTTGGCAGTTGGTGATCGTGGCTGCCGCGATCAGCTTGCCCTTGGGTTTCACCCAGGGTAAGGAATACGCTGAACTCGAGTGGCCGATCGACTTGTTGATTGCTGCGGTGTGGGTGTCCTATGCTGTAGTGTTCTTCGGTACCGTGGGTACACGCAAGATCAAACACATCTACGTGGCCAACTGGTTCTACGGTGCGTTCATCATTGCGGTGGCTTTGTTGCACATCGTCAACAGCGCCGCAATTCCTGCGGGCATGATGAAGTCTTACTCTGCATACGCTGGCGCACAAGATGCCATGGTGCAGTGGTGGTACGGTCACAACGCGGTGGGCTTCTTCTTGACCGCTGGATTCTTGGGCATGATGTATTACTTCATCCCTAAGCAAGCGGGTCGCCCTGTTTACTCTTACCGTTTGTCGATCGTCCACTTCTGGGCGTTGATCTTCACTTACATGTGGGCGGGTCCTCACCACTTGCACTACACCGCGTTGCCTGACTGGACTCAGTCCGTTGGCATGGTGTTCTCTTTGGTGTTGTTGGCACCTAGCTGGGGCGGCATGATCAACGGCATCATGACCTTGTCTGGCGCATGGCACAAGCTGCGCGATGATCCCATCTTGCGCTTCTTGATCGTGTCCTTGTCGTTCTACGGCATGTCCACCTTTGAAGGCCCCATGATGGCCATCAAAACAGTGAACGCTTTGTCTCACTACACCGACTGGACTGTTGGCCACGTGCACTCAGGTGCTTTGGGCTGGGTGGGCTTGGTGTCCATGGGTTCTATCTACTACCTGATTCCTAAGTTGTTCGGCCGCAAGGAAATGTTCAGTGTCAAGGCGATCGAGGTCCACTTCTGGTTGGCCACCATCGGTATCGTGTTGTACATCGCTGCGATGTGGATTGCTGGTGTGATGCAAGGTTTGATGTGGCGCGCGATCAACGCCGATGGCACATTGACTTACACCTTTGTTGAATCTGTCAAAGCCACGTATCCGTTCTACGTCATTCGTATGGCGGGTGGTTTGTTGTACTTGACAGGCATGGTCATCATGTTGTGGAACGTGGTCAAAACTGCGACCAACGGTAACACCGTGAGCGTTGCCATTCCAGCACCTGCACACGCCTGAGGAGAAATAAATGTCTGATAACAATTCCAAAGGCTTCTCCCACGCCAGCGTGGAGACCAATAACTTTTTGATGATCGTGTTGATCTTGATCGCTGTCGCTTTTGGCGGCTTGGTTGAGATCGTGCCTTTGTTCTTCCAAAAATCCACCACTGAGCCCGTCACCGGTGTGAAGCCTTTGACTGCGTTGCAGTTGGCTGGCCGCGACATCTATGTGCGTGAAGGTTGCTACAACTGCCACTCACAAATGATCCGTCCTTTCCGTGCAGAGACATTGCGTTACGGCCACTACTCAGTGGCTGGTGAGTCTGTGTATGACCACCCCTTCCAATGGGGTAGCAAGCGTACCGGTCCAGACTTGGCTCGCGTCGGTGGTAAATACAGCGACGAATGGCACCGTGTTCACTTGAACAACCCACGCGATGTGGTGCCTGAGTCCAACATGCCTGAGTACCCATGGTTGTTGAAGAACACGGTGGATGCAGCAGCAATGCCTGCACACATGAAGGCATTGCGCACAGTGGGCGTGCCTTATACGGATGAAGAAATCGCTAAGGCCTCAGAAGACGTCGCGGGTAAAACCGAGATGGAAGCTGTGATTGCTTTCCTCCAATCTCTGGGCCTCGCGCTCAAATAAGGAGACACCCCATGGATGTCAATGATCTGCGCATCGCGACCACGTTGATTTCGTTTGCCTTGTTTATCGGCATCATGGTGTGGGCTTTTTCTCGACGTAACAAAGAAGATTTTGAGGCCGCATCAAAGCTGCCCCTCGATCAAGACTAAGGCCTAGAGGCCTTTGTAAAGGAATCGAATCATGAGTGATTTCACAAGTAATTTTTGGTCGATCTTCGTATCGTCCATCTCCATTTTTGGCATTGTGTACTGCGCATTTTTGCTGTGGTTCTCTGCCAAAGTTAAAGTTTCAGCACACGAAGATGACGGCACTACCGGCCACGTGTGGGACGGTGACCTGCGCGAAATGAACAACCCATTGCCACGCTGGTGGTTGTGGTTGTTCATCATCACCATGGTGTTCGCTGCGGTGTACTTCATTGCTTACCCAGGTTTGGGTGGCTACGCAGGCAAGTTGGGTTGGACATCGCAAGGTCAATACGAAGCTGAAGTGGCCAAGGCCAACCAAGAGCTTGAGCCTTTGTATGCGGCATTCAACGCGCAAACACCAGAGCAACTCTCGCAAGACCCCAAAGCCATGGCCGTGGGCGAACGTTTGTTCATGAACAACTGCGCCCAGTGCCACGGCTCTGACGCACGCGGTTCTAAGGGCTTCCCTAACTTGACTGACAACGATTGGTTGCACGGCGGTACAACCGACAAGATCAAAGAAACCATCACTAAAGGCCGCATTGGTCAAATGCCTCCGATGGCTGCAGCCGTTGGAAGCCCTGATGATATTCGTAACGTGTCGCACTACGTGTTGAGCTTGTCTGGTAGCCCACACGACTCCGTGCGTGCCGCTTTGGGTAAGTCCAAGTTCGGTGCCTGCGCTGCATGTCACGGCCCTGACGGCAAAGGTATGCAAGCCATGGGTTCTGCTAACTTGACCGACAAGATTTGGTTGCACGGTTGGGGCGAAGAGGCTATCACCGCGATGATCAACAACGGTAAGGTCAACCAAATGCCTGCGCAAGAAGGCCGTTTGACTGAGTCACAAATTCACGTGTTGACCGCCTATGTTTGGGGCTTCTCGAACAAACCTGCTGCTACGAAGTAAAACGCTTTGAACTCTGCTGACGACTCCAAGCAGCGCAAGACCATCCCTATCGTTCCAGAGCCTTCGGGCTCTGCGGACGAGGCGATGGTCTCGCTTTATGCTGCATCGAAAAAAATCTACCCTCGCTCTGTCGAGGGTATCTTTGCATATTGGCGCTGGATTTTGGTGGTCCTGACGCAGCTGGTGTTTTATGGCTTGCCGTGGTTTGAGTGGGGCACACGTCAAGCCGTGTTGTTCGACTTGGCATCGCGCCGTTTTTATATTTTTGGATTGGTCTTGTACCCACAAGACTTCATCTACCTCACCGGCCTATTGGTGATTTCAGCCTTGGCGCTGTTTTTGTTCACGGCGGTGGCTGGGCGTTTGTGGTGTGGCTATGCCTGCCCGCAAACCGTTTACAGCGAAATTTTCTTGTGGATTGAACGCAAGGTCGAAGGCGATCGTTCAGCCCGCATGCGCTTGGATGATGCTGATTTCTCGTTAGAGAAATTGGTGAAGAAATGGTACAAGCACATCATCTGGATCTTCTTCTCGATCTGGACTGGCTTTACTTTTGTGGGCTATTTCACGCCCATCCGCGAATTGGCGATGGAGTTCTTCTTGACCCAAATGAGTTCGTGGGAACTGTTCTGGGTGTTCTTCTACGCCTTTGCCACATATGGCAACGCAGGCTTCATGCGTGAGCAGGTGTGTAAATACATGTGCCCCTATGCGCGCTTCCAAAGTGCGATGTTTGACAACGACACGCTCATCGTCACGTATGACGCCGAGCGTGGCGAGCCACGTGGCCCGCGTTCTAAGAAAGCGGAAGCAGGGGCTTTGAACTTAGGCGCTTGCGTGGACTGCACTTTGTGCGTGCAAGTCTGTCCTACCGGCATTGATATTCGCAACGGTTTGCAGTACGAGTGCATTGGTTGTGGTGCTTGCGCTGATGTCTGCGACACCGTGATGGACAAGATGGGTTATGCCCGTGGCTTGGTGCGCTACTCCACGCAGAATGCGATGGACAACAAGTGGACGCCTAAGCAAATTTGGCAACGACTGATGCGTCCGCGTATTCAGATCTACACCATGATTTTGGTGACTGTGACGGTTGGCTTGTTGGTGTCGTTGAGCTTGCGTACGCCATTTAAAGTAGACGTGGTGCGTGACCGCTCCACCTTGTCGCGCATCACGGAGTACGGCACACTTGAAAACGTCTACCGTTTGCAAATCATGAATGCGGCTGAAAACGTTCAAACCTACCGTTTGTCTGTCAAAGGCTTGCCAGGTTTGAAAATCACGACCGATACCGAAGTCATGGTGGATCCCGCCCAAGCCCGATGGGTTGTGCTGCGTGCCGATGTGCCTTATGGTTCTGTCGAAGGTGGTTCTCACAAAATCATGTTTGAAATTCAGGCCCTGGGTACAGATGACTTTGTGGTCGAAAAATCTGTGTTCATCGTTCCTAGGTAATACCTCATGAAACAAGAGACAACTGAGACCAAAGCATGGTGGCAATACGGTCACGTGTGGCTCATCATCGCGGGGCCGGCTGCGGTCATCGTGGCTGGGTTCATCACCTTGGCGATTGCCATCCGTGTGCCAGACCCCGTGGTGGCCGACGACTACTACCGCCGGGGCTTAGAGATCAACAAAACCTTGGCGGCAGAAAAAGATATGCAGTTGGCACCCGCTATGCAGACGCGTAACCATGTGGTCACGCCCAAGTTTGATACTGCCAAGCCAAATACCCCCGCGAAAACCCCATAACCAACGCACCTCATTCGACCCTAAACTGATTTCATTCCTTCTCAGGAGAATCAGAATGTTGGCTCAGCGAATGATGTGGATTGCATGGCCTGCTTTTTTAGTAGCAGGTGTTTTGGAAATGCTGGTGTTTGCATTTGTAGACCCGCAGGATATGCAATGGTTTGGTCAACCTATTGAGCTCTCACGACAAGGTGTCTATACCTTGTCGTTTTTTGTTTTCTGGATGGTCACTGCAGCATCCAGTGCATTGACCACGCTGCTTTCGGTGTCGCCGTTTGAGATGAACCGTTGCCCACTGGTGCCAACAGAACGTCCAGATGGTTGCCCTAAGCAAGAGACCTGCTGCGAGCCTGTCACCGTTTAAATAGGTTGGCAGGTTTGTGCGTTCACGATGAGCTTGAGCGCATCGGCATTCAGAATGCGCACGTGGCGTTGTTTGACCTCCACGATGCCGTCTTCTACAAACTTTGAAAACGTGCGGCTCACCGTTTCGAGCTTGAGCCCAAGGTAGCTACCAATCTCTTCGCGCGTCATGCGCAAAATGAGTTCAGACTGAGAGAAGCCTCGGGCGTGCAAGCGTTGCACCAAGTTCAACAAGAAAGCCGCGAGACGTTCTTCGGCACGCATGCTGCCCAGCAGCAACATCACACCGTTTTCGCGCACGATTTCGCGGCTCATGATTTTGTGCACATGACGCTGCAAAGAAGTGATTTCGCGGGACAGCTCTTCAATGCGGTCAAAAGGCATCACGCACACTTCGGCATCTTCCAATGCCACTGCATCGCAAGTGTGGTGATCGCTCACGATGCCATCCAGACCGATGATTTCACCGGCCATTTGAAAACCCGTCACTTGGTCGCGACCATCTTCAGCGGAAATGCGTGTTTTGAAAAAACCTGTGCGAATGGCGTACAGCGCGTTGAACTTGTCACCATTTCTGAAAAGGTTGTCACCACGGGAAACTTTGCGGCGTGTGGCAACCACTTCATCGACCCGTTCCATCTCGGTCTCATTCAAGCCAAGGGGCATGCAGAGTTCGCGCAAATTGCAGTTAGAACAGGCGACTTTGATACTGGTGGAATTCATGGGGTCTGACAGTCGTTTGTGTTGATGCAGGTCAACTTTTTGGTGAGCCTACACGCCTATTATGGAGCGCAAATTTAGGTGTGAACTTATGCATTCTCTTGTCCTCAACCCAGAACTTTTGCAACGCTATGACGTGGCAGGGCCACGTTACACCTCGTATCCCACCGCAGACCGTTTTGTGGAGGCGTTTGGCGAGGCCGATTATTTGCAAGCGTTAGAACAACGCCGCGATGGTGTGGGTGCCAAAGCCTATCCCTTGTCTCTGTATGTGCACATCCCGTTTTGTGAGTCACTGTGCTACTACTGTGCTTGTAACAAGATCATCACCAAGCACCATGAGCGCGGAGCCGAGTACTTGCATTACCTTGAGCGGGAAGTGGACTTGAACATCGCGCATTTGGGGCAAGGCCAAGTGGTGTCACAGCTGCACCTCGGTGGTGGTAGCCCCACGTTCTTGAGTGATGCCGAGTTGGCGCAACTCATGGCGATGTTGCGCCGCAACTTTCAGTTTGCGCCCGGCGGTGAATACTCGGTCGAGATTGACCCACGCACGGTGACGCGTGAACGTCTGGCTCACTTGGCCGAACTGGGCTTTAACCGCCTGAGCTTTGGCGTGCAAGACTTTGAGCCTGCCGTGCAAAAAGCAGTGCACCGCATTCAACCCGCTGAGCAAGTGTTTGACTTAGTCGCTGCTGCGCGCGAATTGGGTTTTGAATCCGTCAATGCCGATTTGATTTATGGCTTGCCCATGCAAACGCCAGAAACCTTTGAGCGCACGTTAGAGCAAATCACCCAGCTGCGTCCCGACCGCATTGCCTTGTATGCCTATGCGCACTTGCCCGAACGCTTCAAGCCACAACGCCGCATCCACACGCAAGACTTGCCGCCTGCGGCATCGAAGCTGGTCATGTTGTCGAGCGCCATGCGTGTGTTGGTGGAGGCGGGTTATGTGTATGTGGGGATGGACCACTTCGCGTTGCCCAACGATGCATTGGCGGTTGCCAAACGCCAAGGCCGCTTGCACCGCAACTTTCAAGGCTACAGCACGCAGCCAGATTGCGACCTGATTGCCTTGGGTGTTTCTTCGATTGGACGTGTGGGGCCGACCTTCAGTCAAAACGTCAAGACCTTGGACGAGTACTACGACTTGCTCAACCAAGGCCGTTTGCCCGTGGCACGTGGCATGGCTTTGTCGCGTGATGACTTGGTGCGTCGCACCGTCATCATGGCGCTGATGTGCCAAGGCAGCGTATTGTTTGAATCGGTGGAGTTGTCGCACCTAGTGGACTTTAAGCAGTACTTCGCGCCAGAGATGGAGAACATGGCTGCCATGCAAGATCAAGGCTTATTGACCATGGACGATGCAGGTATTCACGTGACCGAGCTGGGCTGGTTCTTTGTGCGCGGTGTGGCCATGGTGTTTGACAAATACCTGCAAGCCGACAAGAACCGCGCAAGGTTCTCTAAAATCATCTGATGAACACAACTCTGGCCCTCACCGCACTCCTCATGGGGCTCGCGGGTGGGCCGCACTGTTTGGCCATGTGCGGTGCGGCCTGCGCAGGCATTGGGCGTGCAGCCCAGAAGCAAGCAGGCGGACAGGGCGTGTCGGCCATGCTCTTGTTTCAACTGGGGCGCGTCATTGGCTATAGCGCGCTAGGTGCTTTTGCGGCCAGCACCATGCAAGGCGTGGGTTGGCTCAGCACACAGTCTGCGGTGTTTCGCCCTTTGTGGACTTTGCTGCACATCGTGGCCTTCATGGTGGGCGGTTTGTTGCTGTGGCGCGGTGAGCAGCCCATTTGGCTGGAAGACTTTGGCCGTGGCATTTGGCGTCGTGTGCAACGCATGACGGCGCACCTCAAGCTGCGCAATGGCGGTGCAGTCATCCTCGGTGTGTTGTGGGCCTTGATGCCTTGCGGCTTGCTCTATGGTGCGTTGTTGGTCGCGGCACTGAGCAACAGTCCTATCGAAGGTGCAGGCGTGATGGCCTTGTTTGCCTTGGGTAGCGCCGTGGTGCTGACGATGGGCCCTTGGGTTTGGCTACGCCTGCGAGGCGGGCAAATCATGACCACAGGCAGTGGCGCATGGGGCGTGCGCTTGGCGGGTTTGGCCTTGGCCGTGAGTTCGGGTTGGGCCTTGTGGATGGGCCTTGTGGAGTACCAAGCCCCGTGGTGCTTGGTACCTCAGTGATCAGCTGGTGATGCCTTTGTAAAACATATAGGCCGCCAGCACATACAACACGCTGGCGAACACGCGCTTGAGTTTCTTCACGGGCAGCATGTGTGCAGCCTTCGCGCCCAAAGGTGCGGTGAACACACTGCACGCCGCAATGACCACCAAGGCGGGTACCCAAATAAAACCAAAGGCATCTGCAGGTAGACCTTCCACGGTCATGCCACTGATGATGTAGCCCGCCACGTTGGCCACGGCAATCGGAAAGCCCAAGGCCGCGCTGGTAGCCACAGCGTTGTGGATGGCCACGTTGCACCACGTCATGAACGGCACGCTGATAAAGCCACCGCCTGCACCCACCAAGCCAGAGATAAAACCAATCACACCACCTGCGCCCATCAGGCCTGCAGTGGCCGGCACTTGGCGTGTCGGGGCAGGTTTTTTGTCTAAGAACATTTGCGTGGCCGAGAAGCCCACAAACAAACCAAAGAAGATGGCTAAGTAAGCGCCCTTGAGCAACGCGAACACGCCCAAACTGCCAATCATGCTGCCCAGCACGATGCCGGGTGCCAAGCCTTTGACCAAGTCCCAACGCACAGCACCGCGCTTGTGATGGGCACGTACGCTAGAGACCGATGTGAAGATGATGGTTGCCATGGAGGTGGCAATCGCCATCTTGACGGCGAGGTCAGCATCCACGCCACGCTGCGAAAGCATGAAGGTGATGAAAGGCACCATGATCATGCCTCCTCCTATGCCAAGCAGGCCTGCTAAGAAGCCCGTGCAAATGCCCAGTGTGGCGAGTTCAAGAATCAGTTGGGGTTGGAGGTCCATGAGCGTACAGGCCTTAAAAAGTAAAAGGTGTCTGCAAGGAGCCTCAGGGCCGTCATCCTGAACCGGGGGTTCAGGTGGGCGAGGTCAGGTCAACGTTGGGTTCATCTGACGCGAGACGATCACGCTCATCAACCGATGTTCCAAGCCCGAGCTCAATGAGCATTGGTTCAAGGAAATATAAAGCCCCAAGGACTTGCAGACGTCGTGATTGTAGGCGTGCTTAGATGAGTTGGTTGTCGCGTGCGAGCACCGCATCCATGCGTTGCAGCAAGTTGTGCAGGTCGGTGCTAGAGGCCGCGCTGTCGCTGCTGACTTGTGCTGCAACAGGGCGGTCGGTCAAGTCAAATGCCAAGTTGAGAGCGGCCAGCACAGCAATGCGGTCGCGGGCTTTGATCTTGCCTGCATCGCGGATCTTGCACATGGCCTCGTCCACTTTGGACACAGCTTGACCCAAACGTGTCTCGCCACCTTCGGGGCAACCCAGCACATAGCCTTGGCCCATGATTTGAACTTCGATTTGCTTCACGCGGTGTCCTTTGTCTGCGCCTCAGAGCCTTGGGGTAGGCGATCAATCAATGCGTCAATGCGGTGGCGAGCTGCGCCTAGGCGTGACTTGAGCAAGTCACGCTCATGCGTCAGTTCTTGCACTTGGGTGGCCAACAAAGCGTTGGTGCGCTGCAGTTCTTCGTGGCGCAGCAATAAATGCTCGACGCGCTGGGCAATTTGATCAATCAGGGGTGTTTGTGACATGGCCACAAGATTTTAAGGTGGGTGAAAGGTAAATCGTTAAAATTATCAATGTTGGTGCTCGAGGTGTGGTTCACATGCCTCAGTTCAACGGGAAGCAGGAAGGTCGCGTCGACCAGATCGACAAATACCCAACCTGCGCTGCCCCCGCAACGGTCAAGCGGACGAGCCCTTGGGCTCCGCTTCTGTCACACAAGCCACTGAACGCCTTGAACAAGCGTTTGGGAAGGCGACAGAGGTAGTCTCCGCCAGCCCGGATACCGGCCAACAAGGCGGTGGTGCGCCTAAAACGCACTGCTAAATCGCTCAAGCACTGTCGGGGAAGGCGGTGAGAGCACACAAAGTTGGTATTTAAATCATGAAGAAATCTATTCGTCTCCGCACGCGTGCACTCGCGCGTTTTTCTGCGCCTGCACTTTCTGTTTTGTCTTTGGCTGTTGCTGCTAGCGTTCAAGCGCAGGGTATTGAAGTTAATCCTGTGGTGGTTTCTGCTTCGCGCATGGAGCAACCTTTGTCTGATGTGTTGTCGTCTGTGTCGGTTATTACCCGTGCAGATATTGACAAGTCGCAGGCTGTCACATTGGCGGATTTGCTGCAAGGAGAAGCAGGGTTTGAGTTTGGTCGTAACGGTGGACTTGGCGCTACAACTTCGTTTTTTTTGCGTGGGCAAGACAGCATCAATACGGTTGTTTTGGTTGACGGTGTGAGAGTGCAAACCGATAAGATCGGTGCCATTCAAACCACAGACTTTCCTTTGCAACAAATCGAAAGAGTGGAGATTTTGAAAGGCAATGCCAGTGCCTTATACGGAAATAATGCCATTGGTGGCGTCATTAACATCATCACACGCCAAAACAAAGGTGCACCCAAAGCCTATGGCAGTGCTTCAGTAGGTTCGTATAAAACAACAGGTGCATTTGCAGGTTATGGCGGCACACTGGGCGATGTGAATTTTGATTTGAATCTGGGGCGAAACAAATCGGCTGGTTTTTCTGCCATGAATACGGTTCAGAGAACAAGTGCAAATCCAGATGCTGACGGGTACAGCAATGATTACGCTTCGGCCAAGCTTGAGAAACGAATTTCGACCGACACCCAAATTGGGACTCGCTTGAATTACAGCGTGTCGGATGTCGACTATGACGGTGCTTATGACACACCAACTGATATTCACAAATTCAAGAAAGCAACTCAATCTGTTGCGGGTTATGTGCGTCAGGTCATGAATTCTGATTGGGTAAGCAATGTCAGTTTGACTCGCTCGGAATACAAATACGAAGACACGTTTAACGGTACTTTTTCATTGCCTTATAACGTCAATAGCCGTTTCCAAGGTTGGCAGAATGCATTGGCTTGGAATAACGCCTATCAATTGCAAGCCCAAACAAAAGCGGTGTTTGGGGCTGACTTGACTGACGACACTTTCAATGGAAGTGGCGGTTCAACAAGCAATGCATATGCGCTGTCGCGCCGTGGACGAGGTTATTTTGCAGGAGTGACGCATCAAATTGAGCGTTTGACCATTCAAGCTAATGTGCGCCAAGACCAACTTCATTTACAAAAAGAAAATACCTCAACCCGCAGTGACAATCAGGCGAATACTGGCTTGTTGGGTTTGGGGTATCAGTTTGCGCCGTTATGGAAGCTGACAGGTACGTTGTCAACAGGGTTTAGCGCGCCAACTGCTGACGCTGTGAGTTCGAATCCGACCATCAAACCCGAACACCACCATAGCCAAGAAGTGGGAGCGGTTTATCAAACGAACGAAACTTTGTTGCGTGCGGTGTACTTTCAGACGAAAGCTACAGATGCCATCATCTACAACATTTCTTCGTACAGCTATCAAAACAGCGACATTGACAATAAAGGCGTTGAGCTGACCGCGCGTGCCAATGTGGCAGGTTATTCAGTCAAATCTTCTATGACTTTGCAGGATTCACGTGACATCGGTCAAAATTTGCCACAAGCGCGTCGTGCAAAACAATATGGCTCATTAGACGTTTCGCGAGTTTTGTCTGGTTACGAAGTGGGTTCGAAACTTTATGCGGCATCGGCGCGTCGTGACAGTAATTACTCTACTTCTTATGACTTGGCGGGTTACTCCACGTGGACCTTCTACGTCAGCCGCAAAATCGACAACGAATGGACCGCTCGCGTGAAGTTGGAAAATGCTTTTGATCGTCAGTACCAATTGGCTTATGGCTACAACACCCCAGGTCGCGGCATCTACGCCACCTTGCAATACCAACCCAAGTAAATTGAATGCTTGACCTTTTCCCCCAACGCATCGTCTGTCTCACGGAAGAGACCACAGAGTGGCTGTACATGCTGGGGGAAGAGGCGCGCATTGTGGGTATCTCGGGTTACACCGTGCGCCCGCGTCGTGCGCGTGACGAGAAACCTAAAGTGAGTGCATTCTTGAGCGCCAAGATCGACAAGATCTTGGCGCTCAAGCCCGATTGCGTGTTTGGGTTTTCTGATCTGCAGGCCGAGATCGCGGCCTTGCTCATCCGTGCGGGTGTGCAGGTCACGGTGTTCAACCAGCGTAGCGTGGATGAAATTTTTTCGATGCTCTACCAAGTGGCTGCGATGGTGGGGCAGGCTGAACAGGGCTTGCAGCGTTTGCATCAGATGCGTGCGCAGTTAGACGCTATTCAACAAACGGCGGCCACGTTCAAGCGTCGGCCCAAGGTGTATTTTGAAGAGTGGGACGAGCCACACATCAGCGGCATTCGTTGGGTGAGCGAACTCATTCACATCGCAGGTGGTGACGATTGTTTTCCGGAGTTGGCGCAAATGCCCATGGGCAAAGACCGCATCATTGCCAACGGCCAAACCATCGTGGACCGTGCGCCCGACATCATCATTGGCTCGCTGTGCGGCAAAAAGTTTCGCCCAGAAAAAGCTGCCGCGCGTGAAGGCTGGCAAGACGTGCCAGCGGTTCGAAACAAGCAAATTTTTGAAATCAAATCTGCCGATATCTTGCAACCAGGCCCTGCGGCTTTGACCGATGGCGTGGCGCAGTTGCACCACATCATTCAACAGTGGGAGGCAACCCATGCTTAAACGCATCCTCGCGCTAGCGACGTTGTTCATCATGACCAGCACCGCGCAAGCGGTGGTGTTGCGCGATGACCGCCAGATAGAGGTGACCATTGCCAAACCACCGCAGCGCATCGTCAGTCTGTTGCCCTCACTCACCGAGACGGTGTGTGCTTTGGGGCAGTGCGAAAAACTGGTGGGCGTGGACCGTTATTCCAATTGGCCCGAGAGCATTGCCAAACTGCCACGCATGGGCGGTGGCATCGACCCCAACATTGAAAGCGTGGTGGCGGCCAAGCCCGACTTGGTGTTGATGGCCACCTCGGCGCGCGGTGCCGAGCGTTTTGCCTCTTTAGGCTTGACGGTGTTGGCGCTAGAGCCACGTTCGCATGCTGATGTGCAGCGCGTCATGCGCATCGTGGCGCAGGCTTTGGATGTGCCGGTCGTTGAGAGTGACCGCGTGTGGCGCCACATCGATGCTGCGGTGAATGCCGCAGCGCAATCGATTCCGGCGCAGGCTAAAGGCCAGCGCGTGTACTTTGAAGTCAGCCGGGCGCCTTATGGTGCGAGTGAGTCTTCGTTCATTGGTGAGACTTTGCAGCGCTTGGGTGCGCGCAACATCTTGCCTGCATCACTGGGGCCGTTTCCCAAAATCAATCCCGAGTTTGTGGTGCGTGCGCAGCCCGACCTCATCATGGTGGGCGACAGCAATTTTGCGGACATGACCACGCGCCCCGGTTGGCAAAACATGCGTGCCATGCGCACACAGCGTGTGTGTCATTTCAAATCCGAAGAGTCCGATGTGCTGGTGCGTGCAGGCCCACGCATGGCCGAGGCTGCGCGCTTAATGGCTAAGTGTTTGACTGACAAAGCCAATGACAAGCCGAAGGGCCAACCATGACGACGCACGGTGCACGTTGGTCGCCTGTGTGGGTGGCTTTGAGCTTGCTGGTGTTGTGTGTGCTCGGCATCGCGCTGGGCAGTGCTGTGGGCAGCACAGGGTTTGAAAGCTGGCTTGCAGCCATGCACGACGACATCGCTTGGCAAATCGTGTGGGACATTCGCTTGCCGCGCAGCGTGGGCGCTTGTGCCGCAGGCGCATTGCTGGGGCTTGCTGGTGCGTTGGCGCAGGGCCTGTTTCGCAACCCATTGGCAGATCCGTATTTGTTAGGCAGTGCCTCTGGTGCGTCGTTGGGTGTGGCGGTGGCTTTGGCGCTGTTTGGTGGCAACCCGTTTGCCGCAGAGTTTTTGGTGCGTTTGGGCTTGACAGGTGCCGCGTTTGTGGGCGCGGTGTTGGCCGTGATGCTCACCCTCGTGCTGGCACGTGGTGTGCAACACACGCTGCGTTTGTTGTTGGCCGGTGTGATTGTGGGCGTGGTGTTGGGGGCGCTGGCGTCGCTCATCACCCTCATGCGCCCCGATGTATTGCAGGGCATGCAAGGGTTTTTGTTGGGCTCCACCAGCTTCATTGGTTGGAACGCATGCGTGTTGATGGTGGGCGTCCTGCTGGTGTGTGTGGTGTTGGCTTTCGCGCTGAGCCGTGTGTTGGATGCTCTGAGTTTGGGAGAGTCCACTGCGTTGAGTTTGGGCTTGCCGCTTGCGCCCGTGCGTGTGGCGCTGGTGTGTGTGTTGGCTTTGGCCACAGGTACGGCTGTTGCACAAACGGGCTTGGTGGCCTTTGTCGGCTTGGCTGCGCCGCACTTGGTGCGCTCTCTGGTGAAGACCAAACACAACTGGATCGTGTTGTTGTCCACCTTGATGGGCGGCGCGTTGCTGCTGGCGGCTGATTTGCTGGCGCGCATGTTGTTGTCGCCACAAGAAATGCCTGTGGGTGTGCTCACGGCGGTCTTGGGTGGCGGCTACTTGTTGTGGCTGATGTACCGCAGTCAAACAGCGAGGGCTGCACGATGAATCCACCACGGATGGCTGTGCGTTTACGCGATGTGCATGTGTCCCTCGCAGGGCAAGAGGTGTTGCACGGCATTGACATGTCGTTTGTGGCAGGGCGTTGGACCAGCATCGTGGGCCCCAATGGCGCGGGAAAGTCCACCTTGCTCAAAGCTATGTCAGGGTTGTTGCCTGCTACGGGGCGCATTTTTTTGTTTGACCAAGCGCTGATGGCAATGAGCCGCAAAGCGCGCGCACAGCAACTGTCGTGGTTGGGTCAAAACGAATCGGCGTCTGACGACTTACGCGTGTGGGATGTGGTCATGCTGGGTCGCATGCCGCATCAAGACTGGCTGGCCGCACCCAATGCGCATGACCATGCCGTGGTTGAAACGGCCCTGAAAGCCACGCAAGCATGGGACTGGCGCGAACGTTCCTTAGGCCAGCTCTCAGGCGGGGAACGTCAACGCGTGTTGTTGGCTCGTGCCATGGCGGTGCAAGCGCAAGTGATGTTGATGGATGAACCACTCGCCAACCTAGACCCACCGCATCAAGTGGATTGGCTAGAACAAGTGCGATGCCTCACTGCGCAAAACACCACCGTCATCAGTGTGCTGCACGAAGTGGGTATAGCTTTGCATGCAGACGATATGGTGGTCATGCAAGCAGGTCGCGTGGTGCACCAAGGTGCGTGCGCCGATGCCGCCACACACCGTGCCGTCGAAGCTGTGTTTGATAACCGCATGGCCATCCATTCGTTGGAGGGGCAGTGGGTGGCGGTGCCTAGGCTGTAAAAAGGATTCGCCATGACAGCCAAATGTGTGATGGTGTTGGGTACCTCCAGCGGCGCTGGCAAAAGCTGGCTGACCACGGCCTTGTGCCGCTGGTATGCGCGCCAAGGTTTGAAAGTGGCACCGTTCAAAGCGCAGAACATGAGCAACAACGCGCGCGTCGTGGCATCGCATAACGGTTTGGGAGAAGTGGGCTCTGCCCAATACTTCCAAGCACTCGCCGCCAAGGCCGAGCCCGATGTGCGCATGAACCCCTTGCTGCTCAAGCCCGAGGCTGACACACACAGCCAAGTGGTATTGCTGGGCGAGGTGAACAACGAGTTGACGAACACCCCTTGGCGTGATCGCAGCGAAAAAGTGTGGCCACACATCGCTGCATCGCTTGACGCTTTGCGTGCCGAAAATGACGTGGTGGTGATTGAGGGCGCAGGTTCTCCAGCAGAAATCAACCTCATGGTCAACGACATCGTCAACCTGCGTGTCGCGCGTCATGCCGATGCGCGCTGCTTGTTGGTGACCGACATTGACAAAGGTGGTGCCTTTGCCCACCTGTATGGCACATGGGCTTTGTTGCCCCCTGAAGACCAAGCACGCATCAGCGGCTTTGTGCTCAACAAGTTTCGTGGCGATGCGTCGCTGCTTGCACCCGCGCCAGAGATGCTGCAAGAGCGCACAGGTGTGCCAACGGTAGCTGTGTTGCCCATGTGGTGGCAACACGGACTGCCTGAAGAGGATGGTGTGTTTGATGACCGAAGTCGCGCCAGTGGTGTGGTGAACAAAACCGTGGCTGTCATTGCCTACCCACGCATCAGTAACCTCGACGAATTCCAACCCTTGAAGAACGTACCGGGCGTGCGCCTGTTGTGGGCGCGTCGTCCTGCTGACCTAGCTGGCTTGCAAGCAAACGATTGGATCGTCTTGCCCGGCTCAAAACACACCAGCAGCGACTTGGCTTGGCTGCGCACCCAAGGCCTAGACGCTGCCATTGCCCAACACGCAGAGCGGGGCGGTGCGGTGCTGGGTATTTGCGGTGGTTTGCAAATGTTGGGCGAGGCCTTGATCGACACGCACGGCATTGATGGCAATGCAGCGGGCCTAGGCCTGCTACCAGTGGTCACCCAATTTGCTGCTGACAAAACCGTGCAACGCACAAGTGCCAAATTTGGTGAGCTGCGGGGTGCATGGGCAGCTTTGTCGGGTGTGCAGGTGAGTGGCTACGAAATTCACCATGGCCAAACGCAAGCCCATGCTGCGATGGCCGCCGCAGGGCAAGTGGCGCATGAGGTGATGCCAGGTTTGGCTTGGCAAAACGATGCAGGCCACGTGATGGGGTCATACCTGCATGGGCTGTTTGAAGCCCCCGCTGTCTTGCACGCCTTGTTTGGTGCGCAAACACCGACGCTAGAAACGGTGTTTGAAGGTTTGGCCGATTACCTTGAACAGCACATGGCCGCAGATGTCTTGCGCAGATTGATCGCTTAAGACTTGGCTTGTGCAGCGTAGTGCTGGCACAAATGGTCAATCAATGATTGGGCGTAGCTAGGCAGTGCCGCTTGATCGCGTGTGAGGATGTAGCGTTCACGCACACTCCATGGTTCTGTCAACTCAATGAAGGCCAAGTTCATCGTGGCTTGGTTGCGTTTCGCGGCTGACTCGGGGACGATGCCCACGCCCACACCTGCACCAATCATGCGGCACATGGCGTCAAAGCTGGTGAGCTGAATGCGTAGCTTTTGTGGCTTACCCAAACGCTCGGTCACTTGCCCTAGAAAAGTTTGCAAGGTGCTGGCAGGGTGCATGCCCACCGCGTCTTCATCCAAAATTTCCGCAAACGAAATGCGCTTGCGCTTAGCAAAGCGGTGTTGACGTGAGGTGGCCAATACCAAACGGTCCGTACTGAAGTGCAGGCTTTGCAAACCGAGCGTGTCCACTTGGCCTGACACGATGCCGATGTCCACCCGTCCGTCTTGCACGGCCTTGGCAATCTCAGCGTTCGGTTTTTCTTGAAGGTCAATGTTGATCTTGGGGTTGTCGGCCAAAAAACGCGGCAAGATTTCTGGCAAGAAATCTGTCACGGCCGTGGTGTTGGCGTATACCCTGAGGTGGCCGCGCAGGCCGCCGCCGTATTCGTGTAAATCGCCCCGCATTTGCTCTACTTGGTGAAGCATCAAACGAGCATGGTGCAAGAAGGCTTGTCCCGGTGGTGACAGGCGTACGCCGCGCGCTTCTCGGTACAAAAGTGGTAAGTCGGCTTGGGCTTCTAACGCTTTGATGCGCGCGCTTGCGGCGGCCAGTGACAGGTGGTGTTTGGCTGCGGCTTTGGTGAGGCTGCCTTCGTCGGCGGCCAGCACAAAAAGACGCAGGTCATTGAGGTCGAAATGCATAGACGAATGTTAGTCTGAAAACGCAAGCCTTCGGAAAAACTGAAGGCTTGGTCCTAAAAATACCGATTGTCCAATGACGCAAATGCATCGAACATCGCGCCCATCTGAAAACAAGGGATGGATATGCAATGAAGCGATTGACTTCAAACACAAGACGTTGGGTACTCGCCAGTTTGGCCGCCGCTGCACTGTGCGCCAACAGCGCGATGGCGCAATCGGCTTATCCCAATCGCCCCATTTTGATGGTCGTGCCACAAGCGGCAGGCGGCACCAACGACATCGTGGGTCGCATCGTGAGCCAAAAGTTGGGCGAAGTCCTGAACACCGCAGTGGCCGTCGAAAACCGCCCCGGTGCGGGCGGCAACGTGGGCACGCAGTTCGCCGCGAAGGCCAACAAAGATGGTTACACCTTGCTCATGACCATCAGCAGCAGCCAAGCCATCAACCCTGCGCTCTACAAAAATCCGGGCTTCGACCCTGTCAAAGATTTCAAACCCGTCAGCTTGATCGGCTCGGTGCCCAATGTGTTGTTGGCTCACCCAGACTTTCCCGCCAAGTCCATGAAGGACTTGATTCAAATGGCCAAGGCCAAACCCGGTCATTACCAATATGCCTCCGCAGGCAACGGCACGTTGAACCACTTGCTGGGTGAAATGCTCAACAGCATGGCTGGCATTGATTTACAGCACGTGCCCTACAAAGGCGTGGCGCCCGCGCTCAACGATGTGTTGGGTGGTCAACTGCCGCTGGTGTTTGCCAGCTTGCCGGCTTCGCTCTCGCACATCAAAGCGGGCAAGCTCAAGCCTTTGGCGGTGAGCAGTCCCAAGCGTTCGCCTTCGCTGCCTGATGTGCCAGCCTTGGCTGAGTCTGTGCCCGGTTATCGCGGCACCTTGTGGATTGGTTTGTTTGCACCCGCAGGTGTGCCGGGCGAGGTGTTGAGCAAATTGCAAACTGGCATGACGCAAACATTGGCCAGCAAAGATGTGCGCGACAAGTTGGAGTTGCAAGGTGTGGAGTTGGCTGCGCCTACCACGCCTGAGCAATTTGCCGCACTGCTGCAAGACGACATGGTCATGTGGGCACGCATTGTGAAATCGTCTGGCGCTTCGGTGGACTGATATGACACAACACATGGATGCCGCCACCCTTGCGCACTTGCAAACTTGGCAAGGCCAAAGCGAGGTGTTGGAAGACCTCATCACGCCCGCACCCTTGCGCGCTCTGAGCGCCACCTTGGATCGCGACGACCCGTTGCCTCATGCAGGCACCGAGCTGCCACCGCTGTGGCATTGGTTGTTCTTTTTGCCGCACCATCGTCAAAGCGAAATTGGCCCCGATGGTCATGCCAAACGCGGTGGCTTTTTGCCACCTGTGCCGCTGCCGCGCCGCATGTGGGCGGGTGGGCGTTTGCACTGGCACGCGCCGCTGCATGTGGGCGATGCGGTCAAGCGCGTGTCCACCATTGAATCGGTCACGCACAAGTCGGGCCGCAGCGGCGACTTGTTGTTTGTGCTGGTCAAACACGAGGTGCACAACGCGCATGGCCTGTGTCTGACGGAAGAGCACGACATCGTGTATCGCCCTGCAGCGCAAGCGGGCGACCCTGTGCCTGCACCTGTGGCGGCGGAGAAGCATGCCACGTGGCAGCGTGACCTTGCGCCAGATGATGTGCTCTTGTTTCGCTATTCCGCGCTCACTTTCAATGGCCACCGCATCCACTATGACCGCAAGTACGTGACCGAAGTCGAGGGCTACCCCGGCCTCATCGTGCACGGCCCCTTGATTGCCACCCTGTTGGTGGACTTGGTGCGTCGCCACACCACACGCCCCATTCGCAGTTTTGAGTTCAAAGCCTTGCGCCCCACGTTTGAGTGTGCGGACCAACGCATCTTGCGCGTGTGTGGCGAACCCGATGCCAATGGCTCAACGGTTCGCTTGTGGGCCCAAGACCACGAAGGCTGGCTCACCATGCAAGCCACCGCCACATTGGGCTGATACCTTTTTGATTGATTAAAGATTTCCATGTTGAACCACAACGACCCTTACCAAGACATTCGCGATGCGGTGCGCGACTTGTGCGCGCAGTTTCCTGACGAATACCACCGCAAGGTGGACGAGCAACGCGGTTACCCCGAAGCGTTTGTAGATGCCCTGACCAAAGCCGGCTGGATGGCCGCGCTCATTCCGCAAGAGTACGGTGGCTCTGGTCTGAGCATGGCTGAGGCCTCGGTCATCATGGAAGAAATCAACCGCTCGGGTGGCAACTCCGGTGCATGTCACGGCCAGATGTATGTGATGAACGCCATCGTGCGCAGTGGCTCGCAAGCACAAAAAGAAAAGTTCTTGCCCCAGATTGCCACAGGCGAATTGCGCATTCAATCGATGGGTGTGACCGAACCCACCACGGGCAGTGATACGACGAAGTTGAAAACCAGCGCGGTGAAGAAAGATGGCCGCTGGGTCATCAACGGTCAGAAGGTGTGGATTTCACGCATTCAGCACAGCGACTTGATGATTCTTTTGGCGCGCACCACACCTGTGGACCAAGTGAAAAAACGCTCTGAAGGTTTGTCGTGTTTCCTGATTGACTTGAAACAAGCCATTGGCAACGGCCTGACCGTGCAACCCATTTTGAACATGGTGAATCACGAAACCAACGAGCTGTTTTTTGACAACCTCGAAATTCCAGAAGACGCCTTGTTAGGCGAGGAGGGCAAGGGCTTCAAAACTTTGCTCGATGGTTTGAATGCCGAGCGCACCTTGATTGCTGCCGAATGCATTGGCGACGGCTATTGGTTCATCGACCGCGCACGCAAATACGCGAATGAGCGCGTGGTGTTTGGTCGTCCGATTGGTCAAAACCAAGGTGTGCAGTTCCCGATTGCCGATGCCTTCATTGAGCTTGAAGCTGCCAACCTCATGCGTTGGAAAGCCTGCGAAAAAATCGACGCCCACCAAAACGCCGGTGCCGAAGCCAATATGGCCAAGTACCTCGCCGCCAAAGCGTCATGGGAGGCGGCCAACGTGTGTTTGCAAACGCACGGTGGTTTTGGTTTTGCGTGTGAGTACGACATCGAGCGCAAGTTCCGCGAGACACGCCTGTACCAAGTCGCGCCCATCTCCACCAACATGATTTACAGCTACGTGGCCGAGCACATCCTCGGTTTGCCACGTTCGTTCTGAGAGCGACACGATGACACAGAAAAAAGTTCGTCCCCTCGACCACATCACCGTCGTGTCGTTGGAGCACGCCATTGCTGCCCCGTTTTGCACGCGCCAGTTGGCCGATTTAGGCGCACGCGTCATCAAGGTGGAACGCCCTGGCGCAGGTGACTTTGCGCGTGCGTATGACCAACGCGCACGCGGTGAGTCGTCGCACTTTGTGTGGGTCAATCGTTCCAAAGAAAGCCTGGCACTCGACTTGAAAGACCCCCAAGATTTGGCCGTGCTCAAACAGTTGTTGGCCAAGGCCGATGTGTTGGTGCAAAACCTCGCGCCCGGTGCCACTGCTCGCATGGGGCTCGATGCTGCCACCTTGCGTGCCGAGCACCCACGCCTCATCGTGTGTGACATTTCGGGCTATGGCAACGACGGCCCCTACCGCGACAAAAAAGCCTATGACTTGCTGATTCAAAGCGAGGCCGGTTTCTTGAGCATCACGGGCACGCCTGAGCACCCCAGCAAAAGCGGTAACTCGATTGCCGACATTGCCGCCGGTATGTACGCCTACACCAACATCTTGTCGGCTTTGATTCAGCGTGACAAAACAGGTGAAGGTTCGCACATTGATGTGTCCATGCTCGAAGCCTTGGGCGAGTGGATGGGTTTTCCCATGTACTACGCCATAGACGGTGCATCCCCCCCGCCACGCAACGCCGCGGCCCACGCCACGATTTACCCCTACGGTCCGTTTGCTGCGGGCGATGGGGGCACGGTGATGTTGGGCTTGCAAAACGAACGTGAGTGGGTGAAGTTTTGCGAATGTGTGTTGCAGCAACCCGCCTTGGCGCAAGACCCACGCTTCTCTAGCAATGCCAAGCGCAACGACAACCGCCAAGCCTTGCAAGCCCTCATCTTGGAGGTGTTTGCCAAGCTCACCAGCGCAGAAGTGATCGCACGTTTGGACGCTGCGCCCATTGCCAACGCACGCATGAACACCATGGCTGATTTGTGGGCGCATCCGCAGCTCAAAGCGCGTCACCGTTGGACGACGGTGGGCTCACCCGCTGGCGATTTGCCCGCGCTGTTGCCACCCGGTCAGCAAAGCGCATTCGATTACCGCATGGATGCCATTCCTCGTGTGGGCGAACACACCGAAGCCATCTTCAAAGAATTGGGAGTGACACGATGAGTTCTGCATTAACAGGCAGCGCTGCACTGGCCGCCTTTGCCGCGCAGCTGCAAGCCAAAGACATTCCTGCTGAGGTGATGCGAAAAACCGAAGATCTGTTGGTCGATTGGTTTGGCTCAGCCGTGGCAGGCAAGGGCGCCCGCGCGGTGGAAACGCTCACACAGTTTGTGTTGGACATGGGCCCCAACGGTGGTCCTTCTGAAATCTTGTTCAACCGTCGCAGCTCGTCGCCCTATATGGCGGCCATGGCCAACGCCGCCGCCTCGCATGTGGTGGAGCAAGACGATGTGCACAACGGCTCGGTGTTTCATCCTGCCACCGTGGTGTTCTCGCCTGCATTGGCGGTTGCACAAGCGATCGGCGTAAGTGGTGAAGAGTTCTTGGTGGCTTGTGTGGCAGGTTACGAAGTGGGCATTCGTGTGGGTGAATTTTTAGGTCGCTCACACTATCGAATTTTCCACACCACGGGCACAGCAGGCAGTGTGGCTGCGGCTGCGACGGTGGGGCGTTTGCTCAAGCTCACGCCTGAGCAAATGAACCACGCCTTTGGTTCGGCGGGCACGCAAGCCGCAGGCTTGTGGGAGTTCTTGCGCGATGCCGCAGATTCCAAGCAACTGCACACGGCACACGCCGCAGGCACAGGCCTCATGTCGGCCTATTTGGCCAAGCAAGGCTTCACAGGTGCCAAGTGCATTTTGGAAGGTGCGCAAGGCATGGCTGCTGGCATGTCCACGGACGCTGATGTGCGCAAACTCACCGATGGCTTGGGCCAGCGTTGGGCCACGGTGGAAACCTCGTTCAAGTACCACGCCTCATGTCGACACACCCATCCAGCAGCAGATGCGTTGTTGCAAGTGGTCAAGGCACATCAGCTCAAGCTCAGTGACATCGCCCAAGTGGTGACCCATGTGCACCAAGGTGCCATCGATGTGTTGGGGCCTGTGGTGGACCCGAGCACGGTGCATCAAAGCAAATTCAGCATGGGCACTGTGCTGGCCTTGGTCGCGCAGTACGAGCATGCAGGTTTGGCTGAGTTTGATGCGCATTTCAGAGATGCCGCCATCATGTCGCTGCGCGACAAAGTGGAGATGGTGCTCGATGAAGAAGTTGACACCGCTTATCCCCAACGTTGGATTGGCAAAGTCACCGTCACCACCACCGATGGCCGTGTGTTGCAGGGCCGTGTGGATGAACCCAAAGGCGACCCCGGCAACACCTTGTCGCGCGAAGAAATTGAAAGCAAAGCCATTCGCTTGGCGACCTACAGCCACTCGGCCACCGAAGCCGAAATGCGTGCGGTCATTGCCAAGTTATGGGCCATCGAAAAAGCCCCGCGCATGGAGACATGGTTGACATGACGCACCCTTTGTCTTTTGCACAAGCCTTTTTGTTTGTGCCCGCCAACCGACCCGACCGCTTTGCGAAGTCGCTGGCTACCCGTGCGCATGCGGTGATTGTGGATTTGGAAGACGCTGTGCCTTTGTCTGAGAAAGACGCCGCACGCGATGCCATTCGCCGTGAGTTGGTGCCTTTTCTCAAGCAATGCCCCGAGCGCATTGTGTTGCGCATCAACGCTTGCGGTACACCGTATTTGGACGATGACTTGCGCTTGGTCGATGAGCTGGGTATTCGCCACCTTATCTTGCCCAAGACCGAATCGGCTGAGCAATTGACGCAGGTGAGCAATGCCTTGTCGTTCACGCCGGTGTTGATTCCAATGATTGAAAGCGCCAAAGGCGTGGACCAACTCAAGGCGATTGCAGCGCACCCCAATACCTTGCGTTTGTCGCTGGGCAACATTGACCTGCAATTCAGTTTCGGTTTGCAATGCGGCCCTGACGAGTTGGAGTTGTTGCCTGTGCGCCATCAAATTTTGTTGGCCAGTCGTTTGGCCGAAATTGCGGCCCCCATTGATGGTGTGACCGTGCAGATTGAGTCTGAAGCGCAGCTGCAAGCCGACATCTTGCGCGGCAAGCGTTTGGGCTTTCAGGCCAAGTTGTGCATTCACCCCAAACAAGTGGATGCCGTCATTGAAGGCTTTCAGCCTTCGGCAGAAGAAGTGACACACGCCCAAGCCGTGGTGGCTGCCGACAAAGCAGCCAACGGTGGCGTGGTGCAACTCAACGGAAAAATGGTCGACCGCCCTGTGGTGATGTTGGCCAAATTTGTTCTTCAAAAGGCAGGTTTGCAATGAATTTAGATACCTTGCTCCTGGGAATCGCAGATGGCGTGTCTTACGCGAGTTTGCTGTTTCTCATGTCTCTGGGGCTGACGCTTATTTTTGGTGTGTTGGGTGTGCTCAACATCGCGCACGGCAGTTTGTATGCCTTTGGCGGCTACACGGCAGCCAGCATCACCAGCTTTGTCATGCGACATGACTTGGCCAGCACACCCGTGTTGTTTGTGGTCTTGCTCGTGGCCGCAGTGGTGGTGGGCGTGGTCATGGGACTGTTGTTAGAAGTCTGCCTCTTGCGTTACTTTCAAAACAAAGACCCCGTGTTGCAACTGTTGGTGACGTTTGCCGCCTTTGTGATGTTTGAAGATCTGCAAAAACTCATTTGGGGCACATCGCCCTATTCAGCAGGTGAGCTGGTCATGCGCTTGGGCACGATTGAAGTGTTCAACGTGACCTACACCACTTACCAAGTGGTGGTCATTCCCTGCATTGCGCTCATCAGCTATTTGGGGCTGAACTTCTTTTTGAAGAAAACGTCTTTGGGTAAACAAACCGTGGCCATCACGCATCACCGCGAAGTGGCGACAGCTTTGGGCATCAACGCCAAAAAAATTGCCACCTTGGTGTTTGTGTTGGGTGCGGTGTTTGGGGCCTTGGGTGGTGCGTTGGCTGTGCCTGTGTCTTCGCTCTCACCTGGCATTGGTGCCGAAATGATTGTGGTGTCGTTCACCGTGGTGGCCACCGCCGGTTTGGGGCAAATCACAGGCGCACTGATTACCTCGTTGATGATTGGTTTGGCCCGTTCGATGGCGGTGTACATGGCGCCTGAGTTTGAGGTGGCCATGCCCTACATCATCATGTTGGGGGTGCTGTTGGTGCGCCCCAATGGTTTGTTCACAGTAGCGCAAGCACGGAGAATTTGATGCGATTCGGAACTATCTCTTTGGTGCTCGCTGTTGGCCTGATGGCCATTGGCTTGCTGTTTCCTTGGATGAAAACCATTGGTATTTTGGGCCTGTGTTACGGCTTGGCGGCACTCGGTGTGTCGTTGCCTGCACGCTCGGGTCAGGTGTCGTTTGGTCATGCTATGTTTGCCTGTGTGGCTGCGTATGCGGTGGCGTTCACTGCCAAAGCGTTGCCTCAGCTAGACGGACTGATGCTCATTGTGTGGAGCGTGGTTTTGTCTACTGCGTTTTCAGCGGTATTGGGCCTGTTCATGGTGCGCTACCGCGGCATCTTTTTCGGCATGCTCAACTTGGCAGTCAGCATGGTGATTGTGGCCTTGCTGGGTAAGCTGTACTCGCTCACCGGTGGGTCGGATGGCATTCGCGTGGACCGTCCCACTTTCTTTGGTTTTGTCACAGAGCGCAGCGAGTTTGAAACACTGTTGCTGGGCTTCACGCTCTTGGTGTCTTTGGGCTGTGGTTGGTTCTACCAACGGTTCATCCATTCGGCCTCCGGGGAAGCGCTTTCTGGCTTGAAAACCAACGAAACCCGTTTGGAGTATTTGGGCCTGTCCGCACACAAAGTGTTGTGGGTGGGCTATGTGATTTCGGGTTTCTTCCTCAGCTTGTCGGGGGCCATCTTTGCCCTGGCACAAGGTTTGGTCACGCCGGACATGGGCTCGTGGATGCGCTCGGGTGAATTTGTGTTCATCATGATTTTGGGCGGTGCCAGTCATGCGCTGGGGGCTTTTGTGGGAGCTGGCATTTTTGAAGTGGTCAAGCTCGCCGCCTCGGCTTATATGGCAGGCGTGTGGCAACTGCTCTTGGGCATCACGCTCTTGGTGGTCATCGTGGTGGCGCCTGAAGGAATCATTGGCGCGTTCAACAAGAAAAAAGAAAACAAAGGAGAGCAGGCATGAGCGAACCCATCTTGAAAGCGAAGGATGTATGCCTGTCGTTTGGCGGTGTGGTGGCTGCTGACCACATTGACTTCGAACTGCACGAAGGCGAACGTTTGGCCGTGATTGGCCAAAACGGCGCGGGCAAAACCACCTTCATCAACATTTGCACGGGCTACCTCAAGCCCGATGCAGGTCGAATTGTGTTCAATGGCAAAGACATCACGGCCAAGTCACCGCGCAACATCGTTCGCTTAGGCATGGGCCGTTCGTTCCAGTTGCCGCAGTTGTTTGTCGATCACACCGTGCAGCAGTGTTTAGAAATTGCCGCTGCTGCACGCAGTGGCAAGTTGTCTTGGCTCACGCCGTTGTCGCAATCGGTCTCACACAGCGAAGTTCTGGAAACAATGGAGTTGGTGGGCTTGCGCGACAAGGCGGGTGAGTTGTCGGGCGCACTGCCTGAAGGTCATAAAAAGTTGCTCGATGTGGCGATGGCCTTGATGCTCAAGCCCAAGCTCATCATCATGGATGAGCCCACCAGCGGTGTGTCGTCCGAAGACAAGCACGGCTTGATGGCCCTCATCATGCAAGCGCTGGACGAACGCAAAGTCACCAGCTGGTTTGTGGAGCATGACGTGGACATCGTCTCGCAATACGCCACACGTGTGGCCGCTTGGATATCGGGGCAAATTGCTGCCGATGGTGCGCCCAGCGATGTACTGAGCAATCCACAAATCAAGAAAGAAGTGTTGGGAGACATGACATGCTGAAGATTGAAAACCTCTCGGTGTCTCTTGCAGGCTCGCCTGTGTTGCGTGCTTTGTCGATGGAAGTGCACGCAGGCACCACCACAGCGGTGGTGGGACGCAACGGTGCAGGTAAAACCACTTTGTTGCGCAGCATCATGGGTTTGGTCACGCCCAGCAGTGGTGCAATTCATTTGGATGATGAAAACCTCATGCTCGCACCTGCGCACGAGCGCACACGTGTGGGCATTGGCTACGCGCCCGAAGACCGCGTGATTTTCCCGACCTTGTCCGTCGAAGAGAACCTGCGTCTGCCTTGCGAGGTCTTGGGTTTGTCTGAGCCCGAAATGCAAGAGCGTTTGAGCCATGTGCTAGACGTGGTGCCTCAGCTCAAGCCCATGCTGGTTCGCTCAGGCGCTGCTTTGTCTGGCGGTCAAGGAAAGATGGTCGCTTTGGGCCGTGCCTTGATGGTGGGTAAAAACTTGGTGTTGCTCGACGAACCTTTCCAAGGCTTGGCACCTGCGCTGGCTTTGCAATACGCCGAAGCTTTGGCCCGTTTGCGCCAATCACGTCCTGACTTGGCCGTGATCATCACCGAATCGAATGCGGCTTTGTTGACCGATATCCCTAACCAAATTTTGACGATTGAGCGTGGCTCATTTGTTGAAGCTCTCACGCATTGAACACACACAGAGGAAGAAAAGAAATGGCAAAAATGTTCATTCACGGTGAATCCGTCAACGCAGTTTCCGGCAAAGTGCTGGACGTGTTGTCGCCCATCGACGGCAAGAAGTTTGACGAAATCCCACGCGGTGACAAAGCCGATGTGGACTTGGCTGTCAACGCTGCACGCCAAGCCTTAGATGGCGCATGGGGCAAGATGAGTGCGCTCGAGCGTGGTCGCTTGTTGATGAAGTTGGGCGAAAAAGTGCTGGAGCACCACGCCGAGTTGGCGCAACTCGAAGCACGCGACACAGGCAAGCCCATGACCACGGCGAAGACCGACATCACCGTGTTGGCGCGTTACTTTGAGTTTTATGGTTCGGGTGCCGACAAGATTCACGGCGAAGTCATTCCGTTCATGAACGGCTACAACGTCACTGTGTTGCGCGAGCCCTTGGGCGTGACCGCACACATCATCCCTTGGAACTACCCAGCCCAAATGTTGGGCCGCAGCATTGCCCCCGCTTTGGCCATGGGCAATGCCGTGGTGGTCAAACCCGCCGAAGACGCGTGTTTGTCGCCCATTCGCATTGCCGAGTTGGCGCGTGAGGTGGGCTTCCCGCCGGGGGCTATCAACATCGTCACCGGCTTGGGCGAAGAAGCCGGTGCGCAGTTGGCGCAGCATCCTGGCATCAACTTCATTTCGTTCACAGGCTCCAACGAAGTGGGCGTGTTGGTGCAGCAAGCCGCTGCGAAGAACGTCATCAAGTGCGTGTTGGAGTTGGGTGGCAAATCACCCCACGTGGTGTTTGACGATGCCGACCTCGACCGTGCGGTGCCCATCATCACGCGCGGCATCATTGCCAACACAGGGCAGACCTGCACCGCAGGCAGTCGCTTGATTGTGCAAAAAGGCATTTACCCCGAAATCATGGCGCGCTTGGCCAAGCAGTTTGCGCAAATCAAAGTGGGCACGCCTGAGATGGATTTGGACTGCGGCCCTGTGGTCAACCTCGCGCAGCAAGAGCGTGTGCGTCGTTATTTGGGCGAAGCGCAAAAGTCGGGCATCGAGGTGGTGGCGCAAGGCACGTTGTCGGCAGGTTTGCCTGCTGAGGGTTATTACGTCACGCCCACCTTGCTCGGCAATGTGCCGCCCAACCATTGTGTGGCGCAAGACGAAATTTTTGGCCCTGTGCTGGCAGCCATGTCATTCGACACAGAAGAAGACGGCATTCGCTTGGCCAACAGCACCGACTACGGTTTGATGGCCGCGGTGTGGACTGAAAACGGGGGACGTCAACAGCGCGTGTCCAAAGCCATTCAGGCAGGGCAGGTGTACATCAACGGTTTTGGCGCAGGCGGTGGTGTGGAGTTGCCATTTGGCGGCGTCAAGCGCAGCGGCCATGGGCGCGAAAAAGGTTTCATGGCGCTCGAAGAGGTGAGCACCACCAAAACCGTCATCAACTATCACGGCTAATTTTTAGGAGAGAAACACATGGGTAAGTTAAACAATCAAGTGGCCATCGTCACCGGTGCAGGTGGTGGTTTTGGTGAAGGCATTGCCGCGCTGTATGTGCAAGAGGGCGCCAAAGTGGTGGTGGCCGACATTCGTGAAGACGCTGCCAAAGCCGTGGCCGCACGCTTAGGCCCCAACGCCAGCGCTTTTGTGTGCGACGTGGCCAACGGCGCGAGCGTGCAAGCCTTGGTGGACCACACCGTCAAAACATTTGGCAGCCCCCACATCGTGGTGAACAACGCAGGCGTGACGCATGTGAACAAACCCATGCTCGATGTGACCGAGGCTGAGTTTGACCGGGTGTACAGCATCAACGTGAAATCCATTTTCAACATGGCGCATGCTGTGGTACCGCTCATGCGCAAAGCAGGTGGCGGTGTGATTTTGAACGTGGGTTCGGTCGCAGGCATTCGCCCACGCCCAGGCTTGACTTGGTACAACGGCTCGAAGGCGGCTGTGAACATTTTGTCCAAGTCGATGGCGGTGGAGTTGGGGCCCGACAAGATTCGCGTGAACGCCATTTGCCCGGTGATGGGCGAGACCGGTATGTTCACCCAATTCATGGGCTTGCCTGATACGCCTGAAAACCGTGCCAAGTTCTTGGGTTCAATTCCGCTGGGTCGTTTCTCTCAGCCTAGCGATGTGGCAGCAGCGGCCTTGTTTTTGGCCAGCCCCGAAGCAGAGTTCTTTACCGGTGTGGAGTTGCCAGTCGATGGCGGCCGCACGGTTTGATGGTGTGTGTGCGTTGATATTTAACAGGAGACAAATCATGACATTTAAATTGGCAAAAAAAGCAACGCTGTTGGTCAGCGCAATGGCTCTGGCCGGTATGGCCTTTGCACAGCAAAAACCAGCGGAACTCAAAGTGGGCATCACCACTTTCATGTCGGGGCCTGCCTCGGTGTTTGGTGTGCCCGCCAAAGCCGCAGCTGAAATTTTGTTTGATGACATCAATGCCCAAGGCGGCATTGCCGGCGTGAAGGTCACGCCCGTGTTCATCGACGAAGGTTTGGGTGGCGACAAGCTGCTGTCTGAATACCGCCGTGTGGTGCAAGACCAAGGCGTCAAGACCATGTTCTCTGCCATCTCTAGCGGTAACTGCAACATCGTCGCGCCTGTGGCCGAAGACCTGAAAGTCTTGAACGTGATGTGGGACTGCGGCACAGAAAAGCTGCTGGAAGAAAAGAAATTCCGCTACGTGGTGCGCACGCAAGCCAACGCCACCACCGAAATGGTGGCCACGGTGATTTACTTGCTCAAGACCAACCCCAACTTCAAAACCATTGCCGTGGTCAACCAAGACTACGCATGGGGTCGTGACTCATGGGAAATCTTCCGCAACACCTTGATGGCTTTGAAGCCTGATGCGCAAGTGGTGGGAGAGTTCTTCCCCAAGTTTGGTGCGCCTGACTTTTCGACCGAAGTGTCACGTTTGTCGGCGTTGAAGCCTGACGTGATTTTGTCTACGTCATGGGGTGGTGACTTGGATACCTTTGTGCGTCAATCGGCACAGCGCGGTTTGTTCAAGCAATCGAAGTTTGTGTTGCCTTTGGCCGAAAGCTCGTTGGAGCGTTTGGGTGCCACACTGCCTGATGGCGTGATTGTGGGCGCGCGTGGTGACCACTACTTCTTGCACCCCGAAACCAAAGACGATGCCAAACACAAACAGTTTGTGCAAAAGTTCAAAGCCAAAACCGACAGCTATCCCATCTACTCGGTCTACCACATGGTGCAAGCCGTGGCAGGTTTGAAGGCTGGCTATGAAGCTGCGATGAAAGCCAATGGCGGCAAGTGGCCCACCACTGAAGAAGTGGCTGACGCGATGCACACCAACATGGAGTTCAAAGGCTATGGCCGCCCTGTGAAGATGCGTGCCGATGGCCAAGGCTTGGAAGACCAGTTGCTCGGTGTGACCAAGAAAACTGCCAAGTACCCCTTCCCCGTGTTGGACCAAATGATGATCATCCCCGCCGATGTGGCGACCACACCTGTGGGCCAAAAATCACCTGATTGGGTGAAGTCGGTCAAGACAGACATCTTGCAAACCAAGGTGAAAACTTACTCTGCCAACTAAGGCGAGAAACCGAGGTCACTATGAAAATCAGAGCCGCAGTCCTGAATGAAATGGGTGCACAAGCCCCATTTGCCCAGAGCCAACCCTTGACGATTCAAGAGCTGGAATTACGAGACCCCGGCCCGGGCGAGGTCTTGATCAAACTCAAGGCGGCAGGGCTGTGCCACTCTGATTTGTCGGTGATCACCGGTGTGCGACCTCGCCCCACGCCCATGGCCTTGGGTCATGAAGCGTCTGGGGTGGTGGTCGGTTTAGGTGAAGGCGTGCACGATTTGAAAGTGGGCGACTTGGTGGCCATGGTGTTTGTGCCCAGTTGTGGCGCATGCCCGATGTGTGGTGAAGGCCGACCTGCCTTGTGCGAGCCCGGTGCCAAGGCGAACACAGAAGGGACCTTGCTCAGCGGTGCGCGCCGCTTGTATGGGTTTGGAGGCAAGCCAGTCAACCACCATGTGGGGGTGTCAGCGTTTGCTGACCATGCGGTGGTGTCACGCCGTTCGTGCGTGAAGATTGAAGCCAACATCGATCCGGTGGAAGCCGCTTTGTTTGGCTGCGCGGTGTTGACGGGTGCAGGTGCTGTCATCAACACCGCCGGTGTGAGAGCCGGGCAGACTACCGCCATTGTGGGTTTGGGTGGTGTGGGCTTTTGTGCGGTGTTGGCCGCGATTGCCTCTGGCGCACGTCAAGTCATTGCAGTGGATTTGCACGAGAGCAAATTAGAAATGGCCAAGAGCTTGGGGGCCACTGCGGTGTTCAATGCCAAAGATCCAGAGCTGCTCGACAAAATCAAAGCACTCACCAAAGGCGGTGTGGACTTTGCGTTTGAGTTTGCGGGGTCGGTGCATGCCATGGAGTCGGCTTACCGCATGACGCGCCGAGGTGGCACCACGGTGACAGCCAGTTTGCCGCCACCCGGCGATGCTTGGGGTTTGCAGCATGTCAATCTGGTGGCTGAGGAGCGTACCGTCAAAGGTAGCTACGTGGGCTCATGCATTCCAGAGCGAGATGTGCCGCGCTATGTGGATTTGTATTTGGCTGGCAAGCTGCCTATCGACAAACTGATGGGTGAGCGTTTGCAGCTGGAACAAATCAACGAAGGCTTTGACCGTTTGAACACCGGTGAGGCTATGCGTGACTTGATCGTGTTTGATTGATAAGAAAGAGGAGACAACCATGAAACGATTCGCAAAAGCTTTGCTGTTGACCGCCTTGGCGGCCGTGGGCATGGCTCACGCACAAGCCCCCACAGCCGCGCAAGTGAGCGCCTATCCTGATAAAGCGGTGACATTGGTCATCCCATTTGCAGTGGGTGGCCCCACCGACGTGGTGGCGCGCATGATGGCGATCCCGATGGGTAAATCCTTGGGTCAATCAGTCATTGTGGAAAACGCCGTGGGCGCCGGTGGCACGATTGGTTCGACCAAAGTGGCGCGTGCTGCACCCAACGGCTACACCGTGCTGTTGCACCACATGGGCATGTCGACAGCGCCTGCGTTGTACAACAAGCTCAACTTCGATCCACTGGCTGATTTTGAATACATCGGCCAAGTGCTGGATGTGCCGATGACTTTGTTGGCGCGCAAAGACTTGCCCGCCAACAACTTGCAAGAGCTGATTGCGTACATCAAGGCCAACGAACAAAAAGTGTCATTGGCCGATGCAGGGTTGGGTGCGGTGTCTAATCTGTGTGGCTTGATGTTCAAGAGTGCGATTGGTGTGAACATCAACACCATTCCCTACAAAGGCACCGGCCCTGCGATGAACGATTTGCTGGGTGGTCAAGTGGACATCTTGTGTGACCAAACCACACAGACGGTACCGATGATCAAAGACGGTCGCGTCAAAGTGTTTGGCGTGACCACCTTGAAACGCTTGGCTGCTTTGCCCAATGTGCCCACGCTAGACGAGCAAGGTTTGAAAGGCTTTGAGGTCAAGGTGTGGCACGGCATGTATGCACCCAAGGGCACGCCTGCGCCGATTCTGAAAAAGCTCAACACCGCTTTGCGTGCAGCCATGGCCGACCCTGTGGTGAAACAACGCATGGCAGATTTGAGTTCTGACATTCCCGCACCCGACAAGATGACGGCTGAAGGATTGAAAGACCACCTGAAGCTGGAAATCAACAAGTGGGGACCCATCATCCGCAAAGCGGGTGTGTCGGCTGATTAACGCTTTTAGATTTCAAAAAAAAGCCACCTTCGGGTGGCTTTTTCTTTGGGTTGGCGTGTTTCTAGGGGCGCGGCGTTTTAGGAGTGAAGCTGCAATACGCAGATACCCCACACTGCCAGCACTGTGGCTTGCGCGCTTGGCACACATAGCGGCCATGCAAGATGAGCCAATGATGGGCATCTACCAAGTACTCAGGTGGAATGCGTTTCATCAACTGCATCTCCACCTCATAAGGTGTTTTGCCTTTCGCCAGCCCTGTGCGGTTGCCCACGCGAAAGATGTGTGTGTCCACTGCCATGGTGGGTTCGCCAAACGCCACATTCAGCACCACGTTGGCCGTTTTGCGGCCCACGCCGGGCAGGGCTTCGAGTGCTTCACGTGTGCGGGGTACCACGCCCGCGTGTTGGTCCACCAAGATGCGGCAGGTTTGCATCAGGTGTTTGGCTTTACTGCGGTAAAGGCCAATGGTTTGGATGTAGCCCTCCAGGCCTTCCAGGCCAAGGTCCAAAATTTGTTGCGGTGTGTTGGCCACCACAAACAGCTTGCGCGTGGCCTTGTTCACACCCACATCGGTAGCTTGGGCACTCAGCAGTACAGCGGCTAACAACTCGAACACGCTGGTATATTCCAACTCGGTATTGGGCTGCGGATTGGCTGCTTTCAGCGTCGCAAAAAAAGGCTCAATGTGCTGTGTTTTCATCCGTCCATTATTCCCCACGCTATGCCCTCAACTATGAAGTTTGCTGACCGCCTCAACAACGTTGAAACCTCCGCCATTCGTGAACTGTTCAAACTGCTGGGCAAGCCCGGCATCATCAGCTTTGCCGGCGGCTTTCCCGACAGCGCCATGTTTGATGTAGATGGGATTCGTGAAGCCAGTGAAGCCGCACTGACCCAAGAGCCAGGTGCTGCGTTGCAATACGGCGCAACGGAGGGCTACAACCCCTTGCGCGAACAACTCGCCGCGTTCATGGGTAGCAAAGGCGTGAAGGGCGTAGACGCCAACGGCCTCATCGTCACCACTGGCAGCCAACAGGCGTTGGACTTGATTGCCAAAACTTTGCTCAACCCCGGCGATGTGGCCTTGGTCGAAGGCCCCACCTTCTTGGCCACCATTCAGTGCTTCCGTTTGTACGGCCCGCAAGTGGTGGGCGTGCCCATCGATGCGCACGGCGTGCAAGTGGACAAGCTCGAAGAGATGATGGTGCAACACAAGCCAAAGCTGGTGTACCTCATTCCCACGTTTGGCAATCCGAGTGGTGCCACGTTGAGCCTTGAGCGTCGCTTGCGCGTGCTGGAGCTCGCGGTGAAATACAAAACCGTGGTGGTGGAGGACGACCCCTATGGCGACCTGTACTTTGGCGATGCACCGCCACCTTCGTTGCTCGCTTTGAGCGACCAAGTGCCGGGCAGCCGCGAGTGGTTGATTCACTGTGGCTCACTCAGCAAAGTGTTGTCACCCGGCCTGCGTGTGGGCTGGATGATTGCGCCGCCCGAATTGTTGGCCCGCGCCACCATGTGCAAGCAGTTCAGCGATGCACACACCTCCACCTTTGCACAAGCCACTGCTGCGCACTACCTCAAAGCCGGTCGCATGCCCGCCACCTTGGCGCATGTGCGAAGCGTGTACGCCAAGCGCGCACAAGCCATGGGTGAAGCCCTCAAGCGCGAATTGGGCGATGCCTTGACGTTCACTCAACCGCAAGGCGGTTTGTTCTTCTGGGCCAATCTCACAGGCGCAGGTGGGAAGGTGAAAGACGGCAGCGAACTGGCCAAACGCGCCATTGAAAAAGGTGTGGCCTTTGTGCCAGGTGCCCCGTTCTTCGCGAGCAACCCCGACACCACGGCCATTCGTTTGAGCTTTGCCACCGCTGATGTGGAGAAAATCAAAGAAGGCATTGCCCGCTTGGGTCAAGCGCTATAAATTTTTCTGGGTCAAGTTTCCAGATGCATCACGATTCAACATTTCACACGGAGCGGACACTCCCGTTCTCACCCCACGCGGTGTACAACGCATTTGCTTCGGCAGAGGTCTTGGCCACTTGGTGGGGGCCGGACGGGTTCACCAACGAATTTGAAACGTTTGAATTTCAGGTGGGCGGTCGCTGGACCTTCGTGATGGTGGGGCCAGATGGCGCACGCTACCCCAATCAGAACGTGTTCACCGAGCTTGAGCCCGCATCACGCGTGGTGATTCGTCACGACTGCCAACCATTTTTCACGCTCACGGTGCAACTGAGTCAAGTTACAGACGGGACGCATCTGCAGTGGCAGCAGGTGTTTGATGACGTGCACATGGCACAAGCTGTCAAAGCCATTGTGGAGCCAGCCAATGAGCAGAACCTAAATCGGCTGACGCGAGTGCTTGCTGCGTGCAAATAAAAAGGCTGCTCAGTGAGCAGCCTTTTTGTTGATGCCGCAGGTGCTTAGCCCGTGATGGCTTGGTAAGCAGCTACATCCATCAACCCATCCAACTCAGTCGCGTTGTTGAGCTTCACCTTGTAAAACCAACCCGCCCCCTCAGGGTCACTGTTGGCGAGAGATGGGTCAGCGCGCAGGGCTTCGTTGGCTTCCACAATTTCCACACTCGCGGGCATGTGTACGTCGGCAGCGGCTTTGACTGACTCGACCACACCGGCCACTGTGCCTTGTGCAAATGTTTTGCCAACTTCAGCGAAGTCCACAAACACGATGTCGCCCAGCGTGTCTTGTGCGTGTTGGGTGATGCCCACCAAGGCGGTGTCGCCTTCGATGCGCACCCACGTGTGTTCTGCGTGATATTTGTTCATGGTGTTTACATGCCGCTGTAGTTGGGGCCGCCACCGCCTTCAGGCGTGACCCACACGATGTTTTGTGTGGGGTCTTTGATGTCGCAGGTCTTGCAGTGCACGCAGTTTTGCGCGTTGATTTGCAGGCGGTCGGTGTTGTCGTCGTTCTTCACAAACTCGTACACGCCAGCGGGGCAATAGCGGCTCTCGGGGCCTGCGAATTTGGCAAGGTTGATGTTGACGGGCACCGATGCGTCTTTGAGCGTCAAGTGCGCGGGTTGGTTTTCTTCGTGGTTGGTGTTGCTGATGAACACGCTGCTCAAGCGGTCAAACGTGAGCTTGCCATCGGGCTTGGGGTAGTTGATTTGCGCGTGCTGTGCCGCAGGCTCTAAGTTCACATGGTCGGGCTTGCTGCCATGCAGTGTCCAAGGGGGTGTGTCGATGCCGAGCTTGGGCAACAGCCATTGCTCGATACCGGTCATCACGGTGCCGACCAACATGCCTTTTTTGAACCACAGTTTGAAGTTGCGGTATTGGTTGAGTTCTTTGCTCAGCCAGCTCTTTTCAAACGCAGCGGGGTAGGCGCTCAGCTCATCGTTGGCACGGCCAGCCGACACGGCATCAAAAGCTGCATCGGCCGCCAACATGCCGCTCTTGATGGCGGCGTGGCTGCCTTTGATACGGGCCGCATTCAAGTAGCCTGCATCGCAACCAATCAGTGCGCCGCCTGGGAACACGGTTTTGGGCAGGGCTTGTGGCGTGCCGTTGTTGATGGCGCGTGCGCCGTAACCAATGCGCTTAGCGCCTTCGAGGTGGGAGGCAATGGCTGGATGTGTTTTCCAGCGTTGCATTTCTTCAAAGGGGCTGAGCCATGGGTTTTTGTAGTCGAGGCCGAGCACAAAACCGAGGGTGACTTTGTTGTCTTCGAGGTGATACAAAAAGCCGCCGCCAAAGGCGTCGTCTTGCATGGGCCAGCCCGAGGTGTGCACCACCAAGCCGGGTTTGGCTTTGGATGGGTCGACTTCCCACAGTTCTTTGATGCCGATGGCATAGCTTTGTGGGTCGCGACCTTCAGCCAAGTTGTATTTGGCAATGACTTGTTTGCCCAAATGACCACGTGCGCCTTCGGCGAAGATGGTGTACTTGGCGTGCAGTTCCATGCCGAGTTGGAAGTTGTCGGTAGGTTCACCGTCTTTGCCCACGCCGAGGTTGCCAGTGGCCACGCCTTTGACACTGCCGTCATCGTTGTAAAGCACTTCAGCCGCCGTGAAGCCTGGGAAGATTTCCACGCCGATGGATTCAGCGTGTGCTGCCATCCACTTCACCACGTTGCTGAGTGACACCACATAGCAGCCGTCGTTGTGAAAGTTGCGGGGCAGCAGCCAATCGGGGGTGCGCTTGGTGCCTGTTTCGCTGAGGAACAACACATCGTCGCCCGTGACTTCTTGGTTCAGTGGGCAGCCGAGTTCTTTCCAGTTGGGAATGAGTTCGGTCATGGCCTTGGGGTCCATCACCGCGCCGGACAAAATGTGTGCGCCAGGCTCAGAGCCTTTTTCCAGCACGACGACGGAAACGTCATTGCCTTTTTCAGCCGCGAGCTGTTTGATGCGGATGGCCGTGGCCAAACCACCGGGGCCGCCACCCACCACGACCACGTCGTATTCCATGGCTTCACGTGGGCCGAATTGGGCGAGGATGTCTTCTTGTGTCATTTCGTTTGTCTCAGTCTGTTGTCAGAGGTGAGACAGATTTTAGGGCCTGTCATAGATGCACTTGTCATAATGAAATAACTCAACATTCAGGAGGCGTACATGGCATACAGCATGGATTTGTCGGGCCGCGTGGCCTTGGTCACCGGTGCATCCAGTGGTTTGGGGGCGCAATTTGCCCGCACCTTGTCACGCGCAGGCGCTGCCGTGGTGCTGGCCAGTCGCCGCATGGAAAAACTCAAAGAGCTGCGTGCCGAAATTCAAGCCGAAGGCGGTGATGCCCATGTGGTGAGCTTGGATGTGACCACCTTGGCCAGTATCAAGTCCGCGGTGGCCCATGCTGAAACCGAAGTGGGCAGCATTGACATCTTGGTCAACAACTCAGGGGTCAGCACCACGCAGCGCGTGCAAGACGTGACCGAAGAAGACTTTGATTTCACGTTCAACACCAATGTGAAAGGCTCGTTCTTTGTGGCGCAAGAAGTGGGCAAGCGCATGTTGGCCCGCGCCAAGGGCGCTGCGCCCGGCACCTACACCGGTGGGCGCATCATCAACATTGCTTCGGTGGTGGGCTTGAAAGCGTTGCCACAAATTGCCCCCTACGCGATGAGCAAAGCAGCGGTGATTCAAATGACCAAGGCCATGGCTTTGGAGTGGGGGCGTTTTGGCATCAACGTGAACGCGATTTGCCCTGGCTACATCAGTACCGAAATGAATGAACATATCTGGGCCACCGAGCAAGGGCAAAAACTGGTGAGTATGTTGCCGCGCAAGCGCGTGGGGCATCCTCACGATTTAGATGCGCTGCTGGTGCTGCTAGCCAGTGCTGAGAGTTCTTTCATCAACGGCGCCATCATTTCGGCGGACGACGGGTTTGCACTATGAGATACGAAATTCCTGAAAACAAAAAGCTGGTGTACGAATGCACCATTCCTGTTCGATGGGGCGATATGGATGCGATGGGCCATGTCAACAACACGATTTACTTTCGCTACCTCGAAATTGCGCGTGTCGATTGGCTCAACAGCTTTAACGCGGCACCTGGTCCAGAGGGGGAGGGCCCTGTCATCGTGAATGCGTTTTGCAACTTTTACAAACAGCTGGAATACCCAGGCGATGTGTTGGTGAAGATGTACACCAGTGATCCCGCCCGCACCACGTTTGAGACGTGGGCCACGATGGAGCAAACGGCCAACCCCGGTGTGATTTACGCCGCAGGCGGGGCGACGACCATTTGGGTCGATTTCCCTAAACAAAAAGCGGTGGACTTGCCCGCGTGGTTGCGCGACATCGTCACGCCTTAACTGAATGGGGGGATGGGGCTGTCGCTGTATCTAGCTGCGTGAGCCACAGCAAGGCGGCATTGCGGTCCGCGCCGCACATGTCCGCCGAGGGCTGCAAGCCGCCACAAAAAGCGGGACGCTCAGGCTTGTCAAACACCGCGCAGCGCATGTCGGGCAGCAACTGCACACAGGGCACACCGGCCGGTTTGCCATGTGGCATGCCGGGTAGGGCGCTGGTGATGGAGGGCGCGATGCAACATGCACCACATCCGCTGCGGCATTGCATTTATTTTTGTTTGGGCAAGCGACCCATCACATAAAACTCTGGATTGGGCATCATGCCGCTGAAGCTGGCGATGCGATTGCTCAAGCCAAAGAACGCGGTGATGGCCGCGATGTCCCAAATGTCTTCGTCGTTGAAGCCATGCGCATGCAAGGGGGCGAAGTCTGTCTCGTCAATCAAATCGCTGTGCTGGCAAACCTTCATGGCGAAATCCAGCATGGCACGTTGACGTGGGGTGATGTCGGCCTTGCGGTAGTTGACGGCCACTTGATCGGCGACCAAGGGTTTCTTTTCGTAGATGCGCAAAATGGCGCCGTGTGCCACCACGCAATACAAGCAGTTGTTGGCAGCGCTGGTGGTGGTGACGATCATTTCACGATCACCTTTGGTGAGGTTGCTCTCTCGTCCCACTGACTCCGGCACCATCAACGCATCGTGGTACGCAAAGAAAGCGCGCCATTCAGCGGGGCGGCGGGCCAATCCCAAGAACACGTTAGGTACAAACCCCGCTTTTTCCTGCACCTCTAAAATTTTGGCGCGGATGTCGTCTGGCAAATCTTTCAGTTCTGGGGCAGGGTAGCGGCTCATCTGGGTGTCTCCAAGGTTTTGTAGGTTGAGGCGATTATCCTTGGCGTGAATTCGAATCTGAGGAGCCCACATGACAGACCAACACACCTATCCCACAGACGCCGCTTTTGAAAAAGGTTTGGCCAAACGCACCCAGGTGATGGGACAAGCTTTTGTGGACAAGGCGTTTGCAGGTGCTAGCGATTTCACCTTGCCCATGCAGCACCACATCACACGCGCTGCATGGGGTGACACATGGCAACGCGATGGCTTAGATTTAAAAACCCGCAGCCTCATCACGGTGGCGATGCTCACTGCGTTGGGTAAAACGCACGAGCTCAAAGGCCATGTGCGTGGTGCACTCAACAACGGCGCGACGAAAGAAGAGCTGCAAGAGGTGTTGTTGCATGCCGCCATTTACTGCGGCGTGCCTACGGCGGTCGAGGGTTTCAGAGCCGCGGCTGAGGTGGTGGATGCGCCTAAAGCTTAAAGACGCATCTTTGGGCGAAAGCGAATGAGCGGTTTAGCCGACGACCAATTTGTGCACCAGGTCTGCCGTGGTCGAGGCTTTGTATTTGCGCATCAGCTTGGCACGGTAAATCTCCACCGTGCGGTGGCTGATGCCCAGCGCTTTGCCAATTTCTTTGGAGGTCATGCCCTCCATCAAGAAGGCCGCCACTTCACGTTCACGTGCTGTTAGCTCTGCGCGTACAGGTCGGGTGGCGCTGAGGTCTTCAAAACTCCAAATGCCTGCTTCGTGCGGTGAATCAAGGTTCAAGGCGCGGCCTGTCACGTGGCACCAAAACGGCTCACCTTTCATGCGGCCATCGATGCGCTTCATCAGGCGGTCATCGGCATATAAGCCCTTGGCGTTGAGGCTGAGTTTGATGCGCGCGCCCGTGCGTTCGTACTCGTCGGCACTGAGGTAGAGCACCTGAAACGATTGGCCAATCAACTGCTCGCGTGTGGCGCCAAACATGTCGCACACGTGTTGGTTGCAATCCACCATCGTGCGGTTGCGCGACAGCACCAGCCCCACAGGGGCGAGGTCAAAGGCTTGGCGGTAATCAATCATGGAAAAAGCTTTAGGGGGTCAGTGCTTACGAAAAACTACGTAGTTCAATACGTAGTATCGTAACGCCATTCTGTTGTACTTTGACTGGAGCATCCCTTGAACAAAGTTTTCCCTTCTGCTGCTGAAGCACTCAAAGACATCGTGGCCGACGGCCAACTGATGGCTGTGGGTGGTTTTGGTTTGTGTGGCATTCCTGAATCCCTGATTGACGCTTTGCGCGACAGCGGTGTGAAGGACTTGACCGTCATTTCTAACAACGCTGGTGTGGACGGCTTTGGTTTAGGCAAGTTGCTCGAAACTCGTCAAATCAAAAAAATGATTTCCAGCTATGTGGGCGAGAACAAAGAGTTTGAACGCCAATACCTTTCGGGCGAGTTGGAGTTGGAGTTCACCCCACAAGGTACCTTGGCTGAAAAGCTGCGCGCTGGTGGTGCTGGCATTCCCGCCTTCTTCACCAAAACCGGTGTGGGCACCTTGGTGGCCGAAGGCAAAGAAACACGCGAGTTCGATGGCGAGACCTATGTGATGGAGCGCTCTTTGGTGCCTCAGGTGTCACTCATCAAAGCCGATGTGGCGGACCGCTCAGGCAATCTGCGCTTCAATATGACGGCTCGTAACTTCAACCCCGCTGCTGCCACTGCTGGTCGTATTTGCGTGGTGGAAGTGGAGCGCATCGTGGCCACTGGCGAACTGGCACCCGACGACATTCACTTGCCCGGCATTTACGTGCACCGCATCGTGCACAACCCCACGCCCGAGAAGCGCATTGAAAAGCGCACCACCCGCGACCGTAAATAAGGACACCACCATGGCTTGGACTCAAGACGAAATGGCCGCACGTGCGGCAAGCGAACTGCAAGACGGTTTTTATGTGAACCTCGGTATTGGCATTCCCACGTTGGTGGCTAACCACGTGCCAGACCACGTGGAAGTGTGGCTGCAAAGCGAGAACGGCATGCTCGGCATTGGCCCGTTCCCCTATGAAGACGAAGTCGACGCCGACCTCATCAACGCAGGCAAACAAACCGTGACCACCATCAAAGGCTCTGCGATTTTTGGCAGTGACCAATCGTTCGCCATGATTCGCGGCGGCAAGATCAACCTCTCCATCCTTGGCGCGATGCAAGTGAGCGAGAAGGGCGACTTGGCCAACTGGATGATTCCCGGCAAGATGATCAAAGGCATGGGCGGCGCGATGGACTTGGTTGCTGGCGTCAAGCGCGTGATCATCTTGATGGAACACGTGGCCAAGAAAAAAGACGGCACCGAAGATTTGAAAATCTTGCCTCAGTGCACTTTGCCTTTGACAGGCGTGGGCGTGGTGGACCGCATCATCACCGACCTCGCAGTGATGGACGTGGTGCCAGAAGGCCTCAAAGTGATTGAGCTGGCACCTGGTGTGACCCGTGAGTTCTTGCAAAGCAAGACCGGCGTGACTTTGTTGTGAGTGGCGCGCTAAACTCGAACCATTCATAACAAGGGGAACACCATGA